>JAAUYK010123672.1_pt1 | contig 11522 bp, 12 predicted proteins | sample 7278021 | NCBI WGS metagenome assembly JAAUYK01 (sample SAMN14350223, study PRJNA611818) | marine sediment metagenome | isolation source: surface marine sediment (1.8m) | place: French Polynesia: Moorea | collected 2018-08
CCGCGTAGCCCACCTTGTCCGCGTCGATGAAGGCCAGGTCGAGCGCGGGCTCGTCCGGAAGCGCGCGCAGGGTCTCGAGGGCCGGCGCGATGCGCAGCTCGATCTTGTGCGCCACGCCCGCCCGCTCCCAGTAGCGCCGGCCGATGGCGGTCCACTCCTCGCTGGTGTCGCAGCAGATCAGCAGGCCGTCGTCCGCCAGGCCGCGCGCGATACACAAGGAGGAGTAGCCCGTGAAGGTCCCGACCTCGACGGCCCGGCGCGCACCCAGGAGCCGCGCGATCAGGGTCATGAAGGCCCCCTGCTCCGGCGCGACCTGCATGATCGAGACGCCGCCGAGCTTCGCGGTCTCCTCGATGAGCTCGCGCTGGATCGCGTCGGGAGGCGTGCCGTGCTCCACCAGGTAGGCGTGGACTTCGGGGGCGAGCCAGTGGGACTTCGGATCGGTCATGCGCGGTCTCGGGATCCCTGGGCCTGCATCTGGAGGCGCATGGCGATCGCCCGCTCCTCCTCGGCCTCCGGGATCATGCCCTTGTTCTGGTAGAGGATCGAGAGGTTCGTGTGGCTGAGCGGATCGTCGGGCTCGAGCTCGATGAGCCGCAGCCCGGCTTCGATCGCCTCGTCGAGCTCGCGCCGCGCGCGGTGGGCGATGGAGAGGCCGTTCCACGCGATGGCGAGCTCCGGGTCGATGGCGAGGGCCTGCCGGTAGAGCTCGATGGCCTCGTCGATCTCTCCCTCGGCGAAGTGCTGGAAGCCCCGCCGGTAGACGCTGCGGGCCTCGCCGCGGTGCGCCGAGTCCGGCTCGTCGCCGCTGCCCAGGGGGGCTCGCCGGCGGGCGCGCCGCTCCGCCGGCGGCGCATCGCGACCGAGTGCGCGCAGGGCCCGGCGCAGGAACACCTCGATCTCGCGTCCGGTCTGCAGATCGCCCCGATCGCGGGCGATCTCCGCCCCCCGCGCCAGCACCGAACGCGCGTCTTCGGCGCGACCGGATCCGAGCAGCGCCTGGCCCAGGTCGCGGATCGCCGCCGTGTAGCGCGGATCGATGGCGAGGGCGCGCTCCAGCGGCTCGATGGCTTCGGCGGGGCGGGAGAGCTCCAGCAGGCCGTGGCCCACGCCGAACCAGGCGCTCGCGTCCTCCGGCTCGCGCGCGAGCAGCGCGCGAAGCCGCTCCACCCGCTCCGTGACTGCGGCCGGATCACCCGCCATGCCGACCACCCTACCGAAGCTATGCTGTCACTGCCCGACGCGCCCTGACTGTCCGGACTGTGCAGATTCCTCGTCCTCGGCTTTGCAGATCCCTCGTCCTCGGGATGGAGCGTCCTCATGCTCGATGCGGTGTCGGTTGCTGCGATTCGGCGCGCCCTGTTCCGGCGACTGATCTTCAACCTCGGCGCGACGCTCGGGCTGTTCCAGGCCCTGGTATGGCACTGGGGCAGCGTGGTCGTCGGCCGGGGAGAGGGGCCGGGTTGGGCCGGCGGGCTGGCGCTCGGCGCGGGGCTCGTGGTCTGCAACGCGCTCTTCGTGCCCGGCCTCGTGCGCGCGCGTCGTCGCCGCGACGGCAGCGGTCGCGCCGCGCGCCTGTACCTGGAGCTCGGGGTCGCGACCCTGCTGGTGGGGACGGCCGTCGCCCTGTCGTGGCTGCTCTTCGTGCTCCTGGTCGGGCTGCTCGGTGCCGTCGGGGCCAGCCCCGACCTGGCCTTCGAGGTGTTCCGCGTCGGCAGCCTGGCGCTGGTGGGCGGCACGGCGCTGCTCACGGCCTGGGGCTACAGCGTCGGCCAGGCCCTGGTGGACCGCACCCACGTGCGCGTCGCCATTCCCGGACTGCATCCGGCGCTCGCCGGGCTGCGCATCGTCCAGATCAGCGACCTGCACATCGGCAACGGTCTCGAGGAGTCCCGGCTCGACCGCATGGTCGAGAGGACCAACGCGCTCGACCCGGATCTGATCGTGGTGACGGGCGACATCTTCGACTTCGATCCGAGCTTCGTGGACGACGGCGCCCGGCGGCTCTCGAAGCTCCGCGCCCGCTACGGCGTGTACGCGATCCTCGGGAACCACGACACCTACGTGGGTGCGGACCGGGTCGCGGAGGCGCTCGCCCGCCTGGCACCGGGGATCCGGCTGCTGCGCGACGAGCTGGTCCGCGTGCCCGTCCGGGAGCCGCTCTACCTGGCCGGGTTGGAGGATCCGGGCAGCGGCTGGTCCGATCGCGACCTGCGCTTCGAGGGGCTGGACGCGGTCGCGGCGCAGCGGCCCGACGACGGACCGACCCTGCTCCTCGCCCACCGGCCCGAGGTGATCCGACACGCGGCTGGCCTCGGGTTTCCGCTGGTGATCACGGGCCACACCCACGGTGGTCAGCTCGCGCTCCCCACCCCGGGCGGACCCTACAACCTGGCCCGCGTGATGACGCCCTTCACGCGCGGGCTGTACCGCTGGCGCGACACCGCGCTGTACGTCAATCGCGGCATCGGCGTGGGGGGGCCTGCGCTCCGCATCAACTGCGCGCGCGAGATCGCGACGCTCGAGCTGGCGCCGTCAGAAGCCCTTCTCGAGCACGTCGACGAGTCGGTGGCGCCGAAAGCCCACCTTCTCGTAGGCGCGCAGCGCGGTGCGGTTGGCGGGTGAGAGCAGCAGCAGGGCCTGGTCGGCTCCCGCCGCGAGCTGCCGCTGCAGCGCCCAGGCCACCAGCCCCGAGCCGAGCCCCCGGCCGCGAAGCTCGCGGGTGACGCCCACGTAGGCGACCCACACGCGCCGCGGCCAGTGGGTCTCGATCTCGACGAAGGCCTGCACCGCGCCGTCCCGCCGCGCCACGGCGTGGCTGTGCCGGGTGCCCGCCAGCGCCCCGCGCATGACCTCCAGCTCGCGCGGCTCGAAGCCGCAGTCGCGGTAGATCGAGAGGATGGCCTCCGCATCCCCCGGCTCGGCGCGCTCGAAGCGCAGCCCCTCCGGCGGCTCCATCTCGCTCGGCGCGTCGCAGCGCATCAGGAAGTGCTGGCGCACGGGGCGGAAGCCGTGGCTGGTGAGGAGGGAGTAGCCCGCCCGGTTGCGGGTCCCGATGCCCGCGGCCATCAGGCGGATTCCCAGCTCCTCGGTGCCGAGCCGTTGGCAGGCGCGCAGCAGCTCGCCCCCCACGCCGCGGCCGCGCTCTCCCTTCTTCACGATGGGACAGAACATCCCGGCCGCCGAGGCGTCGGGGCGACGCAGGAACCCGGCCAGCCCCGTCACGCCCTCACCCCCGGAATCGGCCACCAGGACGTGCTGCTCGGGCTCGATGCCCAGCCGCTCGAACTCCGCGTACAGCTCCTCCTCGCTCTCCCAGAACGGGTTCAGGACGAAGTCCGTCTCCCCCCGCGCACAGCTGGCGGACAGCTCGACGAGCGCCGGCGCGTCGTCCCTGTGGAACCTGCGGATCTCCACCTCGCTCCCCCTCGCCCCGTTGCGTCCTCGCGACCTTACGCCCTTACGCCCTTGCGCCCTTGCGCCGTCAGGCCTCGCGGGCGACCCGGCTTCGAATCGACTTCACCACGCGGCCCAGGTCGAAGCTGCGACTGCGGCGCAGCTGGAAGTAGTGATCGCCGTCGTCCTTGACGAGCAGCTTGACCTTCTGGCCCGCCAGCACCTGCTCGGCCGGACCCTCGTCGTGGTAGGCGTGGTCGAGCTTCGCGAACACCCGGCGCCCGCCGAGGTCGAGGAGCGCGACGTGGATCGGGCCCTCGCCGCTGCTCGTGACGTGGATGGTCGTGGCGCCCTCCACCGTCGCGTGCAGCCCGTGCAGCGTCGCTGCGGCCTGCCGCTCCGGACGGCTCTGGCGCGACTCGAAGTGGGTTCTCGGCATCGGCACCCGGTCGCGGCGCCGGCGGCTGTCGCTGCGCTCGATGACCGTGACGTAGTTGTTGTTGCCCGGGCCTCCAATCGAGTTCGAGATGCCGATCCGCGCGTCCGGAACCTGGGCGGCTCGATTCGGGAAGCGATCGGTGAGCTGCAGGTAGTTCTCGCAGATCTGGAACAGGCCCGTTCCGCCGACCGGATGTCCGCGCGCCTTCAGGCCGCCGGAGAGATTGGCGGGAAGCCTGCCGCGGGGTCCCGTGACCGGGTGGTCGAGGGGGTCCTTCGGCGCACGGCGCGGATCCCCGACCAGCGCCTCGATGGCCCGATCGGGCTCCAGCAGCCCCAGGTCCGCGAGGCCGATGGGCAGGAGGCTGTTGAAGGCGTCGTGCACCTCGACGACCAGCCCCTCGAGCTCCGCCGGCCGCGCGATCCCGGCTCGCGCGTAGGCGATGCGAGCGGCCTGGTGGGTGGCGTCGAGGCTCGAGAGGGTCTCGCGGTCGAGGATGGAAGAGGTCTCGGTGGCGGATCCGAGTCCCGCGATGCGCACCGCCTGGGGCTTCGAGGTCAGGATCAGGGCCGCGGCGCCGTCGCAGATGGGAGAGCAGTCCTTGCGGTGCAGGGGGGTCGCGACCGGGCGGTTCACCTGGGAGTCGAAGTAGGCGTCGAGCGGCTCGGGCCGGCCGAAGAACGCCGCCAGCGGGTTCTGTGACCCCAGCGCGTGGGCGCGGACCATGAGCCGGGCCAGCACGTCCGGGATCGCGCGGTCGGGGATCCGGCGCTCGCGGAACCAGGCCTGGGTGATGAGCGCGATCAGCGCGGGCATGGTGAAGCCGAAGCGCCGTTCCTCCGGGTCCACGGTCTTGGACATGATCCGGGTGGCGACCTCGGTAGTCACCATCTTCATGCGCTCGCCGCCCAGGACCAGCACGCTCTCGAACTCGCCCGACGCCACTTTGTAGTAGGCCTCGTGGAGCGCGGCCGCACCCGTGGAGGAGGCGGTCTCGCTGCGCACGGCCGGGATCCCGGTGAGGCCGAGCCGGTCGGCGATCTTGGTGGCGATGTTGGCGCGGTTCTCGAACTCCTCGCTGCACATGATGCCCACCTGCACCGCGTCGAAGCTGCGCACCGAGGAGTCGTGGAGGGCCTTGCGGTAGGCCTCCGTGAACAGGTCGAAGACGCTGGCGAAAATACGGCCCGTCAGGTCGACCTTGGTGAGACCGACCGCCGCGATGTACACGTCCTTCGCCACGGGGGCGGAGGATAACCTACGCTTGCGTGCGCCCCGGATCGCGCGACACCGGGAGCTCACGCGGTCGGGAGGGGCTCGAGAAAGGCTCGGGAGAGGCTCGGGAAAGACCCGGGCAAGGCCCGGCGAAGACTCGGGAAGGTCCGGGCAGGGAGGGGGTGTGTCGATGAAGCACCTGCGCAGAGGGCTGCTCGCCCTGGCGATCGTACTAGCGCTCGTCTGGCTGCTGGTTCCGCGGGGCCCGGAGATCCAGCCGGGCAGCATCCTGGTGATCGACGTCGAAGGCGAGTACGTGGAGGCGCCCCAGTCGCCGCTGGTGTCGCGGCTGTTCGCGGACGCCGCACGGCCCTTCGTGGGTCTGCTGTCCGAGTTGGCCAAGGCCGGTCGCGACGACCGCATCGAAGCCGTGGTGCTCCGCATCCGACCGCTCGGGGTGGGGTGGGCGAAGGCCCAGGAGATCCGCGAGGCCATCGCGGAGCTCGGCGCCTCCGGACGCCGCACCGTGGCCTACCTCGAGCTGGCGAGCTTCGGCGCCAACCTGGAGTACTACGTCGCGAGCGCCGCCAGCGAGATCTACGCCGAGCCCGCTACCCGCGCTCCGGTCATCGGCCTCGCTGCCGAGTACCTCTTCCTCGGCGGACTCTGGGAGCGCTTCGGCGTCGAGCTCGAGGTGGAGCGGATCGGACGCTACAAGACCGCGGCCGAGACCCTGGCAGGTCGCGGCATGTCGGAGGCGGGCCGGGAGATGGCCGACGCCCTGCTCGACTCGATCGAGGCTCAGTTCCTGGCGGGCATCGCGGAGGGCCGGCGCCTCCCGCCCGAGGCGGTGCGCCGCGCCATCGATGCAGCGCCCGTGGACCCCTCCGAGATGCAGTCGTTCGGGCTGATCGACGGGACCGCTTTCCTCGACGAGCTGTACGAGAAGCTCGGCGGCGGGAACGTGGTGCTCGGGAGCGACTACGCGCAGCTCTCCCCCGAGTCGGTGGGCTTCGATCCCGTGGCCCGCTTCGCGCTCGTCTACGGCAGCGGAAACGTGGTCGTCGGGAGCGGCTCCCAGTCGCCGGGTGGCAGCCCGGTCCTGGCCTCCGACACCGTGAGCAAGGCCCTCGCAGACGCGGCCGCCGATCCGGAGATCGACGCGATCATCTTCCGCATCGACAGCCCCGGCGGCTCTCCCCTGGCGGCCGACATCGTCTGGCGGGCCAGCGTCCTGGCGCAACGGCAGGACAAGCCCCTGGTGGCCTCCTTCTCGGATGTCGCCGCCTCCGGAGGCTACTACGTCGCCGCCGGTGCCGATGCGATCTTCGCCTCGCCCGGAACGCTCACCGGCTCGATCGGCGTGTTCGTGCTGCGCCCGGTGCTCGCGGGGCTGTTCGACAAGCTCGACATCGGAATCGAAGCGCTCACGCGGGGCGAGCACGCGGACCTCCAGCTGGCCTCGCGACCGCTGGACGACGCGACCCGCGAACGGCTGCGCGCCGAGGTCGCGTCGATCTACGAGCTGTTCGTCACCCGCGTGGCGGATGGCCGCGCGCTCTCGCGCGAGGACGTGGACGCGGTGGCCCGCGGCCGGGTCTGGACGGGCGAGCAGGCCGCGGAGGTAGGGCTGGTGACCGATCTCGGGGGCATGCGCGCAGCGGTGGCCCGCGCGCGCAGCGATCTCGGCCTCGACCCCGATGCCGACGTGGCACTGGTTCCGTATCCGCGTCCCAAGTCGGTGATCGAGCAGGTCGGCGAGGCCCTGCGCGGCACCGCCGCGCGGCTCGTTCCTCTGGGCCCGGACGCGCAGCTGCTGCGCCGGATGGAGCCGTGGCTGGGGGCCGCCGCCGACGGCGCACCGGCCGCGCTGCTGCCGTTCCTGGTGGAAATACGCTAGGAGTCCGACCCGGGACGGGTCGGCCGACGCAGCAAAGCACTCGCCGCGAAGCGGCGAGCGCGCAGGTAGCTGCGATCGGCCCGACGGGCCGATCTTTGCGGCGTCGGGTGGACCCAAGACTCCGTCTTGGGTCACCCTCCTAGTTGGCACGGGGGCGGCTGCGTAGAATCCGCTCGAGAACGGAAAGGTCGAAGGAGCGGCCATGCAGCTCGAGAAGCAGTTCGAGGTGAGCCTTCCACGCGAGTTGGCGGCGGAGATCGTGTCGCGCGACGAGACCCTGGTGGAGCTCTTTCCAGACGCCCGGACGGAGATCGTGGAGGTGGTCGGCAACCGCAAGACGACCCGCACCCACTACACGGCTCTCGGCCGTTCGGGAACCGCCACGTTCCACTTCACCTTCGAGAACGACGGCGGCGTGAGCTTCGAGAAGGTCTGCGACGGGAACGTCTGGAGTCAGCTGCGTGGGACGGTGACGCTGAAGGAGCGACGCGACGGGACCCGCGTTCGCGTCCGAATGGAGGGTCGCACGAAGCCCCTCGTCCCCGAGTTCACCATCAAGGGCGCGATGCGCGACCAGATCGAGCAGATGGCTCGCGCACTCCGCCGTCGGCTCGAGCAGGCCCGGGAGGACTGAGGTGGCGCGAATCGAGGCCGTCGACGGGATCGGGCTCCACGCCGAGGCGACGGGCGAGGGGCTTCCCATCGTGCTCTCCTGCGCGCTCTCCACGACCAGCGAGAACTGGCGGCCCCAGGTCGAGCCGCTCGTGGCCGCAGGCTGCCGCGTGATCCTGTGGGACTATCGGGGCCACGGCCGCTCCGACGCGCCCGAGGATCCGGACCGCTACACCCTCGAGCTGGTGCTCGACGACCTGTGCCGGGTGCTCGACTGGGCGGCGCCGGGCCAGTCGGTCGTGCTCGGCGGCCTGTCCTTCGGCGGGCTGGCGTCCCTGCACCTCGCCCTTTCCCGGCCCGAGCGGGCCCGGGCGCTGGTGCTCGTCGACAGCGGGCCCGGCTTCAAGAACCCGCAGGCCCAGGCGCGCTGGGAGGAGCAGGTGGAGCGCACGGCCTCCTTCCTGGAGGCGCGGGGGATGCGCGCCTTCATCGAGGGCCGGGCGGCGGCCACCGCCATCGGGCTGCGTCCGGAGCTTCCGGCCGCCCGCCATGCGGCCGAGGCGATCGCCGCGCAGACGCCTCGAGGCATCGCGAACTTCGCCCGCCGCGTCGCCGGCCCGGCGCGCTGCGTCATCGACCAGCTCGCCTCGATCACGCTCCCCGCGCTCGTGATCGTCGGCGAGAAGGACGACGCCTACCTGCGCGCCGCCGAGGTGATGACGAGCCGGCTGCCCAACGCCGAGCGCGTCACGATTCCCGCAGCGGGCCACATCGTGAACATCGAGGAGCCGCGCGCCTTCGACGAGGCCCTGATCCGCTTCCTCCAGCGCATCGCCGAGGCGGGCCCCTGAGCCCTGGCCGCCACCTCGGAGGGTGGGCTGCCCCATGGGGGCGCCGCGCACCCCCCGCAATCCGCGCACCCCACGGAACCGGCGCCGCCTGCGCAACCCGCGCAACCCGCGCAACCATTTGGCTCCGCGCGGGTTGAACACCCCAGCGGAGGCGTTCGTGGACGAGCCCGACGAGGACGTGCGGCTCATGCTGGCGTTCGGCGCCGGGGACATCCGCGCCTTCGACCGCCTCTTCGAGCGCTGGTCGGCCCCGCTTCTGCGCTATCTCGAGCGCATGCTGCGGGACGCGGCATCCGCCGAGGAGCTGGTCCAGGAGGTATTCCTGCGTGTACACCGCGCGCGAGACCGCTACCGCCCCGACGCGCGCTTCTCGACCTGGCTCTACCGGATCGGGACGAACCTGGCGCTCAACGAGCTGCGGCGTCCCCGCCTCCGCGTGGTGCACGAGAGCGCCGACGACCCGGACGGCGCCGAGCTGCCGGACGTCGCGCCGGAGACGGAGGCGGTCGTGGACGCCCGGCGTCGCGGGCTGGCGCTGGAACGGGAGCTCGACGCGCTGCCGGAGCGGCAGCGGGCGGCGCTGCTGCTGACCGCCGTGGAGGGTCTGACCTACGCGGAGGTCGCCACGGCCCTCGAGGTCACGGAGAAGGCCGTCAAGGCGCTCGTGCACCGGGCGCGGGCCACGCTGGCCGATCGCATCGCGAAAGGAAGGGAACCGTGAGCCAAATCGATACCGGCTGCACGTCCTACGAAGAAGACCTGTCGGCGCTGCTCGACGACGAGCTCGCCCCGACGCGTGCCGAGCAGGTGCGCGCCCACGTCGCGTCCTGCGACGGGTGTCGGACCCGGCTGGAGGCCCTGCGCGGCGTGGACGCCCTGCTGACCGCCGCGCCCGCCCGGTCCGTGCCCCCGGACCTGCGCGAGCGACTCCAGGTGCGCATCGAGCCTCCGCGGCCGCGTCGTCGTCTCGCGAGGCCCGCGTTCGGCATGGCGCTGGCCGCCGCCGCCGCCCTCGCGCTGTACCTCGTGCTGCCTCGCCCGCCGGGCCCGCTCCCCGTTCTCGAGGAGGCTCCCGCCGAGGAGCTCGCGGTGGCGTTGCAGCTCGAGACCATCGAGGACCTGGACGTGATCGCGAACCTGGAGGTGCTGGAGCGACTGGTGGCGATGGAGGAGGGACGCATCTGATGGCTCGGGTCTGTGCGCGCGCCTTCCTGCTCGCCCTGGCGTGGGCAGCGCTGTCGACGACCGGTGCGTTCGCGGACCCCATCGCGCTGGCCCAGGCGGAGCGCCCGCGGCAGGCCGAGCGCTCCCCCGCCGAGCGCTCCCCCGCCGAGCGCTCCGCCGCCGAGCGCTCTCCCGGAGTGGAGCGCCCTCGCTTCGGCGCGGAGGTGCTGCGGGATCTGCCGCCGGAGGAGCGTCGGCGACTGCGGGAGAAGGCGCTCCGCGACCTCGGCCCCGAGCAGCGGGAGGCGCTGCGCCGCCGCTTCCAGGCGGCCACGCCGGAGGAGCGCCGTCGCATCCGGCGCGAGCTCTTCCTCCAGATGCTCGAGCGCGATCCCGAGGAGCGCGCCCTGATGCGGGAGCGCGTCCGCGAGCGCATGCGGCGTCATCTGCGCCGGGTGCCGCCCGAGGAGCTCGAGGCGCTGCGCCGCGACTTCGGCGACGTCAGCCCGGAGGAGCGCGAGGCGCTGCGTGCCCGCGTGCGCGAGCTGCCCGTCGAAGAGCGGCGCAGCCTGCGGGAGCGGCTGTCGCGCTACCGCTCGCTTCCGCCCGAAGAGAAGCAGGCGCTGCGGGATCGACTCGCGCAGCTTCGGGCGCTGGACGCCGCGGAGCGCGAGGAGATCGAGAGCAACGCGGCGCGCTTCCGGGCCATGTCGCCCGAGGAGCGCGACCGCTACCGGCGCGCCTGGCGTCGGCTCCAGGAGCTCCCCCCGGCCGAGCGCGAGGCCCTGATCGAGCGCCTCCTCGCCGAGTGAGACACGCTAGCCTCGTCCTCAGGAGGTAGCGATGGGCAAGGTCTTCGACGAGATCGACGAGCGAAACGCCGCGTTCATCCGGGCACAGCACGTCTTCTTCGTGGCCACGGCGCCCCTCGGCGAGGAGGGCCACGTGAACCTCTCGCCCAAGGGGCTCGACACCTTCGCGATCCTCGACGGCCACACCGTCGCGTATCTGGATCTCGTGGGCAGCGGCATCGAGACGGTCGCGCACCTGCAGGAGAACGGGCGCATCGTCGTCATGTTCTGCGCCTTCGAGGGGCCGCCGCGGATCCTGCGCCTACACGGGCGCGGGGAGTCGATCCAGCCCGGTGACGAGGACTGGGACGAGCTGGCGCGCCATTTCCCAGCCTACGCGAGCCATCCCGTGGCCCGTTCCATCGTTCGCGTCCGGGTGGAGCGCATCGCCGACTCGTGCGGGTACGGGGTGCCGCTCTACCGCTTCGAGGGCGAGCGCGACCAGCTGCCGAAGTGGGCGGACCGGAAGGGCAGGGAGACGCTCGGCCGCTACGCGGTCGAGTACAACTCCAAGAGCCTCGATGGGCTTGCCGGTCTGCGCGAGCGCTGAGCGGGGTCGGAAGATGACCGAGACGTTCAGCATCCAGACCGGCCAGGTCGAGGACTCGATCGACATCACCGAGCAGGTCCGATCCCTGGTCGAGCGCGCCGGAGTCGAGCGCGGGCTCTGCCAGGTGATGACGCTCCACTCGACGGCGGCCATCGTCGTGAACGAGACCGCGGATCCGAACATCGGCGTGGACGTGATCACGGCGCTCTCTGCGGCGGTGCCGAAGCGAAACGACTGGCGCCACGACCTCCGGGACGACAACGCCCACGCGCACATCAAGGCGTCCATCCTCGGGCCGTCGGAGCTGATTCCGGTGAGCGACGGCGAGCTCCTGCTCGGGACCTGGCAGGGCATCTGGCTGTTCGAGTTCGACGGCCCGCGCACCCGCAAGGTGGTCGTGCACGTGCTGGCGGGCTGACGCCCCCTCCCGAGACCTAGTGTCCTGTCCCAGAAGTTCGGCTGCATTCGGAGGGCCCTTTCGCCCGCTGGCTGCGTTCGTGGCCCAGCCGCTTTGCGGCTGGGCTTCCAGTCGACTGCGTCGACC
>JAAUYK010016916.1_pt1 | contig 11520 bp, 12 predicted proteins | sample 7278021 | NCBI WGS metagenome assembly JAAUYK01 (sample SAMN14350223, study PRJNA611818) | marine sediment metagenome | isolation source: surface marine sediment (1.8m) | place: French Polynesia: Moorea | collected 2018-08
TTGGGAAACCCGTTGGTGAGGGGAAACAGCTCGGAAGCCGGCCGGATGGCGAAGGCGGCAGGTTAGGAGGGACTGAAAGGGGCGGAAGGAGGCAGGGGTTGTCGATCATTGGCAAAGCAGCGACCGAGGGGTTGATGGCGAGTGGGGGGAAGGCTAGAACTCGGGGGAAAGGCCACGAGTGTTAGTCGTTAACTTACCTTCATATTAAATGTAATGTTCAGGGACGACGGCATCACTGTGGCAGTCGTCGACGACCGTCAGGTTCCGGGGTTTCTGAGCGAGCGCCTCTTCGTCCGTGTAAAGGTCGTCTCCAACCCAAAGGTAGATGCCGCTGACGGGGCCTAGGGCTGGAGCAGCGGTGGAGACGAAGGCGAGGTACTGCTTGATGGCGTTCTCTTCCCCGTCTAGGCGGAAGTGGTACTTGACGCCGCCGTGGCAGACGATCTGACCGCGGAGTTTCAGGTGGCGTGCCGGTCGGCGGAAAATACGGACGTACTTGTCGTGGGGAATGTTAAGCGCCTTGCGGACGATGAACGTGGTCGTAGACTCCATGATGAAAGGGGATTGAGGAGGACTTGAGACGTGACTTCGTGTAGGAATCGTGTGTTGTGTTGTGGTCTGAAACAGCTGACTTCAGCTCAGCTGCTGTCAACCTGCGCTTCGCAAGAAGGGGAGGAAGAGCGGAGGATGTTTTGAAAGCTCATGTCATCGTCGGATGACAGATTGAAATCCCCGATTGATGACGGCTCCGTGTCGCTGTCCTTGCTGTCAGCGGGCCCCTTGCTTCGGGGGTTTCGGTTGCCGGGAGTCACCTGCACTTCAGAGGTGGGCAGCCAGTCGCTCTCCACATGCGCCTGTGAGGGGGCCCGACCGTCGGTCGCATCGCCCGTGCGCACCGTCCCCTCTTGGGTCGGCAACTCGTTGTCGGCGTCCATGTAAGGTGAGGATGGGCCGTCTCCAGGTTTAGGCTTCTTGGATGGTGGAGCGTTGAGGATAGCCGAGGGGTCTACGTGATCTGGCAGCTTTCCTTCGTCCAGGAGGCGCTTCATCTTACGGATGTACTGGAAACAACTGCAGTAAGAGTGTGCCATGCATGTACGCGAAGCTATTTGGCAATAAATACCCTTAGTCTGTTTCCGCTGAACTGGTTGCGAATACCCGCCCCGAACTCGGCTAACGTCATGCGCTTCCCCGGCGTGTTGAGGGTGAGTCTCGCCACGGCCAGGATGGCTTTCTTGAGGGAGAGGGGTAGGGCATCTTTGTCCGACGTGTGGTTAGACTCCGACGGCCAGGTGAAGGTAATGCAGAACAGCCCTTCGTCCAGAATAGCAAGTAGCATTTGCCGCGGGTACGTCTTCTCCTGGAAGTCGACCTGTGAAAGCCTGTGGGGAGGGGGGGGGGGCAGATGACGCCCGGCTTTAGTCTCATATGGAAGCCGGAGGACACCCACATCTAACCTAATCTTACCTTTCCATAGCGAGGGTGGCCTCCGGGTCGTCGTCTACGTACTTGGCTACTTCGGCCTTGGTTCTGAGCGGGAAGGTTTGATCGAGTTCTTTTGCTTTCAGGACAGCAGTTGAACCAGTCAGAGCTTTGACGGCTTCCTTCATCTCGCTTATATCTTTAGCCATCTTCTCCAGTAGGCTTACGTTAACGCGAAGGCCAGATGCGAGTTTCGCGTGTGTGCGGTCCACCTTGGAGTTGAGACTCTCGCACCTCTCCAGGATAGGTGCGACGGACTTGGTGATGACGACTGACAGCTCGCCGGTTGGCCAACTGGTGGCCGAAGTACCCGAAGACTTGTTGACCGTTGAATCAGACCCGTGTCTGCTAGGAGTTTTGAATTGGCCGGACTGGGAACTGCTGAGGGCCGGCGGTGACTCGGGGATAAGATCTTGCATAGCTTCGATCCTGCAGTCGTCGAAACCGGCGGACGGGAGCGCGGTTTCCTTCACGGTTTTTGACGACTTTTCTTTGGGTGGAGGTTGCCTAGGCGTTGGCTAAATGGGGAGGCATACTTAGAGTAAGCAGGCAGGATTTAACGCAACAAATTCCGCACCTGCACTTTCTGTTTGGCCGTCGTGTCTGTCCCTGCCTTGACCACTTTCCTGAGGTCGATGTTGCTTGTGCCGCCGTGCGTGGCTGCGTTCTCCGGCTCAGAGGAAGACACTTTCGGCCGTCTTCTCGTGCTCGACTTAACAACGCGCTGCTCCCCGCGGTCGTCCTTCCTCACGTACGGAACCATGTGCTGCACTCGACTCTTGAAGTTGTCAACGACATACGTCTGAACGTCGTGTAGCTTGACGCGCGACCGGAGGATCTCGTAGACGTACTCGTTCACGTTGGCGACGGCTCGTCCCTCCTCCGATCGTGTACAGGATGTTTCAACCTTCGCCACGATGTAGTACTCATGGCCCGGGTCCTGGTAAATGGGAAGGTCTCTACCCTGCAACCTCAGTTCCCTGGTTAGCTTCATGTTCTCAAGCAGTTGTGGTGCTATTCCCGAGTTGCGGAATGAGACGGCTGACACGTGCGGGTGGTTCGGGCCCGGGTAGAGGTCCAACAGCAGCAGCCGGTCGTAGGTAACTCTGTCGTGGTCGGCGAGCGACATGTCTGAAATTACGGGATAATTTGTTGTGGTTTGACATGTTACACATCAGCTGACGTTTGTGCGGCCAAGACTGCACTACGTTGACATTGCAACAGTCCGTTCCAGGCAGCGCCGACACCATGTTCAAGGTGAAGAAACCGGACAAACGCGGCCGCAACAGGCTGGCTAACATGCGTGACGCCTTCATGTCTGTGGACGGTGATGAGCCCCCCCAAGCGGCTATGCCGCCAGACGAACTACGCGTACCCCATGAACCGGACAGGGATCCCGACGTTCTCGCAGAGGCAGCCGAGCCGTACGACGCTGGTGGGCTAGACGAATGGCGAGAAGGTGACGCAGACTTTGCCGACATATCGCTTGCAGAGGTCCGTGCTCCGCCTGAACTGCATGGTGACGACAGCGACGCCAGCCGGCCGACACCAACATGTCATCGTTGGGTTGTACCAACGTGCGCGGAAGATGTGTGCGTTTTCCTAGCTGGAATGCAAGCGAAGCGCGAGGTCCCCATCGCAGTGTTCTCGGACTTGATTACGTACCTGAACGACAACAAGGAAGTCGTTGGCTCGGCCTTGGCGGCCGGGGAATTGCCCAACTTCAGAACAATGCGCTTGCGAGCTGCACAGACTGTTCCAGACGTTTTCATGGATGTGCTCTTCCGCGACGCACGCGGGCAACCGGTTAACTACACCTCCGTGAGTGCGTTCCCAAAGAAGGACATGCAACAAGGAAGACTTTCGGTCGACTACGTCCTTTACTACGTGTCGCTCAAATCAGTTATAGCATTTCACTGCGAACTACACCAAGACGCCGAGCACCCAACATTTTTCGACCTGTCCGTTGACGGCATTCCCGAGAACAAGTCCGGTGGCAGAAGCGTGGACGTCCTCTCCATCAAATTTCAGGGCTGCAAAGTCGTCTACAGCATTGCAATCCTCCAGCCGGCCAGGCGTGGGATGGGCTTGAGCGACGACATCACCGTGAAACACTTCCTGGAGGAGTACTTTTCCTGCGGCCTCGCCCTCCGTTACGTTATAGCTGATGCGCCGAAACGGGCGTCACTGGCGGGTTTGAAGCAACATAGTTCCAACTTCGGCTGTCAGTATTGCGTCGCCAAGAAAGTGGATCGTGCTTACCCATGGACTACGTGCGCGGCGGCGGCGCGCACCGACACGGAGACTAGGAGCATAGCCGACTCGGGTGTTGAAACGAGTGGTGTGAAGCGGCCTAGCCCGTTGAGCAGCATCGGAACGCTTGACCTGATCCACCACATTCCCGCAGAAAAGATGCACCTTATTGACCTCGGTATCATACGAAAAATAGTACAACTGGCATTTAAGTGCCCTCAGTTCAAGGCTCAGCAAGTTCCCTTCGCCCGCGCCGACGACAAGCAGCTAAGCCAAGGGTTGGAGGAAGCACCGTCGCTCCCAAACTTCTCAAGGAGGACTCGCGCGCTCGACCCCGCCAACTATAAAGCAGAGGAATACCGGAATCTCGGGCTCGCTTACTGGCCAATTGTGTGGCGCTCCATCCCCAAATGCGCTGCTGACCACTGGTTGCTGACAGTTTTCGCCTACAAGTCTGCATGCCTGCCAGATGCTATGTACACCTCGTTCAAGGAAAGGTATGCTGAGAGCGAGCTCTACCGCCAGTGGTACAAATCCTTCGAGAGTATCTACGGGTCGCAAAACTGCTCCTACAACCCGCACACATTCCACCACTTACCAGCCGTTCGAGCCTTGGGCCCGCTCTCCGCCACAAGTGCATACGACTTTGAGAACCACTACAACTACCTGAAAAGGTGTTATCGTTCTGGAACTGCATCAATGGGCCAACAAGCCCTTCGTTGTCTACTAGTTTCTAGTCGGCACGGACATGCTTGCCGCAAGAAGCGAAGCATTACGGGGAAGCGAACGAGGAAGGTTGACGATACTTGGTGCTACGTCGAAGACGCTGGCGTCGTACGTGTCTCGTCCTCTACCGACGACGTCATCACGGGAACGCCGGTCGAAGTAGAGGCTCGAAACCTAATGCTGCCCGGACTTGACTTCAACGACGTCCTAACATTCAGGTTGAAGCAACCCCTCCGACTCGGCCTTGAAAGCACTTACCTAATGCGGGACGTTGTGGGGAAGTGCGTCGTCGTCGACGGGTACGCGTCCGTCCTTACGTGGGACGTCCTTCACGAATAGGAGGAGAGAACCAAAGGTCCACCTGAGGTGCAACGTTGTCGCAGTGTCTAAAAGTAATTTGTTGTGATAGTCTCAACGTCAGCTGACACCTACGCGCCTCTGTCTCTCATGCTACTGTAACATCAGCTGAACTTCCTCATCCGTGCGAATTTTAACACAACAGAGACTCATTTTGCCTCGGCCGGCGCAATTGCCTCCTACATATCAGGCCCCAACTTTTCCGAAGGTCCCGGAACCATGGACAGTGCAGGGCAGAGCACCGCCTACGACGCGAACACCAACAGCAGGGCCACGGATGAGCAGAGTGCCAACAACGAAGACGAATCTACGACGTCGTCTGTTGGACACGAAGATTTCTTTGAAAAGGAGCTGCGCTCTTTCATCCGCAAGAATCGTGCCGCCGTTGCTTCGCACAGGGACGACCTAGCCAGGGCCGAGAAGGAGACCAACGCAAGGGTTGCCAACCTGGCAGAGAAGCGGGCCAAACTCGAGAGAATGATGTCGGCGAATTAGAAGGCCGTCGCCGAGGAATTGTCGAAAGGAAGCACCACGCCGAAGGAGGCCCGCGACCTGCGGGCGAAGCTAGACAAGCTGAGGAACAAGAAGACGAGGGCCGTCGAAACAATTGCCGGAAGGGTCAACGAAGCCGAGGAGGCGTTGGAGGCGCGCAAGAGGAAGTGGGCGGTACACGTCGGCGACATGGAGGAGGCGCAGGAGAAGCTAAAGGCGAAGGCTATGTCGGAGGCGGCAGATGCGAGGCTCAACCATTTCCGAGCCATGGAGTATTTGAAGAGGTCCGAGACCCGCCCGCCGTGTGATTCGGACACGAAGCAGGAGAAAGCCAACTACGAGGAGGACATGCGCGAACTCGCACACCTCCGAAACATCAGGCAGGCTGAGGAAAACTACCAGACGTATATCCGCGCGTGCAAGGAGAACGGGTCGCCAGCCAAGAAAGCCCCCCAAAAGCTCCTTCCCCTCAAACGCATTAGAGTCGCCGCTCCCAAGCTGACTGACCCGCCCAGCAAGAAGACAAGGCTGATTCGGCCCCCGCCCAAGATTAGGGACGACGCTTACGAGCAGGCTGCGAGATGCATCGCCAAGTACGTGCAGGATTGGAGGTCGATGGACGGTGACAACGGAAAGGAACACGAGTTGGTCGATCTAACAGAGGAGAGAGGAGAACGCGACGAATACATTGGTGACCCGTCTTTCGTCCACGAGGAACAGCTCAAAGGTTCTCTAATGCCGGACCACTTGCTCACGCCTACCTGGAACGCGCCCACACCGCCCGAAGCGCTCGTACCCGATGGTGACTTGTCCGGCGACGTCGTGACCACCATGACGAAGAACATCCTTAAGCAGCAGGCCGTTCAACTCCGGATCTCCCACTTGCACTCTCTAGCGCTTGCTCGTTGCATCCACTCCTTAAACGACCTGAAGGCGACGGTGCTGGGCGAATGCAACAAGCAGTACGAGGCGGCAAAGGCCGTCAAGCAGGCGAATCAGACTGTCCTCCTCGCCAGCGACCCCGACCTTAAGAAGATTCCGTTCCGGTCCCTCGAGGTGATGACGACTTTCTTCAAGAACCCTGCCCATGTAGAGAAGTTGACGCTCTACATACTCAACTTCCACCCGTTCGTTAACAAGACGTATGCGTCGACGCTCATCTCCGCCCTAATCCACCCTGACATGCAGGAGGCTGTCAACTGGTCGTACGGCATTCCGAAACCGAAGTAAGTCTCTACATGAAATGTTGCCCACTTGCGCTTATCCCTATGTCATACCTTGACCCGTTAACCTACAGGTCGGCGCGCGATGCCGAAGCGTTCTCGCTCCCGAGGGTTTTCGAGGTGTACGTCATCCGGGTCGCCACTGCCGCGCACAACGTGGCACACTTCTCCGAAGACTGCAACTTCGACGAGGCCCTGTTCAGCGACAGGATGAAAGTGGGACTCTACAACACGAAGAGGAACGTGGAGAAAAGGGCCAAAGCTGTCGACAAGCCGTGCACTGCGACCGCGCCGCCCGACGCCGGCGAACCCGTCATGGAATCGGCCAGCCGCCCTCCAGCTGGGAACCTTCCCGCGCCGGCGGAACCGGGGAACGCTGCGCAGGAGAGCGTCGCGGCTGACATCGTGGCGCACTGCCTCCAGGCGGCAACCAGGGGCGGCTCGTCTTTCGCCTGCAACGTACGCCTGATCAGGAGCGCCGTGCACAGGCGCGACCCGCAGGGAATCAACAGGCCACTGCAGAATGCACTGAAGTCCCTGCTTAACGGCGTGAGGAGCAATGACGCCCATGCGACCGAGGAAGCCATAAACGTCCTCAAGAAGGACGCGACCCTGGGCAGCAACATGTAGACCGGCCGATAATTAGCAAGAAATATGTAAACGTCACTTCCAACAAATTATCCCCAACCCTCATTTTATTGCCGCAGTGCATCCGATATCGGCAGCTAAGCGACTTCGAAGACAAGTTATCCGTAAAAAGAAACTGACCCCTAACTCCAACTTCTGTAACCCAAACCCAATAAACCCTTAACCCTCAGTTCACCAGTATGTAACCCTGATTGAAAAACTTAAGCGAAAAATATAGATACGCCGAACAAATTGTCACTCGTCTCCAAAATGCGAATTACTTACAAATACAGAAATTGTTTTTGGATAGCGAGTTTTTCCCTTTCGCCAACTAGGGCTTTCCAACCCGTAAACAATGAGCCATCCCAGCCCTGAATTAATCGGATTGGAGCAAATTCCAATCCCGTTCTAGTAATTCGCAATTTCCGGCTTCTATCAGTTGGTTACGAGCAGTCTCCCCGAACGGACACCTGACCGCGATCCCCACGAGAATCCGACGAAATCGTCGTTCGCCGGCCACTTATCGTCGGCCAACATGCCCGAGAAGAAGACGCGGGCCCCGCCGAAGGACCCACCCCCTCCGTCCGACACGGAGACGGGAACGGAGGCCGGGATCGAAGACGAAGCCGTCAGGGCCCAAGTCAGGGAGGAGAAAGCCAAGATCGCCGCCGCCCAGGAGAAAATTTCGAAGCTGACGGGAAGATTCTCCCGCACCGGATCGGTGGCTGCATCGGGGATTTCCAAGGGCTCGGCTAAGTGTTCCGTCACGCACTCCGTGACTAAGACGGTCCAGGCGACGCCGACGACGTACCTCGACCCCACAACCGGCGAGTTGAAGGTTGTCCCCACCCCGCCGCCGCCCGTGCCCCGCAGGAGCGAACTACTTGACTCCCTTCCGGATGCCCCTTACATCCCGCCCATCCAGACATCCCCAGAGGAAGATCCGCTCCCCGCTCAACCAGGAGTTTCCGGCGCCGCCCCCCAAGTCACGTTCTCGGCCTCCAAGAAGGAAGGAGTTCATTCGGGTCTGGACCAAGGCTCGAAGGAGGCAGAGAAAGGCCGGGTCCTAATGGGGAAGCCGTTGGGAGAGGAGACGATGTTCACCCGAGTCCTGCTTAAGTCCGTCGCCTCGGGCTACCACTACAAAATTTTCTTGGCGGGACCGCACGACTACGAGGTGGGAGACACCATCGTCATCAAGACGAAAGCAGGGAAGGAGATGACGTCGCTCATCATTGAGCTGGGCCCTGGGAAACCCGGCCCGCTGGATTCAACCGGTGTCGTTACGATGCTAGAGCTGCCCACAGGCGAGTCGCCGGCCAGCAAGGAGCAGAAGGGGCAGGAAGGCAAGGCCGAGGGCGAGGAGGAGGAGGACAAGAGCGGGGAAAGGAGCCGTGAGGAGGCCGACGAGCAGCGACCGAGGAGGTCTGCACGTGCTGCCGCGATTGCCAAGGCCGAAAAGAGGAGGAAGGGATACTACGAACCTGATGTCGCCGGGCCCTCTGCCCCCAAGAAGAAGGCCGTCGATATGCCCGACCCTAAGGAGGGAACGAGCAAGGGTTGGCAGCCTGTTGGCAAGTGGTCGGCGGACGCCTATGCCCAACTGTCTGACGCCGATAAAGCCCGCGGCCTCGACCGCGAACCGGCCGGCGGCTTGGAACCTGCCGGGCTCAGACAAATCTGGGAGTGGGACGAAGAAATGGTGAGGCGCGCTCAGGAATTGGCTCGCAAGGTCGCCAACATGCCGCAGGATGAGAGGCTGACCACCCGCGGGCAGGTCAAGGTCCGGGAGTTGGAGGCGCTACTCCATTCGAAGACGTCGACGAAGCCGAAGGAAGTCCCGCCCATGGGAGACACCGAAGAGGCACTGGAGAAAGAGAAAATTACGGGCAAGGAGACAGATAGGGAGCTCGCCCTCATTGCGGCAAGGAATTCCCGCATCTCAGCTAAGGCTGCGCTGTGCAACACGCGCGGGATCCAGCTGTGCATCCAGAAGATGGACCTTCACAGCCACACCCTGTCCCTCATCCTCGAGCACCTGGAGAGCATCCGCAGGATCCTAACGAGGTACGATAGGCCGGAGCTGAAGCAGGGCGAGATTATGGCCAATCCCAACCTTAACCCGCTGCTGGCTGGTTACGTCCCGTTCGACAACCAAGTGGCCGTGAACACGTTCTTCGAGTCGGAGGAACGCGGGGTCGAGCTGCACAGGTGGGTGCTGTCTAAAATGCACTGGGACCCGAGCTCGTTCATCCCCCGGCTCTGCGAGATGGTCTGCACGAGGGAGTACAGGATCAAGTACTCGTACCCGGGTAAGCAGCTCATGAAGAACCTGGTCTACATACCGGAACGCCTGGCCACCTTCTTGTTCGGAGTCGCCCAGAGTGCGGCGGTCAAGTTCGGCGGCTTCAACCCTGAGAAGGCGGAGGAGCAACTTCGCGTAGCGTTCCAAGCATCGCAAGTGGCTAAGAGGCCGATGCTGGACGCCGAGGGGAAGCCGGTCAAGAAGCGTAGGAGGGACGACGCCGTCTTCACGACGTCTGAGGAAGAGGGCTCCGATGACGACGAGGACTCCTCGGCCCTGAGGTTTGCGGACAACTTCGAACACACCCTGGTTGACTACAGGTCGTACCTGGCCTCGGACTCGGAGGACAACGACATCGACGCCACCAAAGACTGAACGAGCGTCCACCAACGAATAGCGGGCGAGTACACACTTAAGACGTATAACCCATTCAGGATCCATCGCCCGCGGTACCTAAATTCCCCATGAACTGACGAAACCCGACAGCTTTTGATCGCATAAATTGCAGTCCGTACCGAACATCTACGTAAGTGTTTGCAGATAACAAGCTTCTAGAATACGACCGAGAAATCGTAAAATATATGAGTTAGGCATAGCAATGCAGGCTTAAGCTAAGTCGGAACCGGGCTATATTTCGTTGGCGCGCTTCGTAATACATACACCTATACGAACTTCTTTTGGGGATTTGCCGAAACCGGGCATGATCTACATCTTGATGTCGTCATCAACTTCCTGCTGTGTGCCGCGCCTCTCGATGTCGTAGCTTACCCGGATGCTGTCGCCGAAAACACGGGCCGTAGGAGCGTATTCCGTGAAGTGCGAGGTGGCCCCGAAGACGACCTTCCCGACGCTGATGTATGTCCTGAAGTCCTCAACGTCCCGCTTCTTACCCTCGAGAATGACTGTGAACCGGCGGCCGCCGTCAAACTGCATGCGACCCCCCAGGTTGAGCTCAAGCGCCGGGTCGCAGATGAGGTCCTCGAACATCTTGCGGCTGATGTTGGGCTTGCGCACGATCACGAACGTCAGCCTGAGGAGCGACATGGTAAGCGAGAAGTGGGACTTCTTCAAGAAAAGTTCAAGAGCAACAGCTGACCTACGCACTGACGGCTGCATATGGTATGCGCGGAACAGACAAATTGTCAGTGTTGAGTATGAGCGCGGTTGCAACCTCGCGACCCCTACTAAAAGCATATCACAATGCGTAGTTAGCAGGCAGGCGATCGACGCCTCATCTATATAACATATACACTTCGATCCTTTTATTTCCTTCACATCCTTCGTGGCAGCACATAACTTATCTCAAACGCATAGAATCTGCGCGGTTACTTCTGCCTCCTTCCAAACTTGGTGCACCTGCGGCCGCGGGGAGCCATGAGGAGGTCGCCGGGCTTGCCACCGAACTCGGCAAGGGGACGGAACTTGTACCCGCGTTCCATGCGCCTTTTCATCTCTGGGTGGTTGGCCTCGAACAGGTCCATGAACTTGGCCACCTGCAGCGTCGCCCCGTGGATGCTGATGCGGAGCGATAACTTCATGTCGAATGTGCAGTTACGCTTCCAAACCTTGGTGGACTGCTCGTAGACCGTGCCAACGACCCCGGCGGCACACGCTGATCTGTGCAGGGCGCGTCCGGCCATCGTCCTCGAAAGAGGTTTATCGGGCGGATCGGGTTGCGAGATCGTGAACGTGGCAACCATGTCGTCGCCGCCGTTTCCCCACTGACCGCGGGTAACTCGAGGAGCAAAGGGATCTTCGGCGTCGTACGTCGGCTGCGACCGGAACATGACAGAACGCGACCTATAGCGGCGGGTGAATGGCTCTCAACTCTTCACTTCCCAGGTTATGTTTACGAGTGTTTACACGCCAACGTCTACAGGCGGACACGCAACTAGTTCAACCTGCATGCATATGTCTACTAACCGGCAACCTTGCGTGAGCCCATCCGCCGTCCACCCGTTGGTGTCGGCGGGCATGCCCGCGAGGCCGCATCCGGAAACTAAACCTAATTCTAACCACTTGCCATATACCCTCAATCGCTGGCCGTAGATACAA
>JAAUYK010017282.1_pt1 | contig 11520 bp, 12 predicted proteins | sample 7278021 | NCBI WGS metagenome assembly JAAUYK01 (sample SAMN14350223, study PRJNA611818) | marine sediment metagenome | isolation source: surface marine sediment (1.8m) | place: French Polynesia: Moorea | collected 2018-08
TAAATCGGTAAGCGACTTCATGAAGCCTTAACCCGGAAACGATTGCCTACGTATATAATTCCGAGGCTAATTTCCTCCTTGCTTCTCTGCTCGCCAACTTACGTTAATTTATTCCCATACATCTGGCTGCCCTCTAGCATTCAGTGCCATCTCTAGCCGCGCCATCATCTTTTTCTTGCCATTGTGCGCCGACTTGTAATATTCATTGTGTGTCACTTTACAGTCATGATAATCAGCCCGATCGCCCGCAGCCAGCCAGCCAGCCAGCCGGCCAGGTACTCACTCGGCCGGGCAGCCCGTATGTGTGCGCCTCCGGCCGGGCCGGCCTAACTATATGTCCGACTATTAATCTTTGCCCTATTGTCATTCTGAAAAGGGCACACGTACGGTAGCCACAGGCAGCAGCCACAATGCATAAGTGATATGGCTCAGTCCATGTTATCGCGATCGTCGTCGCAGCACAAAACGCTGGCTGCTCTACCACACCACAGTTAATAGCGCGAATGCAGCTTGGCAAACAAAATTATCAACGGCCACTGTCACAACTAGCTTCTAACCATACGGCAGCGGGGCAATTTTTAGATTTTAGTGATAAGGAAGCGAGTGGGTCCCAATTAGGAGCATGTGATATGTGTCTGACTGGGGACTTGTTAGCGAGCACGAAAAGGAGAGCGACAGGGCTATGATTAAAGACCTAGATACGCCAAATAAAAAATGCCCTAAGTTTTCCTTATTTTCTTCCTCCTTTAAATCGCCCTTTGTCCAACTGAGACCCCTGATGAACGTACTACATACGCTTTGCCACCATCGCGTCGCGTCGCCACCGCCGTCGTCTTTTCCGTCTGTCTAGCTGTCATCTCGTCGCTCCATCATCCAAATTAGTAATTCTAGCCCTCGCCTCATACTCACAGTCACAGTGGGCCGGCTATCTGTTCAAAATCTGTCCCGCCCGAGTTACCCACCCACCTACCCGCTAACTACTACCCTAGAGTGCAGGTCGAAGGCATCAACCTGTCTGTCATTGCGTTGCCTCCAGCTACAGAGGGAGAGAAGTAGTGCAAACAGCCAGGGTTGACGTTTTGAAGACGTAGAAGTATCATTTCCTGAGCATATGTTTCAAAGTAACTAAGCCCCAGTAGCTCCTTTTGAAAGTTATAATATAGCTCACTTCTCGCTCTCTCGCACGCTCGCGCTCGCTCGCTCGCACTGACAGATACATCCGGCAAATAAATACTAAAAGTCGCCGACTGACTGACTGACGACTCACGCACGGAGCAGAGACAAGAGTGGCAGGCGGACGCGGACGGACGGCAGCGTTACCTCCTACCCAGAAAAGACAGACAGACGGACAGACGGAAACAGGCATGACATCTGAGTTTAGCGCCGGGTTAATTCGATTGCAGACGCGGTGGCTTAAGACTTCCCTCACTTCGTAGCTTAATTGCCGCTGTCTCGTTAATCCCGAAATCATTTTGCTAGCCTCGCACAAAAAGTGCCCTGACAGCCGCGTTATCTGATGGCTCCGTCCGCTCCTGGATTAATACAGCCATAAGTCCTCCCAAACGAGTACGTACTACCTGCATGCAGCATGTGGCGCTCGCTCGCTCGAATTACGCAAAGAGCGGAAGTCGCCGGCTATCTGTCTGTCTTCGGACGGGTGAGAGACGCGCACAAACAGAGAGAGACTGTGCTGTGACCCATGTGATGACATGTGTTGGGAGCAATGGACAACAATGTTGTAATTACGCATTAGTGTAAGTACGTTTTGGAAATATAAATTGGAGGAGCTAGCTATAGACTGAAGTTAAACAAATACACAGATTTAGCAACTCCGGGTGGGTTGGGAAATAAGGCGACCGAGAACACTGAACGAACACGGGGGTGGAGACGAATACGAGATGTGACGGGCGCGGACGGACGCGGACGGACGGACAGACGACAACAGACAGAAAGAGAGAGACGGAAGGAAGGAGCTAGGGGAGGGAGGGGAGACATATCTGTCGTCCGCATCTCGCTCTGCCGGAAATCTTGGGGAAAAATGAACCAGAACCAGAATGCGAGCTAGACAGGAATGAAGTAGTAGTCCGCTTCGTCGACTTGACTTACAAAGACAACACGTCTGCAGTGAGCATGAATTCATCATGGGCTTAATGTTTAACGCCGCGGTTTCTAGTGTCACATGTCAACTCTGTGCCTATCGAGCTGTCCTCCAGCCCTACCTATTCTAGTCGAGCGAGCGAGGTTCTCAAGAGCGCTCAGGATGACAAACTGTCAAAACTTAATTTGTCAGTGGAGCAGAAGCACAGGGACGGACGGACAGACTTGGGGTTGGCTTTTTGAAGTAAGGTATGTTTGATACCTTGCAATTAATAGGTATGTGGCTGTAGCACGTATAATTTAGCTACCTTAATGTTTAATTTGTCACCCTTGGTCGCGCGCGCTCGCGCGGGCAGCGGATATATTGACTGACTGGCATTCCTAAGAGCAGCGGCGGACAGACAGCTCCTCCTTCCTTCGCCCGCTTTGAAGCCAGCTAGCGAGACACGAGTGACGGCTCTCTCCAAGTGGAAAACTATTTTAAGTGCACTTTGAAACCCCGCCGACCCAAAGACTGGACCTAGCTTCTGCATGTTGAAAGAACAGCTACGGCCTACGGGAGCTGCGGCTTCGCAGAAAACGAAAATGAACTCGCGGTCGCTCAAATTTCCCCTCGATCCTGGCCGCATCTTAAAAGCCGGCCGAGCAAACCCATCATTTAGATGCACTTCTGCGGAATGGAAACGTCGCGGGCGATCCTTTGATTCTCAGCATGCAGCCAACAGATACGTACCGAGCGAATCATGATTGGCGCGCACGCGGCTGTTTGCTGTCTAGCTAGCTGTCGTTGTCGCTTCCTTCCTTCCTTCCCTCCTCTTCGTTCGTTATGAACAGCGTTTGTGTTGCTGACGGAATCCACTAACAACTTGTCAGGAAACATCAAAACATGTCAATGATGAACAAGAAGGAGGAGCGACCGAGATGCAGCGGGAGCGACTGGCTGCATGCCAGAAACATAAAAATCTCAGTCAGGGGAAGCTAGGGAGGAAGCATGCAGATACACACTGTGACAGGAGACGCTGAAACGCGAACCGGAATTGAAACTTTCTCTATTATGGTGTACTTTGTGTAATTAACATTTGCATATGTTCAGTACCCTATCTAATGAGCACTTTTGCACTAATGCAAACGTAGCTGGACACATTGCTATACGATGCTTTTATCGGTCACAGAGTCCAAATTTTAACCGCCAGCTAATCTCTTCGACAATCAAGCCATTCTTTTCAACGCACTCGATCGAATAGGGGAAGGGAAGTGGCAAAATAATTCACTCCTAGCTCGCTCGCTCCCTCGGCAAAAAAATCCTTATCGTTCCCTCCTATCTCGATATCAACGTCGATCGGAGTTGCGGCCGGTCCGGGGACCACCATGGCGACAGCTAGGAGTGCACGTCGCGCACGTCGCTCGTAGGTAGCCAGCAGAGTATGCGATGCGATGCAATGGGCGGCGCGGTGTGACAAGACAACCGACTAACCAGCTGTAGATCTCGTCGTCGTCGGAGACTTAGGTTTTGTCAACGGTCGTTAACAGTCACGTTAGTTGACAGTTAGTGCCTCTCGCTCGCTCGCTCGCAGCATCCACAAAGTCCATTTCGGGCGGGAGCATTTTAGCGCTGCTGTCCGCGCCGCAGGGTGTCTCGTAATTCAGTCGCAAGATTTAGACGACAGCGCTTGCTTCGAAGTAGCAGCTCTGGGAAATAAAGCATCTCGACACAAAGCCAGTCTGGTTATCCTGCTATACTATACGTCGGTCCGATTGAGCGAACGAGCGACCGAACGCGGACGGACGGACGGACGGACAGCTGCTTGATAGCCTTGGCCACCCGCCCGACGTCGCGTCGCGTCCGTCCGCCGCGCGCCCCGCCTGTCTAACTCCGGCCATGCCAGCCCATTCGAATGTCCGATGCCGCCGTCCTGATAACGTCACTCCCATGGTAAATTGGTCATGCCAAAAAGGCTGTAAATGTCATCAAAGAGTCGCGCTGCCGGCTCGACTAGGGGACCCCGACCCACGTCTAAATCAAGCTTATACCTACATACCGCCCAATTTAAACGCAACATTCCTATTGAGTGAAAAGTTGACCTGGTAGCTTCAATCAATGAAATAGGGACCCCCTGGCCGGAGGGCTGTCCCCAATACTAATTGACAGTCGGCCCTCGCCGGCCCGATGCTGGCCTGCCTGGAAGATGTATATTTACGAGAGCGTCGAACGTGGAAACCGCCTCTCCGCCCGGCCGATAATGGCCTCAAAACAGACCACCAGATCAATTAAAGCATCCAATTAGGAGCCGGTTGTAGTAGGAGGAAGGCGGCTGATACGGACAGATAGCTCCTAAACCGCGCCACCATTCTCAACATTTCAAATATTACACGTACACGGATGCGAGCGCGTTGTGTGTGTGTGTGTCCGAAGCGATGCGAGCTGTTAATTCTGCGTTGTGGCGGCAACGAATTCCACGGGCATTCTCACGTTCCTTTCATCGAGTTGCCAAGCGAGCCACCCAACGAACTGACTGCATGCACGTCTGTCTGTCTGTCCGTCTGTCTTTCTGTCACCCATGTCTTATTTTAATTCAAAGGGTTCCCATATATGCAATGTCAGACAGCTACGTAGAGCTCTCGCCCCACCCAAGTGTCTATCCGTCTGTCCGTCCGTCTGTCAGAGACGGCCGACCGGCCAAACCGACTGCGATGACACTTTTGAGTGACACCTGAACAATCGCCGGTTGAGACAGCTAGCTGGAAGGAGGGTGTTAGGCGCATAAGAAAGAAAGAAAGAAAAGAGTCGAGAGAGCGAGCGAGGAATGACAAATAAAACAAACGGAATGATAAACGTGGCGCGGACTGACTGACTGTCTGTCTGGAGCTGCCACGGAAGATGCCTCATGTTTCTCGACTTCTTGGCTTGGCGACAGACAGTGAGATAGAGACAGGCAGACAGGCGACTCCAGGGCTTCCCGCATTGACATTGCCCACTGCTGGGAGCGTTTGGAGCTCCTTCCTTAAATATGCAGAAAATGAGCTCCTATGATGTGGGTGGCTTTTCCGGGCAACTCTGCTCTGCCCTGTCTGTCGTCAGCACGGCACGCACTCACGAGTTTACATAGCCCCAAGGTCATGCGGCAAAAAAGAAGCATTTTTTGGTCGGGCGGATGGACGGACGGACCGCCGCCGCCAAAAGTGATGGATCGCGTTTTGAAAACCTACCACCGCTTGCTAGCTGGCGATGCACGTCATGATATCCACGACGTGGACAGCGTTACCAGACAGCATTTCCCAATGCTATTAAACCGAAATGTGGCTTTACGCTGAGAACGTATGGAACTAACTAAAGCGTCTCCAAATGGCAACGCTCTATCTTCCTCCTCCTCATGCAGTTGACGACTCGCGTGTCCCGTGATTGACACAAGCCGAGGTTTTCATGACCAGCAATAAAGTTGTCTTGCTAGAGAGGGAGAGGAGCTACTACTGCACAGAAGAACAAACAGAGAGAGAGCTAGAGCAGACTTTGATAGTTTGCAGCTAAGTGTCTGTCCTGTTCGTCACTGCTAGCTGCTGTCGGAAACCGAGTGGAAATGCCACGACGACTGGTTGGTGGGGTTGGATCCGGGGGGACGAAATCAATTGAAAATCCAGCCGAGCCGAGTGAGTGACACGTAGTACATATAGTTGTACCGGAAACGGACCATTTTCATAGCAATCACGCACATTTTTGCGCTTTTTGAATACGTACCAGCTAGCATGCATGAGCTGCCGATACGTTCTAGCTAGTTGTCAGCCGGCAAAACACGCACAGACAGATGTCAGATTTGAGCGGCGGCGGCGGCGGCGGCGACGGCGCTATGCATTTCGAGTGTGTGAACGAACGAGCGAGGGATTGGAAAATTGGGCTACTAGCTGGCTATGCAGAACCAGTCCCATCGATGCATTGCATGAATCATCGGCGAAAATACTGCCGATCGATCGAGATCCAAGGCGCCAATTTGTCGCTGCCAGAATTTTTGATGTCACTCTCGTCACCCGGGCCCCTCTTTGTCTACGCGGAGTTGGAGCTAAATTTGGAAATCTGATCCCATGGTGAATGGAAACGACAATATTCTATTGACTATGATCGAGTTTTTGGAAGATATTTGCCAAATGGCTCCCCTTGTACGCACTGTGAAAAGTAAGACAGCCGATCACGTGATCCCTTTCGTGTAATGACGACGCGGCCATGATGATGATGACGACGAGGACTTTGGTTATCGTGTCAGCACTACCACCACCAACTCAAACTCCCTCATTACTGTTATTATCAAGGTAGCTAGACGGTCGACCGGCCGGCCCCCTTCCCTTCCTCCCTCTCTGAGCACGCAAGCAACCAGCCATCCATTGTTCCAAGAAGCTCAACAGTTGAGCCGTTCTAGCTCTGTCTGATGATCCTTCAAAGCCACTTCAAACAAACCGCCCTCTAATTTCGCCTCCTCCAAACACTCGGTCGAACGTCCGGGCGGCCAGAATCATTTGCATATCATTTGCCATTCAACGGGGAAGAGAGAAGGAGCTATAAGCCAGGCAGGCCACTTTGGCTTTTGTGTGCTCTACTGGCTAAAGTCCCCGCCCGCGCCCGCCCGCCCGAATAACTCTTCCCAAATCGGCGCCTCAAGCACCCATCCGGCTGACTGACTGACTTGATTGCCTGAAAAGAAGAAGGTGGCTATAAAGTCAATTTGCATCGCCTCTTCAACCTCGTATTTAACCGGCGGCAAGGAACAAAAGCATCAGAGCGAGTTAATTACTGCTCTCTCTTCCGTCTCGACCATTTTAGGGGACCGACCGAGGAGAAAATACGGCCGAATCAATTGGGGTCTAGAGAGAAACCTTGGCTCACTCAATTCGGCTATACGGGGCCATATAAAACGCGAAAATATGCCATCATTTCGAATGCATGAGGGAGGCGACAGGATAATGACGGCTTATTCCGCGAAAAGTCGCCTGCGACGTGCAGCTAGGCGAATATTATTTGCACGCCGTAGGAAATTTAATTATAGTCCTCGGCGCCCCCAATCCACTATATACGTAGCTAGCCGTTGTTCTCGATCGCCTGTCTTTCGTCTCTTTCGTGTCAGAACCGCGGCCGCGGCCGCCGCTTTCACTACTAGCATATGAACGTCGGTTGAACCGTCGATCAATCGCGGCCGGCCGGCCGGCCGTCATTGCAAAGTAAACGCGCGGAAATGAGATTGTCCAGCAGCCAGCCTTTCGCTAGATGGACGGACGGACGGACGGACGGACGCGCAACAAGCACGCAAGCCAGATCCACTTCCGAGAATTTGGCAGAGTCGCCAGGTGGACTTAAGGCGAGGTATGGTCCACATAGTAATGCTAGAATCTTATTAGAAAGCACAAGAGACATTTGAACAGCCTCAATACTGCCCTCCTGATTGGCAAATTCCGCTGAAGATGATTTCGGGTTGCGTATATCCTTACTACTGCCTGTCTGTCGATCAGTCGGCCGCCAAACCTCAAAGCCGTCTGTCTGTCCGTCCGTCCGTCTGTCCATCACTCAATCGATCGTCAGTTGTCAGTCCGTCCGTCCGCCGTCCAGCAGCCAGCTAGGCAAGAGTGATCTCCCCACCTCGCTCGCTCCCTCTCTCTTTCTCATCATCGACGCTTTCAATCAATCAGAAAACGAAGTTGTAGGACAGCTGCCGCCGCCGGCCGAGTACGTGTGAAGGCGAAATTCAAACAGTCTTCGTACAAATTCCTCCCCCCTCCTGTATGATCCGGCTATTTTCAAGTCATGCATTCTAATTGTCCTCCCAAAGCGCTCGTAAATCATGCCCAACGACGTCAAGGGTTAATTGTTCCGATCTAGATTCATTATCCAGTCTCTTTTCATGACCGAATCAATCCGAATGAAGGCCGCACTGATAATCTATTGTCTAGGGCGAATTTCTGCGACTCTGATTCCCATGCATGAGTTCGCTCGCTTTCGACTCCAATATCGATTTATCTGTCTGCTCTGTCGCACGTATTATTGTCTATTCGGTCTGACAGTAGACGGACAGTTGGACTGACATACGTACAAAGAGTCGATATAAGGCCAAGAGCTTAATTCTTTTGCTGGCTGATTTGATTCGAATTAACGAGTGGGCGGAGGGAGCCAAGTCTGATTGGCACGAGCCTGCCAACATAATCAAAATGGCGTGCTATGGAATAACCTTAAATGTATCCCAGTCACAATTTGGGAATCCTGTTGGCAGTCGACCGAGGGTGCGAAATTTGCCAAGTCATCTTCTTCATCTGATGACTTTGATGAATCGATGATTGGGTGCCAAATTTGAACAGAGTTAGTGGCTTGCTTCCTGCCTGGCATGTTAGGGGCAAAAGTCGAGGGGCATTTCATTCGATTCAGTCAATGAGGGAAAATTGACAGTAGCTAGAAAACGGAGTAGTTGGCAGAAAAAAAAATCGAATGGCGCTACTAGCGGGAGGAGAGATTATGCAAATCCTCCTTCACGCCGCCGACGCCGAATGTCGCCGCCGGTGAAAAGGGACACTTTTTTCATTCGATTGGATGGCAGGCAGCGAGGAAGGAGGGAAGGAAGATAGACGGGAGAACGGACGGACGAGAGTGACAGAGTGACGTCCGTCGGCGTCGGCGTCGTCGGCGATTTGAAGCCTTGATATCAAAAAGGCTCTGTCGTCTCGTCGCCGCCACCTACCGCCGTCGTTTTCAAAGCGGAATCCCGCTATCTACGTATATCTGACGAGCCGCGTATGTACGAAGCGAAGCCGCCATGCATGCGGGATGAGAAAAAAGGCGATGCTGCTACTATAGTGCCGGTTTGAATGGCGGCGTCGGAGGAGTGACTGACTGACGGACGGAGATCAATTTGAGAGGTGACAACACGTCTGATGGGTGTCAACGATAAGCTCAGAGCGGCGGGCTAGCGAGGATTCAGCTACTAGACGCGCCCCCTTTTTTCCGACTGAGGCTGCAATTTGAAATCCCCTCGCTTAATGCCGGCGAGGCAATCAAACAGATGATGAAGTGAGGTCGGCACCGTAAATTGTCAGTCATGAAACTAGGAACGGACACCTGTGAGCTAAAAGTGACGGCTTTTTAACTATCGGCAAGAACATACTTTAACACTAGCTTCGATGTCGCCATCAGCATACGACGCATTGTCTGATGAAACAGCTGTTTTAAATGCTTGCTCGTGGTGCAAAATTTTATTCAATTGAGTTCTTGAAGACTGATCTTCGTCGGGGATATGCATCTCTCTTATGGAGGGCAGAGCTACGAGCGATTGACTCGAACGACGACCAAGGAGGGTTCTGGCCGGCCTCCCGCGGTGAGAAAACGCATCAATCAAGAACCGCGATCGATCTATCGACTGCAAAAGAAAGAAGGAAGGAAGGAAAGACGGAGCTAGTGGAGTTACGAAATATTTTCCTATGGGGCTGCGATGCGCTCATTACTAATCCTCAGGTCGCGGGTCCGCCCATCTAACTTCTGCGTCTGGGCCAGCTAGGCAGTTTAATTTCAATTCCAATCGGTCTTGATGAAGCGCGCATTAATTCCGATCGGAGCCAGTCAGTCAGTCGAGCGACGATGCGAGCAGTAAGTCAGACGGGCAGACAGGCAGATGGATTAGTCGATCCAGGCCAGAGAAAGAAAGGTTGATTCATTGCGATTCGCGATTGGTTCCAGCTGTGCCTGATTTAGCCCGGTGGGTCAGACAGACCTAGTATATGTACCGTATATTGAGCTCAAGGTTCAATTTGAGTGCTTCTAATTGATTAGCTCAAAATTGTTCGTCTCCTTAGCCTAGCTCTCAAAGTCTTTGTGATATTCGCTGCAGGATCCGACCCCCACAATGGCGTCCCGTCACAGGTGCAGTAAGTGCAAACTTTATTGACGTATAATGCGCCCTTTTCGCACTTTCGCTCTCTAGCCATTGACACTTGTCCGCCCGCCCGCCTCAGCAACTCTCACTTTGTGGGCAAAATTTTACATGGCAGGAAAATTCGCCCGAGGGACTGGACCGGTCAACCTCTGCTAATCTAAACGTCAAACTTGGACAAACTTTTCGTATCCGGACGGCCGGCCCCCAAGTCGAAGCCCCTTGTGGTTATATATGCGTGAAACGGAGCCTCGAATTATATGCGCGCCGTTAAGACGACGCCTCGATCGTCGGATAGAAAGGGCTCTAATTTTCTCACGCCCGCCCAACCGTCCCAACCGTCCGTCCACGCGTCCTTTGTTCACGTACGATGGCGAAACTTTTTGACGGCCGCCGAGCGTGCATGTCGAAATTTGACAGTTATGCCACGGCCGACCGTTTACAAATTGTGGCACTTGGCCTAATGGTCACCGGGGACCAGATATGCAGCAGCTAGCAGTAGAATTTAAAATTCGCGCCCGCGCGCAAGTTCTTTCCCGCCGAAATGCCTCCCTAGCTCTTTCCCTCGCTCGCTCGCTAGCTCCTTGCCGCCACCGCCGCAGAATGATTCATAACCGAGGGCGTTTCGGGGCCATAAAACGAGTCGAAAATGGGTCCGGACGCTAATAACCGGTCATATATTTCGCCCGCTGCCGACGCCGCTAGACTTATGGCTCAGACAGACAGTTATTACTGCTACAGGTAAAGAGGAAGGTGGGAAAGGGGTGCTAGAAAGAGGACATTTCAACATAAATAGAGAAACAGATATACTGCAAATATTAGTTTGGCCTGTAGCAGTTACTCTGGGCTGGGTCCCCTGGAGGTCGTTTCTCTCCATAGTATAAGGGAGGGAGAGAGTTGCACTCTAACTGCGTCGCTCGTCCGCTGCGCTCGCTCGCTCGTCCGCTGTCGCACACCGCGACCGACTCCGCACTTAATAGAAACATAGTGAGTCTGCATGTAATTAGGCGAGTTAGCAAATGGCCTCTTTCGAATGATATACGGCCCGGCCACGCAGGAGCTGTCGCCACCGGCGCGCCAAAAAGTCCAAGGCTATGTAGTCAATATTACGCAGGTGAATAATGAGACGGCGGCGATAAATCTCGACTACGAGCGGACGCCAATTAAAAAGCTCTTTCGCTCTGTTGCCCCTTCGGTCGGTGATTTTGCACATTCTGCACACGAAAAAAAGTTGCTGAAAGAACGATCTCGTTCCCCTTCTAGCTCTTTCTCCTTTTTCGCCATATTTCATGCGCCCTCGTGCGTGCACTTCGTGAGCGAGTGAGTCAGACCGGGATGGATGGGTGTACGTAGTATATAGGTGCGCGTGGGCAAAGGAGATGGTTTTTCCAGCTAAAAAGGAAAGAAAAGTAACGGTTGGTATAGGTGACCCCTAGACAGAAAATTTTAGCTTTTAATTACGCCACCGATAGAAGAGCATTTTAATGGGCAAAACGTCCCTTGGAATCTGTTTGTCCTCTTTCTCCCCAGA
>JAAUYK010018619.1_pt1 | contig 11512 bp, 6 predicted proteins | sample 7278021 | NCBI WGS metagenome assembly JAAUYK01 (sample SAMN14350223, study PRJNA611818) | marine sediment metagenome | isolation source: surface marine sediment (1.8m) | place: French Polynesia: Moorea | collected 2018-08
ACTCGTTTTAGGAGTTGGACAGGCAGTTCTAAGCTCCTGAATCAGGGTCGCCACTTGCCCGACGGTTCACAAGCCTTGCATTGTGAGTGTGACATTTTTACTATTGAATACGTACCTTTTCTATGGACCCACTGATGACGGGACCTGATACAATCGTCCTGATAGCCGCCCCCTGTTGGTGACTGCGCTGTTCTTGCTGCCGTCGGACCTGTTGTACCAGGCATCGCCCCATCGGGGACCGGCAGCTCGTTCGGAGGAACATGCTGCTCATCTGGATAAAGCTGGAAGCGGGAGCGGGATCGAGGCCAAGCAGGACAGGACTACCCTGCGTTGGCCTTAAATCTTCACAGCGCTGACACGGACACGGACGCGGACGCGGACGTGGTGATCGGGATCAAGTAGTTCTAGTTCCGCGCCCCGCCAGCCGCCACGCCACTGCAGCTACACTTGGGCAAGTTATGAAACAACAGACAGACAGACACAGACACAGACAGAGCCCAGGCCCCAGAGGCTTCCGCTAGTCCGCCCCAAAGCCCATGAGCCATGACACTGTAGGACGACATTGATCTGGGAAAAGGAGTAAGATGTACCCTGTGAAGAAATCGGAAGATGAGCAATTTCATTCCTCCAAATGCCAACATGTGTGTGTCTAATAATGGGCCTAAAATATCAGGCATGTCGTATAAGAACGCCTTATAGGCTTTAGCCATAGAATCGTCGTAAAATTAATATATATTATACTCTGGTACTACCTTGAAACTTTTAGGCGTCATATGCTTCGCAGGGGACCGTTATATTATTGCGCTCAGTGAAGTTATCAATAGTTCCGCACATCATTGGGCTGGCAAAAACCTCTCTACAATATGGTGCCTCCACATTGCATTACTATAACAGTTATGTCATGTACAATTCTTGCCCCTACCCTCATAACGCAGCAAACCACAACCATATTTCTAGACTCCAAATCTCGACCCTAATTTCAGCTGCCGCGCAGGTCACGCACACGCAGCTGGCCAAAGTGAAACGAATTCTCGGCGATTCAAGGACTCACTCAGTCAAAAGTTCGTCGAATAGTTATCAATGGTGTAAACTCGATCGGAAAATCAGTAAATCACCTCCACCCGTTCTTTCCGTTCAACATGGCGGACCTCATACCCGGCCACGAGTACCTCGACGTGGACACCAACGAGGAGATCGTGACGGCGGAAGACGCAGACGTGGACATCGAGGACCTCGAGGATGACGATGACGACGACTACGACGACGATGACGACGTGGACGTGACGTCGGCGGACGCCGTGCCGGACGTCATCGACCAGCTGATCGACATTCGGGAGCCGCTGGTCAACCTGAAGCGCATACTGGAGAAGCGCTTCAAGGTGGACCTCGCCGAATACGACTTCTGGCTGCAGGACTCGCAGCTTCTGCCCGAGGAGACCTCACTGGTAGATCAGTGCGTCCAGGGGGAGGGCACGGTGCAGATCAATGTGGAGATCAAGACGGCGGAGGACGGCCTGAAGAAGATCAACATCATTGACGTTCTGAAGCCGGCAGACGACTCCCCAGACCAGGCGGAGTTTGGGTCGCCTCCGCGCGGGGCGCCGCTGCCCCCGCTTAACTTGCCGCTCTCCCCCGACTCGTCGCCGGAGAAGTCCCGTCCGCCCCGCCGGCAACACCAGCAGCAGCAACAACAGCCTGACCACCCTCCGGACACGGTGACGCGGTGGGTAGTGTGCGCCACCTTCAGAAAGGAGCAGGAGCGCCTCAACATTCCCACGGACCCAGTCCAGTGGAATCGGGCTCACGTGTCGCACTGGATTAAGTGGGTCATCAAGGAGTTTCCTCGCACGTCTATAGACACTCGGGACTGGGAGATCGATGGCCGGGAGCTCTGCGCTATTTCGCACGACGAGTTCAAGAAAAAGGTGCCCGTCGATCCGTCCGACCTGGTTTGGACGCATCTGGAACTATTGAAGAAGTGCCAATTCGTCGCGGTGGTCCAGGGCAACAACGAGCCAGGGAGCACCGCCGCCACCGCTGCCCCGAGTAAGAGTTCAAAAGCGGCGGGCGCGTCCGCTGCCTCACTGGGCGCGATCTCCCCGACCAAGGCGTCCCCGACTGTCGTTGCCCAGCAGCCCGTTTTGCCCAACGCTGCGTCAACAACGGCGTCCGGCGGCGGCGGCGGAGGTGCGCTCAGCGTCGATGCTCGAAAGACTCACAAGAAGCCGCCCGTCAGGCTGGGCGCCCACAAATTCACTGTCATGTCCGAGTCCGCGCTCGGCAACAGGACGGGCAACAACGGTCAGGTGCAGCTCTGGCAGTTCTTGCTCGAGCTGTTGACTGAGAAGGACCACCGCGAGGTGATCCATTGGATCGGCGACGACGGAGAGTTTAAGCTGGAGAATCCGGAGATCGTGGCGCAGCTGTGGGGGACGAGAAAGAACAAGCCGAGCATGAACTACGAGAAGTTGAGCCGAGCGCTCCGCTACTACTACGACGGAGACATGATCAGCAAAGTGCACGGGAAGCGCTTCGTCTACAAATTCGTGTGCGACCTGAAGCAGCTCTTGGGCTACTCGGCCGCCGAGCTGAACCAACTCGTAACCGAGGCGGAGCAAAAGACTCTTGGGCGGATGAAGTAGATGGATCGATGGGCACGCGTGATGAGGTCAATTGCAGTTTCCCAGCCGACTTGAACGATCTGAATTGTACGTGATCGACTGCAATGCGTAATTGCGTACGTTGGACTGAAGCTAGCTGGCGGCACTCAACTAACTTTGCCTCCAGCAACCCGCATGTGAACTCGCGTACATATTATGTGTACGATCACTTGCCGCTTAACCGATTCCAGAGCATATTACGTACAAGGATTACGTTCGTATACATGTAATAAGTAACGGTATGCCCTAGCTCTGTTACGTCCTATAACGTACAACTTGCTGTAGAATACTACGTATCTCCGGACTAGAATAAGTTCTTCAAGAATCAAGATAATATACTACACACTACACAGGCTCCTGTGAGCTAATGAACTCATACGTGCGCGTGCGGGTATGAAGATCTACCTATACTTATTAATTAAAAGTAATTTGGATTTGGTTAGGAAGGAGTACAAAATTTATTGAGGAATAAACTTGCATGTAGGTCCGTAAATATCGCTTCGTACTCATAAAATTTGTGTTCGGCATGCACGCATGCAATTGTGCCCTAGTTACCGCATTCTCCGCATCTTTCTGTCCAATTTCTTCTGCTTCTTCGCGTCCATCTCGTCCTCTTCTGGCGCGGGGGCGAACAGCCAGGGAGAGATGATGCTCCTCCAGGCCATGAGGAAGGCCCTGAGAGGCGCCAGCAGCAGGAGCAGCCAGAGGTAATTGGTGAGCAGCGTGAGCACCTGCACGCCCGAGGTGAGAATGACGAGGTCCTTGACGTGCTCCGCCATCCCCTCCGCCATGTTAAGGTCGAGGCCCGGGTCGACGACGACCCCCTTCGGCCCGTAGGTGGGCATGCCCGTCCTCGCCATGAACTGGTAGGCCCCGATGTAGATGATGGCGCACACCGCGAACATGACCATCTCGGTGACGTGGTAGCTGGCGCCGAGCAGAGTCATGCCCGTGAAGTAGATGCCGTTCGCGCCCAAGATCATGTTTCTGTAGAAGGTGATGGTCGCGACGTTCTCGGTGGCGATCTGCTTCGCACCGCGCGTCCCCTCCTTACCCTTCTTCTTGGCGAATTCCTCCATGTCCTAGGTCTGGTTGATGGCTGGTATAGCTCGCAAAAGTACACAGAATCGGAGGTGATGCCAATTTTGCTTGACTGAAGCAGACGGGTGATACGAAGAAGATGCTAATATACGCGTAGTCGGTATCTTGAATGATGATACGTGGACAATCAACTCAACAGAACATCATATTGTATACCTTTCCAGTCGACCCGTACCCGGCCAGCTGCCGACAGCTAACTTTTTTGCCGTTTGCACTGCCATCCCGATGGGTTGGGTTGGCATTGTATATATGAAACCCTTAAACGGAATCACAATTAAATTTTGCGTAATCGCGGGTAACGTTACAATTTTACATAGCCCACCATGAAAGCAACGCACCGACGAGACCATTCATCGTTATATCCACCTGTGACCTCCATCTCAAGTATTTCTATGGCACTATCCATAGCGGTCACAGCGATTGGTGGTGCATAAATGACCTAAGCTCAATCCAAAGCTGCTATTTTCTCGGCATCAAATGAGCCGTTAATCACAGAGATATTCCACATAAGTATACGACACGTAATTGTCACTTTCCAGCAGTTTCATAGTTCCCAATTGGATATACGTATGTTCTTTTTCAAAGACGATTATACAGATGATATTATCCTCCTCCTACCTCCATGGATCCGTGTCTTGGCCAATACAGACAGGGCCGACCGCACACAGCAGAGGCACAAAAGAAATCAACGTTCTCCACGATATAGTGACGATACACACACAGAGACAGAGCAGACAGCCCCAGGTCAGTACCTCCTGGAGCTACACTAAGGACGGCCGCCGGACGAATACAGTACGTACAGACACAAGAAAAAGCTTCAAGATGATGTGCAGATTTTTGTAGTCTGCAACCAGTGAACACCGCTACCACGCACGCTCACCACAGCTTCATCAACACTAACGTGGATGCAAAAAAGGCTGTCCAGCCGGCCCACCCCGAGTTGGCGTTCATCCTCATCGGCAATCTTCGAGTTCTTGTCAAACACCAGCTTTGACCCGCATTTAATTCCTCTCCGCCAGCCGTGTCTCCGTCGTGAATCGTGATGGACCAGCAACTGCTTCAGAAGTCGTTGGAGAGCGCGACCGCGACGATGAACAACGGTGCCGCTGCTGCTGCCGCCGCGCAGGAAGACCAGACTAAGAGCAAGGGGGACGGCGTCGAGGCAGAAGGAAGGGCCGCAGGGGAGACCGGAGGCGGCGGCGGAGATCCGCCCGAGGGAAGCCCGTCGGAGGCCAAGGCCGCGAAGGTGTCCAACGAGGCGAATCAGGACGAAAGCGAAAAGGTGGACTTCAAGGTGATCTACAACAAGAAGAAGTACGACGTGTCCTTCCCGCTTGACTCAGACGTCGGCGCTCTGAAGGTGCATCTACAGCCCGTCATCGACATCCCGCCCGCCATGATGAAGGTGATGATCAAGGGGCTCGCCAAGGACGAGATGACGCTGCGCACGCTCGGTGTCAACAAGGGCTCCAAGGTGATGGTTGTGGGCTCGTCGCTCAACGACGTCCTCGCCGTCTCCACGACGCCCTCGGCGCACCAGATCAAGGAGGAGGAGAAGGCGGCCAAGGCGAAGGCGGAGTCCTCGTCGTCGAGAGAGAAGATGCACAAGAAGGTGTTGGACAAGGGCAAGCCGGAGGACGCGCTGCCGGGAAAGAAGGGCGCGCGCGAGCCGCTGCCCACGGTGCCTATCTCGGGCATGCTGAACAAGCACGGGGGAAAGGTCCGCCTCACGTTCAAGCTCGAACTCGACCAGCTGTGGATAGGGACGAAGGAGCGGACGGAGAAGCTGGGCATGACGTCGATCAAGAGCGTGGTGAGCGAGCCGATCGAGGGACACGAGGAGTACCACATCATGGCGCTTCAGCTCGGACCCACGGAGGCATCCAGGTATTGGATCTACTGGGTGCCGGCCCAGTACGTCGAGGCGATCAAGGAGTCCATCTTGGGCAAGTGGCAGATGTTTTGATCCACGGCTCTTGCTCAGTGGTATTATGACGGCGAGGGACGCGCGCTACTGCTTATTGTGGAGACGTTAAACTTGTGACAAAGGTTGCTCCCAACATAAACGCGTGGATCCTATTTGGTGCTCTTGTACGTACTGCATACCATGGCCGACACCAATATCGAAAAGAAGAATCATTACCGTGTTGTAAGGAAACACAGACGGCCACTATATATACACTGTCGGGTCTCATATATGAAGATTGCTTCTTGGACAGAGTTAGCTCGAGTCATCTCAGGCTCGGAGCCACTCATGTGATAGTGCACAGATGAAGACTATTTACAAGAAGAGTTTAACCTGACTACCTGACTACCTGACGAGGAATGGGAATGAGCACAGGAGAAAGGAAAGATGATTGATACCCTATGAATATGAGAAAATACATAAAGCTGAATGTAATCACAATTTGGCGTATCTTTGGAATTAATTTATTTCTTGCGGTCTTTTCAATAAGACTGGTATATAGCGATCGAGCGAGAGAGAACGGCGACGTACGTCATCAACAACATACTTGTGCGTCGATCCACAGGGTCTAAGTGTCCAGCTGGGGTCGAAGAATACAAGGGTATGTACAAAAATGAAAAGACGCTAAAATTGAGGGTGAAGGAGGGTAGGGAGTGGGGAGGCAGAATGATGATGGTCAGAGACCATGCAAAGTTCCTATAATCGCCTTTTGTCCTTTGCAAGTGTATAGAACGGGACACGTGGGCTTGATGAAAGTAACATCATCCTATCCTCAGTAAGTACTGTACGCTATAAATAACCAATCTCTATTGCTCTTCCGTGATTACAAGAAAAATCGTGGTGTGTACTACGCAGTGCCATAACTTTTTCCTTCTAGTTGCGCGGGACCTAACGCCTTGTTCTTCCCGCGTATATACGTATGTGTATGTACTCAACAAAGACGGCTCCATTTTCGTGGTAATCTTCCGTCAATTAACCTCTCTCACTGGGTATCACATCTCGGAAAGAACGAAAAAATGTGATCGACGATTTTGGTAGGTACTCCGAGCTTCTTTCCTGTTTCGTTAGGGGGAGCTGTATAGCTGGGGGTACGTCTACAATGACGTACTCTTCTTCTTGCCTTCCTTACTTAATTGGAACTGGGCGGGCATACAAACAAATTTTGCGAGAGCGCATCCGAGAAATCTACGGTTGTAGTGGGGTACATAGCAGAACCTCCTGGTGCATGTGTAGTAGTAGGAGTACAACTGTAACATATACGCACTTAACTCGTCACTGCAACATCATACGGGTACGTTTCGGCGTATTAAAATAGCGATAGTATAAATATATATGGTGCTTGGGGTGGGCGCAAGTTCATTCATTCGTTCGTAATTAATTTCCTTCAGGTCCTTGATGTACGTCGTTCAGTATAATCTCCGTCTTGACTGCTATGGCGCGAGGAGGAGCGTCCAATACAGTGAAAACTATGTACTAATTAAGGTTAAGTCACCCATTACGAGACGGTTGTTTGTTGCTGCTGCTGTCCCCCACTCCCTCCACCTCCTGTGCCTGCAGGCTGTGGTTGTGGCGGTGGCTGCTGTTGCTGCGGCGGCGGCTGCGGCGGCTGCGGCACGCTGTCTTGAGACGAGTCGTCGTTCTCCACGACCGTCAAGCGCTCCTCGTCGAGGCTGGGCGAGTCGACGGATGAACTCCTCTTAGTTGGAACCGCCGCAGCAACGGCTCCCGGGGCCGTTGAGGGTGCGGACACCGCCGCGGAAGTCGCAACTGGGACCGTCAGAGGGGCGGCCGTGATCGGAGGGGGTGCGGACGTGGCCACTGGTGGCAGAGACGGAGCAGACGAGACCGCCGCAGTCGAAGCAGGCGCAAGAGCATTCATGTCCAAAGTGCCCCCGCCAGAAATCGCCTTCAAGTCCAGCGTCGACGAAGAAGTGGTCGCCGGAGCCGCGGTGGTGGTTGTGGTGGCAGTCGTGGCGGTGGTGATCACATTGCCCGATGCGGCGGGCACGGCTTCACCGGTCGCAGTCGCCGGCGTGCCGTTGTTCCAACCGGTGGAGGGAGTCCCCAGAGCCTTCATATCGATGGTGCTGGAGGCCGCCGGGGTCGCGGCAGAGTAGGTCCCACCGGTGGTCCCGGCGACGCTCACCGTCCCGCCGACGGCCACTGCAGCGGTGGTCGACGTCGAAGGCGTCGTTGAGGCCGCCTGCGGCGTCTGAGATGGCACGCTGCCGACCGGCTGCGTGATGCTGTTGAGAAGAGCCTGCGCTACGGCGTCCTTCTGTCCAGCCGCCGCCGTGACCTGCGTGATGGGAGGGGGGCCGACCGAGGTCGTCTGCGCGCTGGTGATTGGCGGCGGTCCCGACGTTCCAGAGGACGCAGCAGCAGCAGCCGCGGGCGCTCCCGGCTGGCCACTAGGAGCCCCTGCGTCGCCGCCTCCAGTAGCTGCGGCGCCCTCTGCAGCGCCCTCCGACCACCCGGACTTGTTCATGTCCTCATCGTCGTCTTCGTCCGGAGGGACAACGCCGCCGCTCTGAGTCACCTGCTCAACGCGCTCCTGATGAACTCGGGTGCGCTTGTGCCGTTTCAGATCTGAACTCGTTTGGAAGCCCTTGTTGCACAAGGTGCAGTAGTGCGGACGCTCTCCTGCAATGGACAAAAAACGTATTAGCTTAGCCCCTTCCTTCTACGAAACGAATATGTACGACGTACCTGTGTGTGTGTACAAATGCTTTCTAAGGTGAGTGCTCTCCTTAAAACGCTTTCCACACATGGTGCAGGGGTATCGCCGGTCGCCGCAGTGCACTCGAAGGATGTGGGCCTTCACGTCGCTGTTCCTGGTGAAGAGCTTAAGGCAGACCCGGCAGGCGTGCTTGTCGCCCAGGTCCATGTTGGCCATCTCGGGGTTCTCGTAGTGCTCCTGGTAGATGTGCGCCTGGAGCATCACCCTGCCCTTGATGGTCTTGTTGCAGTGCTCGCACGGGTACGGCGTGTTGATGTCTTCGTCGTCGGGCGCGCACGGCATGTCGTCTACGCTCTCGGCCACCACCTGGTTCTCTTTGTTCTGGGCCTGCTGTCCGCCCTTCCGCTTCTTGCCGCGGGCTGGAGTGGTCGCAGCGGCGGCGACGGCGCCGGAGCCGCCGGCAGTGGCGGTCGTGGGCGCCGGCTGCGAGGAAATCGTCGGAGGGGGAGCCGTCGTGGTATAGACAACCTGGCCGTTCTCGGTCGTGTACAAAGCCTGAGCTTGGGAACCTGGGTGATACAAGCATAAAAGCTGCCTTACAAAGCATGTCCTAGAGCGGGCATAAGAGCCATGAATTCCATCCAATTACCTGCCGCTTCCGTGAAGATCGTCTCGTTCATGATTACCGCCAGCGGATCGGACGCATCTCCCGCTCCGTTGGGGACCTCCACCTTGTAGGACAGTCCCGTGTTCGGATCGACAGCGATGTATGAGCTGGGCTCAGTCTTGGTCGTCACTTGGCTCGCCCCACCGTTAACCATGCCCATGGGCACCGGCTGCGTGGGCAACTGGATCGCCGGCATCCGAGAGGCCGCAGAGACGGACGCCTGAGGAATGGGCTGCGTTGGCAAGGTCGGCTGCTGGATCTGGGTCGGCGTCGCGGCCACCGGAGCCGTCATCCTCGGCATCTTGGACGGCGGCACGGGCTGGGTGGGAAGGCTCACGATCGGCGGGTTGGGCTGCGTCGGCAGCGCAGGCATCACCAACGGCTGGGTCGGCAAGGAGGCCGTGATGGTTTGGGGCAAGGTCGCGGAGGTCCCGAGCTGCCCCGGCTGCTGCGGCGGCATGACCACCTGCTGCTGGTGGGGAAACTTGCGCTTGGAGGGAGATTCGATCATGGTGTAGGGAACGAGCGGGGCGGAGAAGGTGGTCGGCTTCTCGTTCGTGCTCTCCGCCTCTATCGACGCGTTGATGTTGAGGGCGTAGACCAGCTTCATGAGGGAGTAAAAATGGTCCTCCTTCGACACCACCGTCCCGGTATAGACGAAGTGAACGAGCGCCTGGACCAGGCACGCCTTCGTCTCGGGGAGAATGAGCGATATCTCGTCATTTCCGTACAGGGGCGACGTCTGGAATAGCAGCTTCAGGAACGGCGACGCCGTCGCCAGGAGCATTTGGTGGGCGCGGACAACGCCATCCTCGCAGTAGATGGTCAGGTCGACGTAGTCCTGGCGGTCGCACAACACTTTAGCCTCTTGAAGTAGCTCGAACTGATGACCCTGGCGGAGCAGCTTTTGAACTCGCTGCTGTTGCGGCGGGTGACCCGCAGCGGCGGCCGCGGCCGCCGCCGCGACAACGTCCATGGCTAACGCCAACGCAAACCACCTCAAGCACTTCTACGTAGGTAAGCTGTTCGTCGATCTCGGTTCGGCCAAATCAGGCCTCTCTCGACCGACGAGGATCAGGTGTCAGAGCCCGGTCACCGGGGCTGCAAGCACCGTACAGGTGATTCCGGTGCAGACTGTGATGGCCGGCGGGGCGAGGACGCGGTCGGCGCGGCGTCGGGCAGTCAGCGGCCGCCTCGAGGGCTTCTTGCGAGGCCGGGTTTCTGCCGACCCGCGATCGAGCGAGGATCGACACTCGGCGATGTTTGCTGCAATTCCTCCGCACGATCCGCTTTGACCCCGCCGTGAGAGTCGACTCTTGCGGCGCCGGACTGAAGCCCGAGGAGCAAGGCGAGCGAGGGAGCGATCGAGTGAGTGAGCGTGCGAGCGATCGAGTGAGCGGCCGTCCGTTCCTCCGACCGAGAGTGTGTAGATCGCGAGCGACACCAACTTGAGGCGAGTTGAGTTGAGGGGACTGAGTTAGCGCCTCGCTCGCTGGGCGCCGGCGTCGCTTCGCGGCTGCCGGCGGGCGGATGGAGAAGGCGAGGAAGGGCCAAGGGAACGAGTGAGCGAGCGAGCGACCGACCGACCGACCGACCGTCAGCAACGCACCAGCGAACAAGGGAAAAAGAGGCGAGGAGAAGGGATGAGAGAAGCTGGGAAACGATGGCGCGCGGGCGGGCGGGCGGGCAGAGGGGCCGCCGCCTTGCCGAACTCCACTTGTGGCGGCGGTGACTGTGGCGGCGGCGAGGCCGCCGGCTGCAATGGTGGCCGACCGTGTCCGTGGCACTCGCTCACTCGCTCGGTAGGTCTAAACGTCGGCCGCCGGCCGGTGCAATGCCGATGCCGATGCCGCGCTCCCTCCGATTGAAGCCAAGGCGGAGGCAGGCAGGAAAAAGAGAGAGCGCGGGCAAGCTAGACACGAGAGCGAGAGCTCCGCCTGCCCGCGCGGCCGTTGAGGAGGCGTTTTGGAGGAGACGGCGAAGCGAATGTGGGAGCGTGGTTCCACTCACGCGTCGCGTCGGCGTCGGCGTCGTGTCGTCCCGTTCCTTTCCGTCGACGGCTGGCTGGCTGTCTGGCGGGTTGGCTTCACTTCAGTTTGCGATCTGGCGTCCGGCTGTTGGCTGGCCGGCGGTCGGCGCGGCCGGTCGGTTCGGCGTCAGGTCCCCGGTCGAGTAGTCTACTCTGCCGCCTCCTCGCCCTCACTCCCGTCGGCGTCGCGTCGGCCTCCGGCCCGGCCTGCCTGCCCTGTCTAATCACCTTCTCTTTTCTTCTTTCCTACTCCTCGTCCTCGCCCTGGCGCAGGCGCTGGCAGTGGCAGACGCGGTAAGGTAACGCGAACTGTACCCAGATGTGCGCGTAGGGGGGGGGGGGGGGGGGGGCCCCGCCCGGCCGGCCGCGGGGCCGTGGGGGGGGGGGGGGGCCGGCCGGGGCCGCGGCG
>JAAUYK010151941.1_pt1 | contig 11501 bp, 8 predicted proteins | sample 7278021 | NCBI WGS metagenome assembly JAAUYK01 (sample SAMN14350223, study PRJNA611818) | marine sediment metagenome | isolation source: surface marine sediment (1.8m) | place: French Polynesia: Moorea | collected 2018-08
GAGGTGATCGGCATCCAAACCTATTTTGGCACTTGTTTTGAGGCTAAAGCCGTTATTTTGACCACGGGAACCTTTTTAGGGGGTCGCATTTGGATCGGTAATAAGTCTATGGAAGCAGGAAGGGCTGGAGAGTTTGCAGCAGTGGGTTTAACGGAAACTCTCAATAACTTAGGGTTTGAAACAGGAAGATTGAAAACAGGAACACCAGCTAGGGTAGATAAGCGATCGGTTGACTATTCTCGCTTGGAACCCCAACCCCCAGATGAGGAAGTGCGTTGGTTTAGTTTTGATCCGGCGGTTTGGGTGCAACGAGAACAAATGAATTGTTATTTGACCCGAACTACTACCAAAACTCATCAATTAATCAAAGATAACTTACATTTGTCTCCTATTTATGGGGGGTTTATTGATTCTAAAGGGCCTCGTTATTGTCCTTCTATTGAGGATAAAATTGTTAGGTTTGCTGATAAAGAAAGCCATCAAATTTTTATTGAACCCGAAGGAAGAGAAATACCAGAATTGTATATCCAAGGGTTTTCTACTGGTCTCCCAGAAAAAATACAATTAGCCATGTTAAGAACCTTGCCAGGGTTAGAAAATTGTGTGATGTTGCGTCCTGCTTATGCAGTAGAATATGACTTTTTACCGGCAACCCAATGTTATCCTACTTTGATGACTAAGAAGATTGAAGGGTTATTTTCTGCTGGACAAGTTAATGGAACAACCGGTTACGAAGAAGCAGCAGCACAAGGAATTGTTGCTGGAATAAATGCAGTTAAATTTGTTAGAAATGAGGAGATGATTATCTTCCCCAGAGAAGAGAGTTATCTAGGAACATTAATCGATGATTTATGTACCAAAGATTTACGAGAACCTTACAGAATGTTAACTTCTCGCTCTGAATATCGTCTAATTTTACGGTCAGATAATGCGGATCAAAGAATGACTCCTTTAGGTCGAGAAATTGGCTTAATTGATGACCGTCGTTGGAATTTATTCCAAGAAAAACAAGCTAATATCTTAGGGGAAAAAGAACGACTTTATGAAACAAGAATTAAAGAAAGAGATGAAGTAGGAATTAAGATTGTTAATGATACCCAACAGAAGATAAAAGGTTCAGTAACCTTAGCTGATTTATTACGTCGTCCCAAGTTTCATTATCAACATTTAGAACAGTATGGTTTAGGCAATATAGAGTTAACAACCGTTGAAAAACAAGGAGCAGAAATTGACATTAAATACTCAGGTTATTTGAAACGTCAACAAATTCAAATCGAACAAATTAGCCGACATAGTAACAAAAAATTGCCCTCAGACATCGATTATATGTCCATAGACACCCTTTCTATGGAAGCGAGGGAAAAATTGACAAAAGTACGTCCTTTGACCCTTGGCCAAGCTTCTCGCATTGGTGGTGTAAATCCTGCTGATATTAACGCTTTATTAGTTTATTTAGAACTGCGATCTCGAAGAGATCCGCAAAGCGGTGCGCGTTATCAATCTGTTTAAATTTTTAAGTATACCGAACTGTAGAGGAATAGAAAAATAAAAAAGAAGATAATCGAGAATCATGTTATAGATTATCTTCTAATATTATTGAAACACTAATAATTCAACTCATTCAACAATAAAGGAGAATAAATTTAATGTTAAAACAACTAGACAGAATTACTTTTGAACCTAAAATCATGATGGGTAAAGCCTGTATTAGAGGAATGCGAATTCCTGTGTCTTTGATTCTTAATTTAGTTGCTAATGGGAAACCCAATCAAGAAATTTTAGACGAATATCCTGATTTAGAATTAGAGGATATTAAACAATGTTTATTATATGCTGCTTGGTTAGCTGAGGAAAGAGTTATGCCCATTGAACAAAATCAGAAACTAGAGTCAGTAAAATGAAGTTTTTAGCAGATATGGGAATCTCTCAAAAAACGTTAGAATGGCTACGAAACCAAGGCTATAATACTGTTCATTTAAGGGAAGAAGGGTTACAAAGACTTGATGATGAAGCTATTTTAATTAAAGCAAAAAATGAGGAAAGAATTATATTAACAATGGACTTAGATTTTACCAATTTATTAGCATGGAGTAAAGATATATTACCCAGTGTAATTATCTTTAGATTAGGTAACGAGAATTATGATAAAATCAATCCTCAATTAGAGAAAGTTATCGGTCAATGTGAAAATGAGTTGTTAACAGGGGCAATTATTTCAGTTAGTGATGGTGCTTTTCGAGTACGTAATTTACCGATTTAGTAGAGATAATTATCCCATTATCTCTACCTAGTTAATAACCTATATCTAATCAATCCATTCAGGAACACGAACCCTAACATTGCCATCAGAATCTATAGAAATCTCACCCCCTAGAGATTGAATTTCTGCTAATACTCGCTCAATCATTTCTTGGCTATTAGCATTACTTAAAATCTGGGACCAAGCTCCAATTTGTGCCGCTCGACTGTCGGGATTTTCTTCTAAAAAGTTAACCGTTTGTCGTCTTCTTTTAGCTACACCTTTACTATTAAATCTATCATTTTCAGGATAGGTATCAGCCCAGTTAGCAGCCATCGTATTCGAGTTTTTTGCTGCTTCTACATTCCCTAAAAATAGTAATTCATCTACACCTTTATAAATCCATAAATAATAAGGAGGATATACAGGAGATGTTACTTTAGGTGGGGTATGTTTTAAACTTTCTTCTAAGAATTCGACACTTTTATGGGGTAAACCCGCGAAAAGAGAAGTGGACACGGCTATTCTAAGATTAGCATCTACAAAACGAGGATCGTTGTCTATCACTAATTGGAAATAATCTGGACTAAGGGGATACCCAGTGTGTTTACGTGCTTCCCCATCTCCAAAATATTGAACAAACTTTAAGTAAAACCAATCTGCTAGTAAGTTACCATATCCAAAACTGGGTAATCCTTTGTAAACGTTCAATTGTATTTTTTCTAGTTGTTGTTGTTTCTTATATTCCTCTGGGGTTAACGCTTGTTTTTCAGGGGCAATTAGGGATTTTTGTAGCCCAATTACCCCGGTTAAGCTGAGGGCAATAATAGCTATTGTTCCTATCATTTTTCCTAACTGTTGTTGTGGTAATGTGCTATTCATTGATTATTTAAGTTACTATTTTGTTGAGATTATACTATTTATATTATTCCCTTAAATCCGTATTTTGTTATCACTGCTCAATATTTTGTTAGAAGAATTTTCATCAATTAGGGGTTAATGGCAGTTAACCCCTAAAAAGTCCACATCTATAGTCCAAGTTAATGAAAATGCGATAAATTTTTAATTTCCTCCACTCCCTAATAAGAAAAGACTAATTAAAGTACCACTATTCCAAAGACTATGTAATAGCATGGAAGAAAGAAGATTACGAGAGCGTGTGTAAACAATTCCTAAAACAATACCTAAAACAGTTAAAGGCAGCACTTCTGAAAGATTAAGATGAGCAACAGCAAAGATTAAACTACTGATTCCAATGGCTCCCCATAGGGGAAAATAACGAGTTAAAGAGGGTAATAAAAAGCCACGAAACATAATTTCTTCGTAAAAAGGTGCGGCGATAGCTGCGGTGAAGTAAAAGATAGCTAAAACCACTATATCTTGTCCTTCTAATGCGAGAGAAAGTAAGGGGTTGCTTCCTCCTTGACCATCCCAAATATTTTGATTAATCAATGAAATAATAATCACTAAAGGTAAAGCAACTAAATAGCCTCCTGTTCCCCAAATAATCCAGTTATTGAAAAAATTAAAGTTAAACCAATCTTTCGGTAAGGGAAAAAAGGATTTAATTGATAAATATAGCACTCCTATTCCTCCTAAAGATAGGGCAACATAGGTTGCTAATACATAAAACGCTTTTCCTCGCAAGCTTAATTCAGCAACATTAATAGTAAGAAAACTAGCTAAAATGGGGAGAAGTATTTGCCCAAATAAGAGAAATCCAACTACTAAAACTTGCCAAGGAATTTCTATTGTCCAGGGAGTTTCCCACTTAAATCTTTCATCTATGACTAAAATAGCTGATTCTTTCTTAACAGCTAATTGAATCAAACATAAGATAATAATTCCGACTCCTATTAATCCACCTACTACGGGAATAATAGCAATAATTGTTAACTTAATAATTGCTTGTTTTGCTGCTTCTTGTTGGCTTTCTTGCAATTTAATTAAATCATCTTTTCGCTCTTGAATTTGGTAGAGTTGGTTAAGAGAATAAGTCCGAAACCATCCGTTTAATTCTTGTTTAATTGTTGCTTCTGATTCTGCTAAAATAGGCTCATTATTGTTCCATAAATAGCTGAGTATATTAGCTGTATTTTTTATAGAAGTTGAAAAAGATAATTTTTGTAGTTCGTTTAATGTTCCTAACCCTTTGTTTGGATTTCCTTCTCCTTCTGCGATTTCTAAGAGTGCTATTTTAACGGTTATTTTTTCAATTTCTTGTAGTTGTTGATTTACTTCTATCTGTAATTTTGTTTGCTCATTATTTCCTAATAAAATGGGCAGAGAATTGTAATTTTCTTCCTGGTTAATACCTTGACTTTCTTCTTCGAGTATTTTTAGATTATTTTCTAACTTTGTTAAATTTTTCTCAGAGAGTTTACGAGCATCTTGATATTGTTTTAGGGCTGATTTATAAGGATTTTTCCCCAATACTGATTCACGAATTTGCTCAATTCCATTAATATTTTCATCTGAAAATTCTGCTGCTTGTAGCACTAAGTTTGTTTGATAAAGTTGTAAGTTCGATTGGACTTGCGGTTGATTAATACTACCAATTAACGATAAAATTACAGGGATAAGTGAAACGATAGTTAAAACAATTAATATTACTCTTTTAGTTGTCATTAAACTCTCTCTAAGTATTTTGACTACTGATTATTTGTGGAAATCAAAATAAATTCGTTGACTTCTCCTAGTATTTTAACATTAGTTAACTTTAAATTGTCAAAAGTTTCCTGATCTAATAATAAATAAGATGCAGTTGAAGCGAGTTTTTCTAATGTTGTGTTATCCTCAGCAACTATCTGGCGATCGCTATAAAAATCTAAACTAGGACGACTATACTCAAATGAAGTATAAATAATGGTTTTTGGAGGGGTATTTTCTTTAATAAGGTTAGCAACAGGTTTAACTGCAAATGCTTCATTTAGTTCCCATACCCAAACATTTGATGTTATAAATAATATTAAGCTACTGTATAAACCAATCACAAGAATATTAATAAAATTTGGTGAATTTTGTTTGAGTTTTTGACTTGTTAAAAGAAAGGTAATAAAAAGAAGAGAAGAAATAATACTTGTTATTATTTCTTGGGTGTCTTTCCATAAATAAATACCGCCAGCTATGGCTATAATACTTAAAGCAAAGAAGAATAATATATATATTTTAGGATAGGTTTTTTTGACTTGATATAAATTACTTAAATGATAGCCAATAGCTAAAGCAAAAAAAGGATAAATTGGCATAATATACCAAGGTAGTTTAGTACCCATAATAGTGATAATTCCTAAGAAGACAAAAAACCCAGTTAAAACTAATTTGCTCCAACTTTCTTCTCTTTTTTTCCAGGCTAAAAATAAGCCATTGGGTAAAAATAATAACCAAGGTAAACTATATTTAACTAATTCTAAAAAATAGTACCAAGGGGAACCACTATTTCCCTCAACAGCAGTAGATAAACGATCAAAATTTTGTTGTAAAAAATGAACTTGTATAAATTGTTCTCCATAATATTTTATTTGAAAATAATACCAAATTATTACAGGTAAAAATCCTAGACATAAACCTATCCATAACCAATAATTTTTAAGCAGACTTTGTTCACTGTTTTGAGAAGTATTCAAAATTGGTTTAAATATAGTTTGTAATCCTAGTAGTTGTGTTATCTTATTTAAGAAAATTGTTAAAGTTTCCTTTTCCCTATCCCAAAGTATATAAATCCCTAAAACTCCTCCTAAAGCTAAGGCTAAAATTCCTTTACTTAAAGCAATTAATCCTATCCCAAAACCAAAACCTATGGCCCATAAAGGTTGTTTTTTTGATTTTACTATAGAGAAAATAGCAAGGATAAAAAACGTGTTTATAATACCATCTATCATGGCTAAACGGCCATGACGTACTATGGGTAATAAAGTTAGATAAACTAAACTACTAAAAATAGCTGGTTGTTGTTTTAAAAATAATTTTTTTGCCACTAAATATAACAGGGGAACACCAACAGCAGTTATCAAAGCACAAGGAAAACGAGTAGTAAATTCATTAATACCTGATAAGTTATAACTTATATTAATTAACCAAATAATCAAAGGAGGTTTTAATAAAAAAGGTTGATCTGCATAGGTTAAATAAAGCCAGTTTCCTGATTGAAACATATCTTGTGCTACAGTAGCGTAGTATCCTTCATCCCAGTCTCTTAAGGGAACATTCCCTAAATTTAAAAGCCATAAAAATAAGGCTAGTATTAACAGAAAGAAGAACCAAAAACTATCATTTTTTGTGTTTATTTTCATCATATTGATTAACTTAAATTAGGCGCTGATTTTACTAAATAAAGATAATATTTTTCGTTATAGATAAAAGAATCGGTAAACTTTTCTATAAATTTAATTTTTAAATTAGGCGCTCGCTCTGAAAATTCTCGATTCATAATTAATAAAATATCTTTATTTTCTTTATCTATAATCTGATTCATTTGCTTAATTATATCAGTATCATTTACTATTTTTCGATTATTGGTAAAAAGAACATAACTCCCTAATTCTTGACTTTCGGGATAGTATATTTTCTGATTGAGATAACCACTAATAGGGGCAATTGTAAAATCTTCGCTCCCTACAATAAAATGCTTTGATAACTGATTATTTTTTATAAATTCTGCTGTGATGTGACTACTGGAATAAGGTGTTATTAAATCACGACTAAAAGCAATGATTCCAGCAATAAGTTGTAGCCATAAGATGATTAATAAAAAATATTTTTGATGATGATTAACAATATTGTAGCCATTTAACATTATTTTTGATAATCGATTATTAATCCTATTTATAAACTTAATAACAATTTGAGAATCAGCATAATAATGTGCTATCCATAAAGCAGCAATAAGGATTATATATAGGTGTCCATAGTGTCTTTGAGAACCCAAAAATTTAGCGTAAGTAAAAGCAAGAATTTCTAAACTTCCCACTAAATAAAACAGTAAAGCTATGGGCTTTTTAATCAAGATTAATAGAGAAAAAATAAATAAACCAAGAGAGAAAAGCGAAAAAATAAATAAATCTAGCGGTTTAGAATCACTGGGAATAATTACTAAAACATAACTGCGCCAAATTCTCGTAATTGTTTGAGTTAAACGATTAAAATCAAAGTGAAAAAACCATTGATTTGCTCCTCCTTGTAGCGTACTATCAGCAGGAGGTAATAACATAAAAACTGATATAAATATTCCCACAAAAAATATAAATAAAGCAGCAATAAGATTATATTTATTTGCCTTGGTTTGATACTGAAAATAATCTCTAAAAATATATTCAATGGTTAAACTAAATCCTAATGCTAAAGATATTAGTAAACAATAAGCATTTGTATTCGCCATAACAGCGAGAATAAATGCTAAAGGGATATAAGAACTATAACGACTTTTAAAACAGGCACAGAAAAGAAAAATTGCTAAAACACCAATAGCATAATTACGACTAATTAAGGAATATTCATATAAAGGTAAATAACCAAAGCTAAATAAAATTTTCTGTGTCTTATTAAAAGGAGAAAAAATAACAAAAATAGAAATAGTAGCAACAGCAATTAACCAATGAAAAAGCTGCATAGCAATAGGATTAGCCGTTATTTGATTTAAAAGCCATAAGCAAACGTACCAAATAAAAGGATGTCCTTCATACTTAATATTATCGAAAAAATTTATAAAAGAAGAACTATCCCTAGCAATTAACCAACCGTTTAACTCATCACGCCACATGGCATGATTTAAGATACCAATTAAGGTAATGATAGCAAAAATTATTATTAAAACTATTTCAAAACGATTACTTTTATAATAAGATTGAGAAGACAATTTAGATATTTTTTTTTGCTTTAAAACCATAGAAGATGAAAAATACTTCAAAAATATTAATAAGAAATCTGACAAATAGCAAAATAAGTTAAGTATAAAGTGGCAATAACCTGTAATCTAGAAAATGATAATTCTGAGAGAGGATAAGAAGATTGACTACTCGCGTTATTATAGTGCGTCACGGACAAAGCAGCTACAACGCTCAAAAATTAATTCAAGGGCGTAATGATGAATCTGTGCTAACAGAAAAAGGTCGCCAAGACGCTGAAAAAGTCGGTAATACCTTAAATTCTTTAGCCATTGATGCCATTTATTGTAGTCCTTTACAACGGGCAAAAAGCACCGCAGAAATTATCCAAAATTGTTTTCAAGAACCTCCTACTTTATCCCCAGATGAACAACTAAGAGAAGTAGACCTTCCTTTGTGGGAAAAGTTGCATAAAGACAAAGTTGCCCAGGAATTTCCCGACGACTATAAACGCTGGAAACAACGTCCCCATAAATTTAAAATGGTCTTACCGACTCCTGAAGGAGAAAAAGATCATTTCCCCGTGCTTTCTCTTTATGAACAAGCCAAAGAATTCTGGCAAAAATTACTAAATAAACACCAAGATCAGACCATTCTAATAGTAGCTCATAACGGCATTAATCGCTGTTTAATTATGAGTGCTATCGGCGTTCCTCCCTCCCATTATCACCATATACAACAATCAAATTGTTGTATTAATATCTTAAATTTTACAGGAAGTTGGGGAGAAACAGTGCAGCTAGAATCCCTTAATCAAACCTCTCATTTAGGCATTCCTATTCCTCCCCCTCGTTCACAAGATAATGTGCTGCGATTACTCTTTATTCGTCACGGAGAAACCCAATGGAACCGTGAATCTAGATTCCAAGGAATTAGAGATATTCCCTTAAATGAAAACGGCAAAAAACAAGGACAAAAAGCAGCCGATTTTCTTAAAGAAATTAACATAAATTTTGGCGTAAGTAGTCCATTATTACGACCCAAAGAAACCGCCGAAATCATCCTCAAATATCATCCCAATATTACCTTAGACCTGCGCCAACCCCTAGAAGAAATTTGTCATGGACTCTGGGAAGGTAAACTAGAAAGCGAGATTGAAGCCGACTTTCCTGGAATGCTGCAACAGTGGAAAGATGCGCCAGAAACCGTGCAAATGCCAGAAGGAGAAACCTTACAACAGGTTTGGGACCGTGCCGTTGCTTGTTGGCAAGAGATTGTTAAAGATTATAGCCAAGATGCCAACCCCAAAACAGGCATTGTTGTTGCCCACGATGCCATTAATAAAGTTATTTTATGTCACTTATTGGGATTGCAACCAGCTAATTTTTGGAACATTAAACAGGGGAATGGCTGTGTTAGTGTCATTGACTATCCTAAAGGAGTTGAGGGACATCCCGTATTACAAGCAATCAATATTACCACCCATTTAGGGGGAGTTTTGGATAAAACCGCCGCAGGGGCCTTGTAAGACTTGGAGATTCGGAGATGGGGGAGCAGAATATTAATATTGTTTCTACTCTTCCCCCACTCCCCCCCACTATAATATGATATTGTCAGAAAAGTATTGCATCCTGAGAAGATAGGACTTCCTTCTAAGTTGTTTGAGTGGTCAGTCAATGATTGCTTTAAGGCAATTACGGCACAACAAGAAGCAGCGAAAACGTATTTAATTAGAAAAATTTATTCTAGACACAGTGAAGAAAAACCAAGAAAAGAACTGATAAAATTACTTCGATTAGACCCAACAACAGACCCTTGGTTACATCGCCAATGGAGAAAACAATATAAAAGAGGACATACCTTTAATAGAAACCAGGTTGTTTATCAAAAGGGAGGCTATAAAGCCAAAAGACTATCTCGCTATACAATTAGATTAGAAGTTCAGGGATTAGTGAGATGTCAAAGAATTAGTTTAATTATCAAGTCTAATCGATTGCCTGTTGGTCAAATTAGAGTGATGAATAATCAGGGAAAATTAGAAGTTCACACAGTTTTTGAAAAAGAAATTATGGCTCAAGATAAACCAGAAAAACAGCTGGGATTAGATAAAGGATATACAGAAGGATTTTATCTAAGTGATGGTCGAGTAGTTGCCCCTAAATTGGGAGAAAAATTAACGGCTAAAACAGAGCGAATTAATAAAATTAGCCAGAACCGTTCTCGTTTATATCATCATGCTTTTAATTTTAAAAATAGACAAAAAAGAAACAGTATTTTCTCGAATAATTTAGGAAGAAAGGTTCAAAATCGAAAATTACAACGAGATAAATCAGAAATTAAAAGTATGATTAGACATGGATTAAGACAGGTATTAACTGAACCGACGAATATCTATGCAGAAGATTTATCAATTCCTATTAACTCTAAAGTAAAATCGAAGCGCATCAATCGAAAACTTAATCAATGGGTTAAAGGAGAATTACAGACTTCACTCGAAGAAATTGGACAACAAACGGGTTCAACCGTTAAAACCGTTTGTGCTGCCTATACCTCGCAAACTGATTTCCAGACGGGGACTCTCTTAGGGAGTTGGGTTGGAGATTGCTTTTACCGTTACAATGGGGAGGTATTGCAGAGTGATTACAATGCGGCTAACGTCATTGCTCATCGTGGTACAGATGAAGAAATTACTCGATATATGAAGTATCGGGACGTTAGACGGATATTGTTGCATCGTACTGTGCGATATCTGCACTCTATTGGATACAGTGTCAGTTATGCTCTTGAACATGGTTGGTTATCAACTAAATTCAAGTCAGAGGCTTTGGCTGTAGAGTCAGAATATCCCCCGATGGGGTATCGGGGACGTTTAAGCTCTGAAAAGGAAGAGTTTATCCAACTCGAATTACCTTTGTAGAGATAACAGCAATTTAATCACATACCTAAATTTTGGGTTTAGTGTACCCCATAATGAACTTAAGGGATTGACTCTCAGTCAAATTCTAGTAAGCTACTATATCAATAACTAAAAAAACATAAACAAGTAAATACCTGTTTATATTTATCTATATTGTACTTTCGGAGTGAGGAAATTAAACATCGTGTCGTCTAGCACTATTAGACAGCAAAAAAACTCTCAGGACTCCCCTAATAACGACCTTTCGTTTATCAAGGGAGTTGTTCGTACTGCTGGAGGGACAGCCCTGGGGGTGAGTCTCTTAGCCACTTCCCTCGTCGCCGGGGGTTTAGTAGGCTTAGCTATCAGTTTCCGTAACCTTCCCGATGTCCGGACCCTGAGGAACTATTCCCCATCAGAAACCAGTTACGTCTACGATATCAAAGGAAGGCTCCTAACTCGACTCCACGGAGAAGCCAACCGAGAAGGAGTAACACTCGACAAAATTTCCCCTGAGTTAAAAAGGGCCGTCTTAGCCATTGAA
>JAAUYK010017041.1_pt1 | contig 11499 bp, 11 predicted proteins | sample 7278021 | NCBI WGS metagenome assembly JAAUYK01 (sample SAMN14350223, study PRJNA611818) | marine sediment metagenome | isolation source: surface marine sediment (1.8m) | place: French Polynesia: Moorea | collected 2018-08
CGCGCCAGGGTATCGCTCGCTGTATCCGACATGGGTTTCGCTCCTGATCTCGCATTTTCAGTATCGCATCGGGCCGGCGGTCCGGGCCCCGGCAGCTGGGGACGGGCCTGCTGTCTCAGCTGCCGCTGGTTTCCTTGGCTTCGGGCTTCTCCTTGCGGAACGCCCTGAGGATCGGCTTCAAAGCCGGCAGCAGGAGCAGGATCAGCGCGATAATGGTGATCGGGCCGGCGATCGGCCGGTTGACGAAGACCATGAAGTCGCCGTTGGCGATCAGCAGCGACTGGCGCAGGGCCGGCTCAGCGATCGGGCCGAGCACGATGGCGAGCACCGCCGGGGCCAGCGGGTAGTCGAGCTTTCTCAAGAGATAGCCGCCGACGCCGAAGACCAGCATGAGCCAGACGTCGTGCATGTCCTGGGTCGGGGCGTAGCCGCCGACCAGGCAGAGCACGAAGATGCAGGCCGCCAGGATGGTGAAGGGCATCTTCAGGACCCAGAGGAAGGCCGGGATGAAAGCGATGTTGATCAAGACGGCGAAGAAGTTGGCGGCGTAGAGGCTGGCGATCAGGCCCCAGACGAACTCGGTCTGGTCGACGAACAGCATGGGGCCCGGCACGAGGCCCCAGATCACCATGCCGCCGAGCAGGATCGCGGTTGTCGGCGAGCCGGGAATGCCGAGCGTCAGCATGGGCAGCATGGAGCCCGTGGAGGCCGAGTTGTTGGCCGCTTCCGGCGCGACCACGCCCGAGATTTCGCCCTTGCCGTAGTTGTCCGAGTTCCGCGACGTCATCTTGGCGACGCCGTAGGACATCAGCGATCCCGGTGTCGCGCCGGCGGCCGGCAGGATGCCCACGAAGAAGCCGAGGAAGGAGCCGATCGCGGCCGCCTTCCAGGTGGTCAGCAGCTCCTTCAGGTTCTGCATGATGCGGTCGACCGTGACGACCGCCTTGGACATGCTGATGTCGCCGCGGGTGTTGTCGATGGTCCACATCATCTCGCCGATGCCGTAGATGCCGATGGCCAGGACCAGGAAGTTGATGCCGTGCAGGAAGCCGGGGAAGGGGCCGTCGATGCCGCCGAAGATCAGGCGCGGCTCGCCGCTCATGATGTCCATGCCGACCGCGCTGAACACCAGGCCGATGCAGATCGAGAAGAGCGTCTTGGGGATATCGTCTCCGCCGAGACCGATGAAGGTGGCGAAAGCGAGCAGCATGAGCGCGAAGATCTCCGGGTCGCCGAAGTCGAGGGCGACATGGGCCAGCGCCGGCGCGAACCCGGTGAACAGCATGATCGAGACGGTGCCGCCGAAGAAGGACGCCAGCGCCGCGGCGACCAGGGCTTTGTCGGCGTTGCCGCTAAGCGCCAGCGGCCGGCCATCGAAGGTCGTGGCGACCGCCGTGGAGGCGCCGGGAATGCCCAGCATGATCGAGCTGATGGCGCCGCCGTACATGGCGCCGTAGTAGATCGCGGCCAAGAAGATCATTGCCGAGGTCGGGGGAACCAGGAAGGTCATCGGCAGGAGAATGGCCACGCCGTTCACGGAGCCCAGTCCCGGCATCGCGCCGATGAACAGGCCGACCGTGACGCCGATCACCACGAGGGCCAGGTTGAGCGGCTCAAAAGCAATCAAAAAGCCGTCCAAAAGAAACGACATTATCTCCATGGTGCTTCCCCGTGTCTCCCTAGCGAGAGGCTGGCCGGCCGACGACGGCGCCTCTCTTCTTTGCGATCAAGTTTTCCCAGACAGTTCCCGGGCCGGTTCACAGGAAGATGTCGTAGAGCGGCAGAAACAGCGGCTCGAGATAGCCCTTCGGCAGGACGATCCGCATCGCCACGTCGAAGAAGAAGAAGATGACGACCGGTGCCGACAGCGCGATGGCGAGCGTGACCGGCCAGGCGTGCTGACCGAGCAGTCGCAGGTAATAGATGAGAAAGATCGGTATCGCGCCGTACATGCCGACAACGTGCACCATGGCGATCAGTCCGGTGACCCCGCCGCCCACCAGCAGGAACATCTTGCGCGCCGTCGAGTCCATGTAGGGCTCGATCGACCGGGATGGCGGCGAGCTGCGCCGCACCCAGTTGACGATGATCCATATGCAGCAGACCAGCATGATGGCCGCGAGCCAGAACGGCCAAGCACCGCCGCCAGGGCCTTCGTCCTCGATCCAGCCGATCTCCAGCTCGGCGCTCTTCCACATCAGGTAGATGGAAAACAACGCCAGGATGATGGCCGTCACCAGTTCCGCACGTCTCATAATGTCGCCCCTCCCCAAGAGCCTCGCTGTCGTTAGCGGCTCATCGCTGGTGCGCGCACCCCGGTCCGCTGCGCCCCCGGGGCGGAAATGTCGCTGGTTTTCGATTGCTGCAACGCGCGTCTCCCGTGTATCGCTTTTCTTGCGGCAAGGGACGCCTTCGGTTCGGGACAGCGGCGCCTTGCCGGACATTTGCTGTGCGAGATTGGTCGCTTGGTATCTGGTATACCACCTCTCTCGAAGAGTTCCATAGCTTTTTTTGAGAAGTCGCGCGCGGCCGGACGGGAGACGCGCCACGCCTTACCGGACTCGACAAGAAGCGGGCCCTGGCATATGGTATACCAGTACTCATGTCGCAGCGCGGCACGCCTCGAAGCGAGCCGCTGAAAGCGCCGGCGCCGGATCTCCGCGCTGCCGCGCGCAACAACGGGCGGAGAGCGGCGGCGCATCTCGCTGCTTCCGCCAGGGCAGCACGCCCAGGGGGAGCACGCCATGGCCATCAAGGACATCGCCATCTGCTACAACGGCAGCGACAACGCCGACGCCGCGCTCAAGTTCGCGGTGCAGATGAGCAAGAAGTACGACGCCGCGCTCACCGGCGTCTACGTCAAGGCGCCGGTCCAGTTCGAGGGCCGCTACGAGCAGTGGATCTCGAAGGACGTGCTCGACAACCTGCGCGCTGCCGAGCAGGGGGTCAGCAAGGAGATCGAAGAGAGCTTCCGCCAGAAGGCGGCGGCCGAGGCCTTCGACGGTCCGCTCGACTGGCTGTTCGAGGAGGGGCCGCCGAACGATCTCCTGGCCCGCTCGGCGCGCTATTTCGACCTTCTCCTGATCGGCCAGTTCTCCGACCCGGACAACGCCAAGCGGCACGTGCGCGCCGAGGACATCGTGCTGCGCTCGGGCAAGCCGCTCATCGTCGTGCCCAACGGCTACAAGGTCCGCCCGTTCAAGGAGTATGCCGTCGTCGCCTGGGACGGCAGCCGCCCCGCGGCGCGCGCCCTGACCGACGCCATGCAGATCCTGGAGACCAAGCAGCGGCTCGACGTGGTGACGATCGGCGGCGACGGCGTCAAGGGCCACAGGCTGCCGGCCGACCCCGGGATCGTGCGCCACCTCGAGCGCCACGGCATCAACGCGCAGCAGGTCACGCTGACCGCCAAACGAGACGGTGCTGCGGCGACCATTTTGAACTACTGCGCGGAGAACGACCCCGACGTGCTGGTCATGGGCGCCCTCGGTCACGCCCGGCTGCGCACCGACCTCTTCGGCAGCCTGACCCGCCACATCCTGCGTCACATGAACGTGCCGGTCCTGATGGCGCACTGATTTGCGCTGCGCGCGCCGCGCCCCCGGTGTAAGGGAGGGGCATGGCCAAGGAACTCCTCATCGTCGCCCACGCGCCCTCGGACAATACGCTGAAGCTCCGTGACGCCATCCTGCGCGGCGCGCGGCACCCGGACATCGAGGACGTGTCGGTAAGGGCGCTCTCGCCCTTCGATGCCGGTCCGGACGACGTCAAGGCGGCCCAGGCGATAATCCTCGGCACGACGGAGAATCTCGGCTACATGAGCGGCGCCCTGAAGGACTTCTTCGACCGGGTCTACTACCCCTGCCTGGAAGAGACCCAGGGACGCCCCTACGCGCTCTACGTTCGCGCCGGCCACGACGGCACGGGGACCCGGCGCGCCGTCGAATCCATCGTCACCGGTCTGCGCTGGCGCGCGGTCAGCGAGCCCCTGATCTGCCGCGGCGCCTTCCAGGACGGCTTCGTCACCGACTGCGAGGAACTGGGGACCCTGGTCGCCGCTGGCCTCGACGCCGGCGTGTTCTAGAGCAGATCGCGATTGAATGGACTCGCCCGGCGCGATCCATTCAATCGCGTGAATCCGCTCTAACTCTTAGATATAGAGCGGATTCACATGTTTGGTCGGAACCATAAGTGGTTCCGACCAAACATGATCCGCTCTAGCTTTCGGGCGAGTCGGACAGCGCCTGCGCCGCCGCCTGCAGCCGGGGCAGGGCGTTTCGCGCCGCCCCCAGATCCATGCGCACCTTCGGCGCGTGGAACGCCAAGGCCGCCACCATGCGCCCCTCGGCATCGGTGATCGGAACGGCGACGGCGACCATGCCCTCGATGAACTCCTCGTCGTCCGTGCCGACGCTCTCGCGCCGGATGGTGGCGAGATTGTCCAGCAGGGCGTCCGGCCCGGTGATCGTTCTTTCGGTGTGCCGCTTCAGCGGCAGGACCGCCAGCAAGCGCGCCAGGTTCGACTCGGTAAGGCGGCTGAGATAGAGCTTGCCTCCAGCGGTGCAGTGCAGGGGCACCCTGGTTCCGATCGGCAGGCGGTGGCGCAGAGGCCACTCGGTCTCGACCCGGTCGAGGTAGACCATGGCGTCGCCGTCGGGAACCGAGATATTGCAGGTCTCGCCGATCTCGCGGGACAGCGCGGCCAGCACCGAGTGGCGGAAGCCGCGCTCGCTGGTCGCGGCCAGGGCGGACCTGGCGAGCCGCGTCAGCCGGGCGCCCTGTTCAAGGCCCCGTCCGCGCGGGCCGCTCTGCAGGTAGCCCTCCCGTTCCAGCAATCCGACGATTCGGTGCAGGCTGGCGCGCGGCAGGCCCGTGACCTCGGCGATCTCGGTCACCGACATCGGCTGGCCCGCCGCGACAACGGCCTCGATCACCTTGAGCACGCGGGTCGAGCGGGACCCCTTCGACTCTTCGTCAGGCTCGGCCAAGGGAACGGCTCCCGACGCGGAGGTTCATCGGACGTCCCGGTTCAATTGCCATAGATGACGCCGGGCAACCACAGGGCGATCTGCGGGAAGACCATGATCATAATGAGCCCAATGAGCTGCAGCACCATGAACTGCATCATGCCGAGGTAGATGTCCTTCAGGTCCCACTCGGGCACCACGCCCTTGAGGAAATAGGCGGAGAGCGCGACCGGTGGCGAGAGCCAGGCGGTCTGCAGGTTGACCGCCACCAGGATGCCGAACCAGGTCAGGTTGAAGCCAAGCTGATCGACCAGGGGCAGCAGGATCGGAATGATGATCAGCACGATCGGCACCCACTCCAAGGGCCAACCGAGCAGGAAGATCAGTGCCATGATCATGATCAGGATGACCATGCGGTTGAGCTCGAGGTCGAGCAGGAACTCGGTCAGCATGGTCGGTGTGCCGAGCCGCGAGAAGACCGCGCCGAAAAAGTTCGAGGCGGCCACGAGGATCAGGATAAGGGCCGAGATTTCGAGCGTCTTGACCAGGGCGTCGAACAGCCTCTTGGGCGTCAGCTTGCCGTAGGCGAGCGCCAGCAGCATGGCCCCGGCCGCGCCGCAGGCCGCGCCCTCGGTCGGCGTCGCCAGGCCGAACATGATGCTGCCGAGCGCCGAGAACACCAGCAGGGATGGCGGCACCAGCCCGAGCAGGAACTCGATCCAGACTTCCCGCATGCTCTCGGCCCGCTGGTCCTCCGGCAGCGGCGGGCCGAGCTCGGGATTGAGCGCGCAGCGCACCAGCGCATAGCCGGTATAGATCAGGGCGAGCAGGATGCCGGGCACCACCGCGGCCGCGAAGAGGTCGGTCACCGGCACTTCGAGCACCGGGCCCATCACCACGAGCATGATGCTGGGCGGAATCAGGATGCCCAGCGTGCCGCCGGCCGTGATCGTGCCGGCCGCCAGCTTCACGTCGTAGTTCGAGCGGTTCATGGTCTTGGCCGCCATGATTCCGAGGATGGTGACCGAAGCGCCGACGATGCCGGTGGCCGCGGCGAAGATCGTCGAGACGAAGAGCACGGCGACGTAGAGCGAGCCGCGCACCCGCGCCAGCATGAGCTGGACCGCCTGGAATAACCGTTCCATCAGCCCGGCCTGCTCCATCAGGATGCCCATGAAGACGAAGAGCGGGACGGCCGCCAGCGTCTGCTCCAGCATGACCGAGGAGAACTGGAAGGTCATGAGATAGAAGACCAGTTCGCCGAAGCCGAGGTAGCCGAAGACGAAGCCGAGGAAGATCAATGTGAAGGAGATCGGGAAGCCGACGAAGATCGCCAGCAGCATGACGCCGATCAGGACCAGGCCGAGGGTTTCGTTTTCCATCTTTCGTTCCGGTCCGGACTAGGGCCAGCGGCCGCGGGTCGCGGCGTAATAGCTCTTTAGCAGCTCCGAGACGCCCTGGATCAGCAGCAGCAGGATGCCGAGCGGCAGGGCCGTCTTGATCGGGCCCATGTAGGGCATCCAGGCGGTGTCCATGCCGCGTTCGCCCCGCAGCCACGAGAGGTAGGCAAAATCGAGCGAGGACCAGAGGAACATCAGCAGGCCGGGAAAGTAGAACAGCAGGTAGAGCGCCGCGTCGATCCGTCCCTGGGTTCGTGCGGTCCAGGTGCGGTAGAGGAAGTCGGCCCGGATGTGCACGCCCTTGGAGAGCGCGTAGCCGGCGCCCAGCATGAAGAGGGCGCCGTAGAAGAAACGGCTCAGGTCGTAGGCCCACATGGTCGGGGCCACGAAGGCGTAGCGCGCGATGACCTCGTAGACCATGACGAAGCAGAGCGGCAGGGTCAGCAGGCAGATCAGGCGCCCGCTCCACAGACTGAAGCTGTCGATTACGGTTATGGTGCGCGCCATCCAGGACGGCATGTCGGGGGGCAACGCGCCCGGCGCACCGCCGCGGCGCTCGGCGATCAGCTCGTCGGTGATGTCCAGTTCGCCGGGATTCGGTTCGTCTGCCATTCAGGGATTTCGATCTTGGTCCGGCCCGCGCCGCGGCGCCGGGCAGGCGCGGGGCCGGTCGTGGAGACCAGCCCCGCTTTCTCTGCGGTCGGAGAGAAGAAGGACTACTTCTTGCTCTTGGCGTATGCCATGCCCAGGTTGGCGTTCGACGTCTGGGCGCCGGCCCAGAAGGGCACCGCCACGTCGGCGAAGGCCTTCTGCGAGTCCCAGACCTTCTTGAAGAAGGCGTTCTCGGCCGCGTTTTTCTCCAGGCTGGCCTTCGCCGCCTCCATGTACTCCGTGAAGTAGTCGGCCGGCGTGTCGTGCAGCTGGACACCGTGATTCTCGGTCAGGTCCTTGAGTGCCTTGCCGTTCTCGTAGATCCGGTAGCTCAGCGAACGGATTAGCGAGGCGTCGGCGGCGACTTCCATGGCCTTCTTCTGATGGTCGCTCAGCTTGTTCCAGACGTCGCCGTTGATGTAGATGTCCGCGTTGACCACAACCTGGTGCAGCCCCTGCAGATAGTAGTGCTTCAGCACCTTCTGGAAGCCGAACACGCTGTCGGGCTTGGGGCAGCACCACTCGGCCGCGTCGATCACGCCCTTCTCCAGGGCTGGCAGGATGTCGCCGCCGCCCATGGCGACCGCGGCCACGCCGATGTCCTTGTAGGTCTGGCCGGGAATGCCCGGAGGCGTGCGGAAGCGGTACTTGCGGAAGTCCTCCATCGAGGCGATCGGCTCCTTGAACCAGCCGAGCGCTTCCGGACCGACCGGCTGCAGCATGAGGCCCTTGACGTTCATGCCCATCTCTTTCCAGAGCTCGTCGTAGAGCTCGCGGCCGCCGCCGTACATGAACCAGGAAACCCAGGCGATGTTGTCGATGCCGACGCCGGCGCCGGCGACCGGCGAGCCGAACAGCATGGCCGCCGGGTGATAGCCGGACCAGTAGTGGGTCCAGGCGAAGCCGCCCTCGATCAGGCCCTTGTCGACCGCCTCGAGGGTCTCCTTGACGCCGACCACGGCGCCGGCCGGCAGAACCTCGATCTCGACCTCGCCGTTGGTCAGCGCGGAAACGTTGGCCGCGAAGTCGTTGAGCATGACGACTTCGTCCGCCTTGCTGGGAATAACGGACTGGATGCGGATCTTGGTCTTTGCCTCGGCGACGCCTGGCGCGGACAGCGTGGCCGCGAGAGCCACGGCGGCCAGGCCGGCCATGCAGTTCTTGAACTCGAACATTAAACGAACCTCCCTAGAGCTTGTTGTTTGGGGTTACCACGACCCTTGGATGCGCAGAACGGCCGGAAACCCGGCGCTTTCCACGATCGCTTCTTGAGTCATTACAACGGAAAAGCCGGCAGCACGAAACGCCTAAAGCGGCCGTCGGCGACTTCCCTGATCACGGCTCCAGCCTCCCGATCTGCGTGCCGCGCACTTGATGTCTCGTTATTGAGATCTATTTGTCCCATTATTGCAGAACAAACGCGGCCCTGCAACGGCGCCGCTAAACGGGGGGACGATCGCCAGCCGTGACGGGGCAGCCGGACCAATTCGATTACATCATCGTTGGGGCGGGTTCGGCCGGCTGCGTACTGGCGAACCGGCTATCGGCCGACGCGGAGCGCCGGGTCCTGCTCCTGGAGGCCGGCGGGACCGACTGGTACCCCTGGATCCACGTCCCGGTCGGCTACTTCAAGACGATCCACAACCCGCTCACCGACTGGTGCTACCGGACCGAGCCCGACCCGGGGCTCGGCGGCCGCGCCCTGCAGTGGCCGCGCGGCCGGGTGCTCGGCGGCTCGAGCTCGATCAATGGGCTGCTCTATATCCGCGGGCAGGCGCGGGACTATGACCAGTGGCGCCAGATGGGCAACGCCGGCTGGGGCTTCGACGACGTCCTGCCCTACTTCAAGCGATCGGAGGACCAGGAGCGCGGTGCCGACGACTACCACGGCGCCGGCGGGCCGCTGGCCGTCTCGGAGCTGCGCTTCACGCTGCCGCTCTGCGACGCGGTCATCGACGCCGCGGGGGAACTCGGGATCCCGCGCCGCGACGACTTCAACGGCGCCGATCAGGAGGGCGCGGGATACTTCCAGCTGACCGCGCGGCGCGGCCTGCGCTGCAGCTCGGCGGCCGCCTTCCTGAGACCGGTCCGCGCCCGCCCGAACCTGGAGGTCCGGACCCACGCGCAGGCCGAGCGGCTGCTGATCGAGGACGGCCGGGTCGTCGGCCTGCGCTACCGGGTCAAGGGCGCGCCTCGGGAATCCCGCTGCCGGGGCGAGGTGATCCTCTCCGCCGGCGCCATCGGCTCGCCGCAGATTCTGCTCGCATCGGGCGTCGGACCGGGTGAAGCGCTCAGCGACCTCGGGATCGAGGTCCGCCGCGCGCTGCCGGGTGTCGGCGAGAACCTCCAGGACCACCTTCAGCTGCGCGCGGTCTACAAGACCCGGCGGCCGATCACGCTGAACGACAGGCTGCGCAACCCGCTGCGGAAGGCGATGATGGGCCTGGAGTACGCCCTGTTCCGCTCGGGGCCCCTCGCCATGGGCGCGAGCCAGGTCTGCATCTTCGCGAGATCGCGCAAAGGCCTGGAGACACCCGATATCCAATACCACGTCCAGCCGTGGAGCGCGGACTCGCCGGGCGAGGGGACTCACCGCTTCTCCGCCTTCACCATGTCGGTCTGCCAGCTGCGTCCGGAAAGCCGCGGCCGGATCCGTCTGAAGTCGCCGGACCCGAACGAGGCGCCGGCGATCGAACCCAATTACCTCTCGACCGAGACCGACCGGCGCGTGGCTGTCGACTCGATCAAGCACACCCGGGACCTGATCGGTACCCGCGCCTTGTCGCCCCTTGTCGCCGAGGAATTCCGGCCCGGCCCCGCGGCGCGCAGCGACGAGGAGATCCTGCATGCCGCCAGGGCGATCTCCCAGACGATCTACCACCCGGTGGGGACGTGCAAGATGGGCGCCGATCCCCTCGCCGTGGTGGACGAGCGCCTGCGCGTTCACGGCCTGCGCGGCCTCAGGGTGGCCGACGCCTCGATCATGCCGACGATCCCCTCCGGAAACACCAACGCGCCGACCATCATGATCGGCGAAAAGGCCGCCGACATGATCCGTGAAGACGCGAGGGCGGGGTGATGGGCCGTTTCACGAGCCTCTGTTCCGGGCGTCGCCATGACCCCGTCGCCCGGGCGAGGCCCCGCCCATGATGTCGCTGGACGCCCTGATGACCTTCGACTTCGAGGCCTTCATCGCGATCGTCTTCATCGACCTCGTGATGTCGGGCGACAACGCCATCATCATCGGCATGGCCGCGGCGGGTCTGCCGCCAGATCTGCGGCGCAAGGCGATCTTCATCGGCATCGTCGCGGCGACCGGCCTGCGGATCGCGTTCTCGGCGGTCACTTACCAGCTGCTCAGCATCATCGGCCTCACCCTCGCCGGCGGCATCCTTCTGCTCTGGGTCGCCTACAAGATGTGGCGCGAGATGCACGTAGAGACCCCGGGCGACCTCGTCGACGCGGCGACCGGACAGGTGGTCGCCGGCAAGACCATGGGGGCGGCCATGACGAGCATCATCGTCGCCGACGTTTCCATGTCCCTGGACAACGTCCTGGCGGTCGCCGGCGCGGCGCACGGCGCCCCCGGCATGCTCGTCTTCGGACTGGTGCTCTCGATCGCCCTTATGGCCTTCGCCGCCAACTTCGTGGCCTCGATCCTGGAGCGCTATCGCTGGCTCGCCTATCTCGGCCTCGCAGTCGTGGCCTACGTGGCGACCGACATGATCTGGCGCGGCTCCTTCGAGGTGATGGACGCCGTTGTCGCTGTGATCTAGCGCCGCGGCACAGGCCCGGCCGACCTTGCTCTAGCCGGCCTTGGCCTTGAACTGGGCGTAGATCTTCGGCGGCGCCTGGTCGAAGTACTTGAAGAGCGCCGGGCACAGCCAGCCCTCCATGTCCAGATCCGCGCTGTAGTACCAGTTGCCGCCCATCTCTTCGCGGCGCCGCTCGAACGCGGCCTGGTAGCCCGGGAAGGGCCCGGCCGAGAAGATCAGGGTGAAGCCCTTCTCCGCGTCCGGGATGCCGGCGACCATCCGGTCGATCACGGTATCGGCGCCGGACACGAAGGGCTCCTGGACGAGCCCCGCCTTCTCGTCGTCGAAGACCCAGAGGCCCTCGTGCTTGTAGGGGTGGATGGCGATGATCGAGTTCATGGGGTCATGGGATCCCGGCCCTTGCGTGATGGTGTGCTCGGCAGCCGTAAAGAAATCGCGTCTCGATCGATCAACCGCAAGGCTGTTGCTTGTTGCCGCCCGCCCGCCGTCGGCGAAGCGCCAGTAAACTACTGTTGCTCCGAAGAAACCTGACGTAAGCTAACGGCAAGAGGCGGAACGCCTCGTGTCGACGACGGCCGGAGGCCCAAGAAGGCTTCGCGGCTTTCGCTGTTTAAACAAAGGGATAGGGAGCCTTCCATGCAGGAATATGACACCCAACCGAAGCGGAAGCCGGGCGCCTTCCGGACTTCACTGTTCGCCACGGTC
>JAAUYK010172981.1_pt1 | contig 11492 bp, 9 predicted proteins | sample 7278021 | NCBI WGS metagenome assembly JAAUYK01 (sample SAMN14350223, study PRJNA611818) | marine sediment metagenome | isolation source: surface marine sediment (1.8m) | place: French Polynesia: Moorea | collected 2018-08
CACGCGGCCGTTTCAGTGACTGCGTGCTACGCCCGAACGCGGCCGCGTGTGTTCCTCGCCAATCTCGGGAGCTACCTCGGCATCAAGACGCTGGTCAGCATCGCAACCGGCCTCGCGGCAGGCTTGCTGACCTGGGCGCTCGGCGTTGACTTCCCGTTACTCTGGGCGATGCTCGCGTTCCTGCTCAACTACATTCCGACGATCGGCTCGATCATTGCGGCCGTGCCGGCGGTGCTGATTGCGCTGGTGCAGCTGGGGCCCGGTGAGGCATCGGCTGTCGCAATCGGATTTGTGGGCATCAACATGGTGTTTGGCAACATCATCGAACCGCGCCTGATGGGGTTTGGCGTCGGCGTGTCACCGCTGATCGTATTCATCGGCCTGTTCTTCTGGGGCTGGGTCTTCGGGCCAATGGGAATGCTGTTGTCGGTGCCGCTCACTATGACCCTCAAGCTGGCGCTCGAGAGCGACAAGCGTACGCGCTGGATAGCAATTCTGATCGGGTCCGAGCGCGATGCCGAGTACGCGCTCACGCAACGCCGGGCGCGCGCGCCCAGCGAGTCCGGGGGCGGCTAGGCGCTCAGCCGAATTCCGCGTCGACCGGCTCGGTTTCCTCGGCGAGCTCGAGGAGGTTGATTGCGACGCCGACGAAGTCTGTGTCGGTGATGATGCCGCGCAGTTTGCCGTCCGTGACGATCGGCAGGCAACCGATCTGGTGTTTCTCGATGAACATCGCCGCCTGGCGCAGGCTGGCATGCTCGTCGATGGTCGCAATGTCCGTCACCATGATGTCCTTAACCTCCAGGTCCTTGGCGTGGATGCGATTGTCCGGATCGCGCAGGAACGAGTCGGTCGCGGCCAGCACATTGGTCAACGTCACCAGGCCGACCAGGTTGTCTTCGCCCTCAATGACCGGCAAATGATGGATGCGGTTGCTTTGCATCAGGCTGCGCGCTTCGGCAACCGTGGACTCCGGCGCTAATGTGATCAGGTCGGTGCTCATGATGGCGTCGATGCTGAACATGGTTCTGGTCCTTGGTCTCTCCCCTTTTCGTCGATTTCAGTCTAGCCAATGGCGCGCGACGCACCATTGCGAAAAACACGTATTACAAAAACTGGAGAAGGTCTAAAACCCTGCGCGTTCAAGCGTTTCCGGCCAGCGCGGGTCGTTGTGGGCTAACACCAGGAACTCTGACGTGGTCATCCAGGGAATGCCCGGGTCGCGAACCTCGATGCCTGTTTCGAGCCACTTGAAGGCGTTGTCGAGATCGCCGACGAAGCCGTAAAGCTCTGCCAACTGGTAAGAGGTGTTCGTGCCGTAGGCTTCTTCGTAGGCGCGAACGGCGGCCAGGAAGGATTCGCTGTTCTCGCCTTTGCTGTTAATCATGATGGCAAGCATCTCCCGGACCCACTGGACGGGCTCGCGCGCCGTGTAGCGTGCAGCGGCCTCGAAGTCGCCGTCGGCCAGTGCCATGCGCGCCAGCCGGCCGTTGATGCGCGCCGTGTCGGGCTGCAGTTCGAGCGCTTTCGCATACGTGGCGCGAGCCTCGTCCGCACGTCCGGCGGCGCGATACGCGTCGCCAAGCGCGCGAAGCGCGCCTATAGACAGAGGGTCCACGCTCAGGACGCGCAGGGCCAGGTCTATGGACTCATCGTGACGACCTTGCACCATGCGCAGAAAGTTCAGCCAGCTCAGCGTCCCCGGATCGTTCGGATCGTGTTCAAGTGCGGGAAGGAAATATTCGGATGCCTGGTCGAGGTCAAACTCGGTCGCCCAGACAGCGCCGCCTTTGGCGACCAAAGCATCGGGTAGCTTCGGATCAATGGCGAGCGCCGCGTCGGCATACTCATGTACCTGGCGAAACCCGTTGGTGTAATCGGCGCCGCCGTAACTGACAAAGCCGCTGACGTAGAACCGATACGTCTCGGCCAGTAGCGCATAAGCCCTCGCGAATTGCGGGTCGATTTCAACCGCGCGCCTCAGCGCTTCGATCGCGTTCAGAAAGTCTGCTTCGGTTGTCTGGTCTGACAGATACAGGCCGCGCAGGAACAGGTTGTAGGCCTCGACATTGTCGGTGCCCCGGGTGGACGACGGCGCGGTCTCCCCGAGCAGTTCCAGCCGCAGCGCGGCAACGACGGCAGTGGCAATCTCGTCCTGGATGGCGAAGACGTCGGTCAGTTCGCGGTCGAATGTTTCGGACCAGAGGTGATAGCCTGTGTCGGCGTTGACGAGCTGGGCCGTGATGCGAAGCCGGGTGCCCGACTGCCGGACGCTGCCTTCGAGCACGTTGGCAACGTCGAGCATTTCGCCGATCTCGCGAAGGTCCTGGTTCTCGCCCTTGAACTGGAACGACGACGTGCGCCCGGCAACGTGAAGCTGCGGGATCTGGGCCAGTGAATTGAGCATTTCTTCTGACAGGCCATCGGAAAAGTATTCGTTCTCGATATCGCCGCTCATGTTGACGAAGGGCAACACGGCGATCGATGGCTTGATGTCCGCGACCGGCGCATCGCCACCAGGCGACAGGTAGAACTTGTCGATGAGCAGGAAGCCGGCGGCAACGCCGAGAATGACAATAATGGTGCGGTTGAGGCTCTGACCGGTTTGAGCGGTGATCGACTGGCTGCGGTCGACGTCTTTCTCGCGCTTGATGCCGTCGGGCGTCAGCTCGAAAGCCCAGGCGAAGATCAGTGCGAACGGCAAGCCGATGATCAGCAGCGCGGCGACGAGCGACGTGACCCAGTCGGGGATATTGAGCGCCGGGAACATCACGTCGACCACCTGCATCGTCAGCCAGCCGGCGATGATGTAGACGATGGCGACGCGGAACACGTTGCGCCGTTTTACTTCTTCTAGAAAATCCCGCATCGGTGCACCGAATTTGAGCGATCGCCAAGTCTAGCAGAGCGTTTGCGGCCATGGCGACGCGGTGGGGGCTGTGAAATACTGAGAATTCCTGTTCCGGCCGTGTCCAACAGACCATGATCAAGCGCAAACTGTTCGTTGTATTCCTCGCGTTTCTTGCCGGTACCGCGCTCGCCGACGACCGCGATGCGACGGCCATCGTTAAAGACGCCGTGAATCACTGGCGCGGCCTGTCCTCTGACGCCGTAATGACGATGGTGATCCACCGACCCGACTGGGAGCGCACGATGACCATGCGTGCCTGGACCAAGGGAGACGATCGCTCGCTCGTGCGCGTACTCGAGCCGACGAAGGACCGCGGCAACGGTACGCTGACCGACGACAACAGCATGTGGTCGTTCTCGCCGAAGGTGAATCGCGTCATCAAGATCCCGTCGTCGATGATGGGGCAGAGCTGGATGGGCTCGGACTTCTCCAACAAGGACGTGGCGCGTGCCGACGACATCGTTGACCAGTACGACCACACAATACTCAGCGTCGAGGAGGCCGACGGGGTCACGATCTACGAAATCGAGTCGATCCCGCACGATGATGCCGCGGTCGTCTGGGGCAGGGAGGTGCTGAGCATTCGCGATGACCACGTCGTCACGACGCACCGCTTCTACGACCAGGACGGCGAACTCGTCAAAACGCTGACATCGCTCGAGATCGGCGAGATGGGCGGGCGCACGATCGCGCTGCGCCAGCGCATGAGCAAGGTCGAGACTCCCGACGAGTGGACCGAGATCGCCGTCGAATCGGTAGATTACGATATAGACCTGCCAGACAGCCTGTTTACACTGTCTAACTTACGCAACCCGCGAGAGTAAGTAGGTCACTGTGAACCTCGTCCTCCGTCTGGCCTGGCGCAACCTCTGGCGGCAGCCACGGCGCACGTGGCTGACGACCGGCGCGATGGTGTTTTCCAACACGTTGCTCGTGTTCATGATCTCGCTGCAGTTCGGCATGTACGGGCTCATGATCGACAACACGCTGCAGGCATTTACGGGCCACCTGCAGGTGCAGGCGCCGGGCTATATCGACGACCAGAAAATGCGTCAGACCGTGCCCGGCATCGCGCCCTTGGCCGAGCGCCTCCGCGCGGAGTTTCCCGAGCAGCACGTGGCCGCCCGGGCTACCGGCTTTGCCCTCATCTCGAGCGAGGACCGCAGCTACGGCGTCGCCGTTGTCGGCGTGCAGCCCGACTATGAGCGCTACGTGTCGAGCCTGCCGGGGCTCGTGTCGGCAGGTCGTTACCTGGACGATAACGACGCCGCCGAGATCATCATCGGTGCGGCACTGGCGCGCAACCTGCGCGTCGATGTGGGTGATGAGCTGACGTTGCTCGGCAGCGGCAAGGATGGCTCGTTCGCGGCGGCCGTCGTCACCATCGCGGGCATCTTCGACAGTGGCTTACCCGACTTTGATCGCAGCATCACCACGATACCGCTGGGATTGTTCGACGACGTGTTCTACATGAACGGCAGCGGACACCACATCGTCTTCAACAACGGCGGCATTAGCGGCGTAGCCGCACTTAAAGCCGGCGTCGAGGCGACGCTGCCTGCCGACGCGGACCTCGTCGTCCACGACTGGGATGCGCTGCAGCCGGGGCTGCAGCAGGCCATCAAGGCAGACATGAGCAGCGCCTTTTTTATGTACGGAATACTCGTCATCCTCGTCGCGTTCAGCGTGCTGAATACCCAGCTGATGTCGGTGCTCGAGCGCACGCATGAATTTGGCATCGTCATGTCGCTGGGGCTCACACCCGGGCGCCTCGGCAGACTGGTGCTGCTCGAAACCGCGATCATGGGCCTGATGGGCCTCGTGCTGGGCGCCATTCTTGGCGGGTTGCTGACCTGGTGGCTGAGTGTCAACGGCTTTGCCTACCCCGGCATGGACGAGATGGCCGCCAAGTTCAACCTGCCGGCCCGCTTCTATCCTGAGGTGTCCACGATTTCGCTGCTGTCCGGGCCGGTGGTCGTGTTCCTGTTCACGGTCCTGGCCGCGCTGTACCCGGCGCTGCGACTGCACAAGCTGCACCCGGTCGAAGCGATGAGGGCCCTCTGATGCATATGCTTGCTGTCCTGTCGCGGCTGGCCTGGCGCAACCTGTGGCGCAATCATCGCCGCACGCTGATCATGCTGCTCGCGATCACGCTCGGCACCTGGGCCATGATCTTCATGACGGCGCTGATGCGCGGCATGGTGTCGCAAATGGTGTCCGACGGCATCAGCGCCTTGCCCGGGCATGTGCAGGTGCATCATCCCGATTACCGGGACGACCCGAGCATCGCTAACCTGATCAACGTGCCGGATTCCGAGGTGGTTGAACGCTTCGGCGGCGCCGGGTTCCCGCAGTGGGCCAGCCGTGTCCGCGTGCCGGCCGTCATCACCAGCGAGTACGACTCGCGCGGCGTGACGCTGATTGGCGTCGACCCTGCGCTCGAGGACGGTATGACGTTCGTCGATTACGACGCGGTCGAAGGGCGCTTCCTCGAGTCGGTCGACGATAAGGGCATCGTCATCGGCCGCAAGCTCGCTAACACGCTGAATACGCAGGTTGGCAAGCGCGTCGTCGTGATGAGCCAGGATCCGGACAACGAGATTGCCGACCGCGGCTTCCGCGTCGTTGGCCTCTTCACGGCCAGCGTTACGTCGTTCGAGGAGCAGTTCATCTTCGCCGGTAAGGCGACGACGCAGAACATGCTGCGTATCGGCGACCAGGTCTCGGAGATCGCGGTCCTCGGCGATGATTACCGAGACGTCGAGGCCGAGTACGAAAAGACCCTGGAACTGATCAACGACGGCGTGGAAGTGCAGCGCTGGACCGATATCGATCGGTTCCTCGGCACGATGCTCGGCGTGATGGATGGCTTCGTGCTCGTCTGGATCGTGGTGATCTTCCTCGCGCTGTCTTTCGGCCTCGTGAATACGCTGGTCATGGCGGTCTTCGAACGCGTGCGCGAGATCGGGCTTATGCTGGCGCTCGGCATGCGGCCGATCAACATCCTCGTCCAGATCATTCTCGAGTCGTTGTTGCTCCTGGCTATCGGGCTGGCGCTCGGCAGCGCGCTGGCGTGGGCAGCGGTGCAGCCGATCAAGGATGGCATTGACGTGTCGATCGTCGGCGAGGGCATGGACATGTGGGGCATGTCGAGCGTGCTGGTCCCCGAATTACTGTTGAGCGACGTAATCCTTGCCAACGTCGTCGTATTGATTCTCGGTTTCTTTGCGAGCCTGTCGCCGGCATGGCGCGCCGCGCAATACGAACCGATTGAAGCCATAACAAAGGTCTGACCATGACAGCAGTGCGTTGCGTTGACTTGTGCAAAACCTATCGCCAGGGCGAGGAGGACATCAAAGCCCTCGATCACGTCAGTATCGAGATCAAGGAGGGCGGCTTCGTCTGCCTGTCGGCGCCTTCGGGCGGCGGCAAGACGACGCTGCTGAACGCGATCGGCGGCCTCGACAAGCCCGACAGCGGTGAGGTGTACGTCGCCGAGCGCCGCATCGACAACTTGTCGAAAGGCGAGCTGGCGGAGCTGCGGCTGCGACAGATCGGTTTTGTGTTCCAGGCCTTCAACCTGATCCCGGTGCTGACCGCGCGCGAAAATGTCGAGTTCGTGATGCAGGTGCAGGGCGTACCCGCGGCGGAACGCGGCAAAAAGTCGCTCGAGATCCTCGAAGAGGTCGGCCTGAAAGGGCTTGAGGATCGGCGCCCGGCCGACATGTCTGGCGGCCAGCAGCAGCGCGTCGCGGTTGCCCGGGCGATCGTGTCGCGGCCTGCCCTGGTGCTCGCGGACGAGCCGACCGCCAACCTGGATTCGAAAACGGCCGATGGCCTGATGGAGCTGTTCCGCGAGCTCAACGATCATCACAACACGACGTTTGTCATCGCGACGCACGATAAGCGTGTCATGAGCTACGCGAAGCGCCTGGTGCGTATGCTCGATGGCCGCATCGTCGAGGATATCAACCAGGATGCGGCGTAGCTGGGTATTAGTCCTGTCGCTGCTCGCCGCATCGGCGGCAGCCGAGGACAGCCCCTTCGAGTACGACGGCCACACCAAGCTGCGTGCGGTCGGGCAGACCTATCCCTCGGACAGCCTGTTTCGCGATTTCGCCGGATCGTCGTCGGCAGACACGATCGCCGAGGCCCGACTGAACCTCGCCGCCAAGACGTCCGGCTGGTCGTTCCACGCGGACTACCAGCTGGTCGGGATTTACAGCGAGCTCCTCTTCCTCGGGCTGCCTAATGACGATCTGCGGCTGCTCGACCTCACGAAGGTGATCACCGACGGTTCCGAACATGTCTGGCTGCATCGCCTCGACCGATTATGGGCGGGCTATACGGGGCGCAAGGTTGTGGTGCGGGCCGGCCGCCAGGCGCTGTCCTGGGGTAACGGGCTCTATTTTCATCCGCTGGACCTGGTGAATCCGTTCGACCCGACCACGATCGACACCGAGTACAAGACGGGCGACGACATGCTCTACGGCCAGTACCTGCTCGACAACGGCCACGACGTTCAGGCCGCCGCGGTATTCCGGCGCGATCCGGTGACCGGTGACCGCGACAGCGACCAGGGCACGGTCGCGCTCAAGTACCACGGTTTCGCGGGCGAGTATGAGTACGACCTGCTGGTTGGCGAAAACTTCGGCGACACGGTGGTGGGTATCGGCGCCGTCGGCAGCCTCGGTGGGGCCGTCTGGCGCAGTGATCTCGTTGTCACCGATGCCGAAGACGAGACGCGGGTGGAGCTGGTGGCCAACCTGAGCTATTCGTGGACCTGGTCCGACCGCAACGTCAGCGGGTCTGCGGAGTACTACCGGAGTGGCGACGACCTGAACTACCTCGCCGGCAACCTGATGATTGAGATGACCCCGCTATGGACGCTCACGCCGACGTTGATCGGCAACGTCGACGATCCGAGCGCGTTGCTGCAGATCGTCACGCAGTACAGCCTTGGCGACAACGCGACGTTCCTCGGCAGCATCAACCTGCCAATGGGTGGCAACGGCACGGAGTTCGGCGGTCCCGAGAGCGGCATCCCGGGGCGTTACCTGTCGTTCGACGTTGGGGTGTTCGCCCAGCTCGCCTGGTACTTCTGAATCAGGAGGCCGAGAGGCTCTTGATATTGCGCAGCAGGTTCTCGAACGAGTGTTCGCGTTCGGGGCCGAAGACCGGGTCCAGCTGGTCGAAGTTGGAGATGTCGATGAACATGTCCTTCTCGTCCCGGATCAGGTCATTGGCGCGGCGGAACAGGTCTTCTTCCTCCCAGGCCATGTGTTTCCTGAGCGTGTGAACGTAGCGGGTGGCGTCTTCGATCAGGTGCTCCCGGGTCACGGCGGCGCCCGATGCGACCGCCTCGACGTCGTTACGCAGCGCCTCGCCCGCCTCGCCAATATCGCGGTGCTCGGGTCCGACTCTTTCCAGCCCTTCGGCTAACTCGGGCTTCTCGGCGCGCATCGCCGAGTACAGCACGTCTTCCTTGGGGTGATGCACGGCATCCGAGTAGACCGTCATGTAGCGCATGATGTCGTGGATCAACTCGTAGTCCGGACGCTCACCAGCGCTAATGTGGTCGATCTGCTGGCTGAGAAGGTCAAGCATGATCGCCATGTTGCGGTGGTCCTCACGGAGGTCTCTCAATAGATCGGCCAGCAGGATGGTCATTTTCTTGCCTCGTTTTTTGCTCCCTGGTTGCCGTCAGGGTGCGCGCAGGATAATCCCTCTTGAATCCGTGATTTCACGTACATGCCTGCGGCGCCTGTTAGAATGCCGTCATGCGCTGGCAATCCCTGATCCTTCCGGTTTGTGCCGGCCTCATGGCCGGTTGTTCCGTCAATCCAGTCACCGGCGATCGCGATTTCATGCTGGTCAGCGGCGAGCAGGAACTCGCGATGGGTGAGCAGAGCTACGTTCCCATGCAGCAGTCGCAGGGAGGCGTTTACGACATCGATCCCGTGCTGACCGTGTACGTCACTACCGTGGGCATGAAGGTGGCTAACGAGAGTGGCGTCGACCTGCCTTACGAGTTCGTCGTGCTCAACAACTCGGTGCCGAACGCGTGGGCGCTACCGGGCGGCAAGATCGCCATCAACCGCGGGTTGCTGACCGAGATGAATACGGAAGCTGAGCTCGCGGCGGTGCTCGGCCACGAAGTAGTGCATGCCGCGGCGCGGCATTCTGCCCAGCAGCAGTCACGCGGCATGTTGACGCAAGGGCTGGTAGTGGCCACGACGATCGCCGCAAGCGACAGTGGCTATGGCGACCTGGCGGCGGTCGGAGCGGGCCTGGCCGGCCAGCTAACCTTGATGAAATACGGCCGTGACGCCGAACTCGAGTCCGACAAGTACGGCATGCGTTACATGTCGGCGGCCGGTTACGACCCGCAGGGCGCGGTTACGCTGCAGGAGACCTTTGTGCGCCTGAGCGAAGGCCGCAAGCAGGACTGGTTGAGTGGCCTGTTCGCGAGCCACCCGCCGTCACAGGAGCGCGTCGACGCAAATCGCCGGCGACTAAAGAACCTGCCCGAGGGCGGCATCGTCGGCGAGGACACCTACGCGGCCGCCATGCGCAAGACCCGCGAGGTCCTAGTGGCTTACGAAACCTACGACGAGGGTCGCGCGGCGCTGGGCAAGAAAGATGCGGACGCAGCGCTTGCCCTGGCCAACGAGGCGCTTGCGCTGTATTCGGGCGAAGCGCACTTCCACGCCTTGCGCGGCGACGTGCGGCTTATGAATGAGCAGTACGACATGGCCGTGACCAACTACAACCGGGCCATCGACCGACGCGACGACTTCTTCTACTACTACCTGCAGCGCGGCATCGCACAGCACGAACTGAAACGCGACGATGCCGCAGTTTCGGACCTCGAGCGCAGCCTCGACTACCTGCCGACGGCGCCGGCACATCTCGTGCTCGGCGACATCAAGGCGGGGCGGGGCGCCATCGACGAAGCCGTCAATCACTACAAGGTGGTGGCAAAGAGCGGGGGTGACATTGGCAAGGCCGCCTACGAGCGACTCGTGCACCTCGATCTGTCCAGGCAGCCAGGTTCCTACGTCGCGTCCGCCTGCGGCGCTGACGCCAATGGCCAGGTTACGCTGCAGGTCCGCAACGACACGCCGGTCGCCGTGACCGACGTCCAGGTCCAGTTCCGCTACGTGGATTCGAGCGGGGCCCAGCAGCAGCGCGCGCAGTCTTTCAGCGGCGCGCTGGAGCCGGGCAAGGTAGCAACGGCCCGCACCGGGCTGACGGCCTATCCGTCGACCCGGTGCGAAGCGACAGTCAGCCGAGCTCGTCCAGCAGACTCTCCATCTCGTCCATGATCGCGTTCATCTGGGCGATGATGGCGAGATAAGGCTCGGGCTTGGCCAGGTCGACGCCCGCTTCGGCAAGCAGCAGGTACGGGTAATTCGAACCGCCCGCGCGCAGCAGGTTCTTGTAGTTGTCGACACCTGCCTCGCCTTCTTCGACGATCTTCGCATACAGCGCCGTGCCGGCGGTTTGCGACGTGGCGTACTGGTAGACGTACATATTGAAGTAGAAGTGCGGGACGAACATCCACTCGTTGGTGTATAGATCGTCGATGAGCACGACGCCTTCGTCATGACCATGGTAGCGGCGCAGGATGTCGCCATAGATCTCGGTGATGCGATCGCCTGACAGCGCTTCCCCGCGCTCCGCGGCTTCGTACAGGGCCAGCTCAAACTCGGCGAACATGGTCTGGCGGAAGAACGTGCCGCGCATGTTTTCGAGCGCGTGCCCGAGGTAGAACAGGCGTTCCTCGATCGACTCGGCGTTCTCGTCCATGTAGTTCTGCAGGATCAGCTCGAGCGAGGTCGACGGAATCTCGGCAATGAACGTCGAATAGCCGGCCGTCTCGAACGGCTGTTTCTGCTTCGCGTACAGCGTGTGCATCGCGTGGCCCCACTCGTGGGCGAACGTCGACAGCGACGAGTAATCGTCGTTGTGGTTCAACAGGATGAACGGGTGCACGTCATAGGCAAAGCCGGACATGTACGCGCCCGAGCGCTTGCCACGTTGCGGATACACGTGCATCCAGCGCTCGTCCATTGCAGCCTTCTGCATGTCGACCCAGTCGTCGCCCAGCACGGCCATGGCCTCGAGCGTGATCTGCTTGCTGGTCTCGAGGTCGAACTCCTTGTCCAGCGATACGAGCGGTGGGTAGATGTCGTAGTAGTGCATCTGCTCGATGCCCAGCATGCGGGCCCGCAGCCGGAAATAGCGGTGCAGCGTCGGCAGGGCCTTGTTGACCTCCTCGACCAGCGTCTTGTAGACGGCCGGCGGGATGTTGTCGGCAAACAGTTCGCGGTGCAGCACGCTGTCGTAGTTGCGGGCCTTGGCCAGCCCGACCTGGGTCTGGACGTGCGAGTTCAGCACCATGCCCACCGAGGGGCGGTACTCCTCCCACTTGCTCCAGAACGTGTCGAACGCCAGTTTGCGGTCGTCGCGATTACTGCTGCCCCGTACCCGGCCATAGCCCTGGCAGTCGAGCGTCACTTCTTCGCCATCCGAGCTCGTTATCGTCGGCCAGGGACTGTCCGAATTCGCGATCAGG
>JAAUYK010221962.1_pt1 | contig 11492 bp, 11 predicted proteins | sample 7278021 | NCBI WGS metagenome assembly JAAUYK01 (sample SAMN14350223, study PRJNA611818) | marine sediment metagenome | isolation source: surface marine sediment (1.8m) | place: French Polynesia: Moorea | collected 2018-08
TGTTTGAGAGGTTGAGAGAAACATTCAGGATTTTCCCACTACATAGTTTTAAAGAATTCCTAAACTTCACGATCTGCAATTTCTGTTTGATAGTACCTACCTCGGAGGCCGAACCTCTTTCCGGTCTTAAGGTCTTTCTACAGTAAGTCGCCAATCCTATGGCTCCCCTAGACACTGCTAGCCCATCATACTTATTTCTCTACAGTAGCACACTACTGTAAATAACGCATGGGTTGATTGGTTTTCCCATACGACGCTCCCTTTCCGCAGAGGGTGGGTCTTCCACCAACCTTGAGATAAATCTGCAAAACTTTGCAACTATATTCCATATTCCATTATTTCTACCAACATTTAAGGTTAATGGATTTATCAACTACCTTTCTTGTGGCCACCTACTCTTGAAAAATTAAGTTGATTTTGATTGGCTTAGTTATGGTTTTCTATAGTTTTTAGCAAACTTTCAAACATTTTTAAGATTTATCTAGATATGTCTCAGGATTGTTCAACTATTCGACTTCAATAGTTAGCTCCTAGTTCAACTTGATTTGCGCCAAACTGTTAGCATTGTGATTTTTTGTAGCAGTATCTTGGACTCCCATCCGAGGTTCAAAACCGCGTTTGATTTCTGTCAATTTTATTTGTTTAGCTTGGAGAGCGGTTTCTAGAATCTCTATAGCTTTGTGTGGGTTCCCATGGCCACAAAAGAATAAGTCAGCCGCAAAGTAACCTAACTCAGGCCATGTGTGGATGGCAATATGAGATTCTGCTAGTGTTGCCGTTGCCGTCACCCCATGAGGGCTAAACTGATGAACACATAAATCTATGAGGGTTGCTCCTCCTGCTGAAATTGCATCCATTAAAGATCGACGTATACGTTCTGGGTCGTTGAGCAGCTCTGCGGGAGAATGCCAAGCATCAACGACTAGATGGGTTCCCAATTGTTTCATTCTGCGCGGTTATACCTCCACCCTATAAGGTCTCCAATTTTTTAGTATATCACAAAATTTTTGAATTTGTTAACTATGAGTAGTTAGGGCTTGCTGAATAAAATTAAAACAATGAGCAATCAAGATGAGCGATAAATTTTAAGTAGTAAGGCAAGGGGATGGAGTAAGAACGGGAAAAGTTTTCACATATCCACATATTCCAGATTCGGTGTTCCCTACCCTCACGCCTATGGCTTTTTCAGCAGACCCTGGTTAATAATTAACCACTTTGTTGAAATCTTGCTTTTGAGGCAAACTAGCTGTAGTTAGTCCTATAAATTATTTTAACACCAAGTGTGAAAAAAGAATCTTACAAATAGTTAAGAGTAATTGAAAGACTTTCTAGGGCGTGTTATCAATTAAGAAAGTTGACATTAATAAAATAGTATGCTTGTGATGAATCAGATAAAAATATGGAAAAAAATGACTGCTCTAAATGACTAGACGCTATGGTTTACGGGATGAGCAATGGGAACGGATTCAAAATTTACTACCAGAGCGTCAAATAAGTGTGAGCAGAATGGCAAAGGACAACCGTCTGTTTGTGGAAGCTATTTTATATTAGGTATAGAGTGGGAATTCCTTGGAGAGACTTACCAGAGCGATTTTGGGAATATAGTTCGCTCTCAATATCTGGAGTCTGTTTTTAACAGGAGTTTTCCCTCTTGACGCACTTCAAAATGTATTATCCAAATTTGGAGCATCTGTGTAGATCGTGAGATTAGATCAAATCTGGAAAGTAAATATAGGAAATAACAGATATAGTGTATAATTATGGCTTTGTTGCATGAAAGTGGCGATATAGCTGCCGCACTTGCTCCGCCAACGCAGCCAACCGCATTTTTGGAATTAACTAGATTTCAACTTTGTAGCTCTGAGGCTTACCTGTTTGGGTCATACGGTTCAACATTGCACATTGTACAAATAATTCTACTGCTTGATTGTCGAATTTTCGCCGTCGCAACTTCGCTCCAAATATCACTTTGAGCCTAAACATTGTCGTTTCAGATAGGGATCGTCGATGGTAGCCACTTTCACGCTTCCAAATATTCGCCCCACTTGCCTAATACGTCTCAAGTTTTCATCTCTAGGGTGGGGAGTTCCTCTACAGTTACCATGTTGCCAAATCACCGCATTTTTTCGCGGTGGAATAGTCGTTTTTGCCCCTAGCTGACTGGCTTTTTCATAACACTTTTGCTGATCATAAGCTCCATCACCTGATACTTGGGTAATTTCACCTTCTACCCCATCTAATAGGTCAGCAAATATAGCAATGAGCGCTGGTATGTTTACATACTACGCAATACTTCATAAGCAATACAATCCTGGTAAATGAACGATATTTTTGATTTGCGATCGCATCCATCCTGCGGTTGCTGACACTACCCCCTCGCGACCGCGTCTGGAAGCTTGATTTAATAGACAACTTAAAAATCACATTCTTGTGTCAAAGCGTTCGCGAAGCGTCTCCTCTGGAGAATCGTCTCAAAGAGCAACTACATCAATTATTCGTATCCCATATCTTTCACCACTACGGAAAAACTTGAGGATTTTCAATGAAAGCTGCATCCACACAATCTCTAAAATCCTCAAATTCCTTGAGTCTTTGTCTAATCCAATTTTTTAGTACAAACCACCAACGTTCTATCTTGTTCAAATCTGGCGATAATGGCTGGTCAATACCAGATTTCACACTTGGCTTTAGCCACTAATTCTTCAATATAAACTGATTTATGAAACGTTGCGTTATCCAATATGATCGCTTGCCCTGGTTGTAATGCGTGGTAGTAAACAATTTTCCAACCAGCTCTCAAACAAATCACGGTTGCAACTTCCTACAAATGTTAAAGGAGCAAACATTTTTTCTTGATTTATAGCTGCAATCGGTCCTTACTCTCTGAGTTCTTTTTCCTGATTTCATACCTGGTACTCTTTTTCCTTTAACTCCATAACCATAAGGATAATCTTCCCGATTATCTATTCCAGCTTCATCTACATAAACAATATCTTTCTTGTCTATGTGATTTAGTTTAAAGATAAATTCTTCTCTTTCTAGTTCGTCTCTTTCTTGATACCCATATGTTTTTTTTTACGAGTAAAGCCAAGTTTTTTTAAACCTCTACTAATAGTAAAACGACTACAGTTTCCCCATTTTCCAGCCATTTGTTTTTGAGTTTGCTCGTGATTAGCCTGAACAAATTTTTCAAATTCTTCCCAGTCTTTAATTTTAGATATCTGAGGAGGAGGTACACTGACTTGAGCAACTGTTGAGCCTGTGCTTAAATATCGATCTCGCCATTGATGAAGAGTAGGCCGACTTATATTTAATAAACGACTCACATAACTAATAGACATACCATTAATCATCAGATTAAGAGCCCGTTCACGCAAATCTTGACTGTAAGGATGTACCATAACACTCAAACAATAGATTGAAGATAGAAGTTTCTTAAATTATAAACTGTCAATTGTCAATACCTAAACACACATCCCTAAAATTTTAATCTTTGGCGTTGGCGGAGCCTAGCGGTAGCTATATCGCCTAATTTATGAAAAATGCAGGTCATGCAGGAGCTACAATACTACACCAAAGGATTTTATGTAGTATGTAAAGATGCCAGCGCTCATTGCTATACTTGGTCGTCACTCACATCATTAGTTGTTACCACCGCTGTGAGAATCTCTCCCGTGGCCTCATTCACACCTAAGTGCAGTTTACGCCATGTCCTGCGTTTACCTATACCATGAATCCTGGTTTTCCATTCCCCTTCACCGTATACTTTTACCCCTGTAGAATCTACCACTAAGTGAACTCCCTCACGGGTTGGCATCACAAATATAGCAATATTTAGTTTTCTGACCCTACGGCATACAGTGCTATGGTCTGGTACAGGTAAATCTACTTCCATAATTGGCAAATATAGATTCCACAAATCCCTCTGTCTGTCGTCCGGCTAGTCCATACAAGCTACTTAGAGTAACCATTAGTTCAATAGCTACATCGCTATAAGTATTAGATGCTCCTCGACGTCCAGTTTTCCGTTGGTTTACCCACTGCTCTATTACCTCCAATGTGAGCCAGAATGTCAGACTCCCTCTTTGCTTCAGGGAAGCGTCATACTCAGACCAGTTGCTGAGGAGGTATTTGGACTTAGACTTGGACTTGGACTTACTCATATCTACGGAGCGTGTAGGTTTGCTGTGCCACGCACTGTTATTTTTACCCTATTTCCTTTCTTTGTGCAACAAAGCCGTTTTGTTCTAATGGATTTCATATATGGGTAAGTGCAGCCTGTCTAATAGTTTGCTTTTTGACGTATTATATCTTTATTCTTTGATTAAGTCAAAACTCTATTCATGAGTTGAACCATTGGGCATAATTGCTTCTTTTAGGCAAACATCCTGAAGACTAGAAAGATTTAAACTAGCTCCTATTAAGTTAGCATGGCACAAACAGGCTTCTTTTAAGGCTGCACCTTTAAGAGATACTAGCAATAAACCTGCGCCATGAAGATTAGCTTTTTGTAAGTTAGCGCCCCGCAAGTCAGCTTCTAATAAATTTGCCCCACTCAGATTGGCAGCTTTCAAGTTAGCTCCCCGTAAGTTAGTCTTACTCAAGTCAGCAGCTCGCAGGTCTGCCTGTTGAAGAATCACGCCATTAAGATTAGCATTGCTGAGATTTGCTTCCTGTAGATTAACTCCACTCAAATTTGCCCCACTCAGATTGGCATTACTGAGGTTTGCTCCTTGCAAGTCTGCTCCAGTTAAGTCCGCAGCACAAAGGTTTGCGTCTACTAAAGTTGCTTCTGTTAAATCTGCTTTGATTAGCTTTGCGCCACTAAGATTACCTCGTTGTAGATAGGCTCGAATTAGACTTGTCTGATTGAGTAAACTGCCACTTAGGTCTACTTGACTCATAATTGCCCGATTCAAAGTTACCTGTGTTAAATCAGCACCACATAGAATAGCATTAGTGAGAGTAGCTCCTGTTAAATTAGCTTTAATTAATTTGGAAGAATTTAGTAAACAAGTTCCAACCATGCTCGTGCCAATTAGAATAGCTCTTGTTAAATCAGCTTCTGATAAAATTGCCCCACTCAGAATTACTCCACTTAAATCAGCTTCAATAAGTGTAGTTTTAGTAAAGCTAGCATAACTCAAATTAGCTTCAATTAATTTAGCTTGGGATAGATTAGCATGACTAAAATCTGCACCATTTAAGTTAGCTCCAATTAGCTTACTTTTAGCTAAGTAGGAATCTTTGAAACTAGCATTACTTAAATTACTACGATTGAGGTTAGCTTCACCTAAATTAACTGCAATTAGGTTTACTCCCTGAAAATTTCTTTCTCCTTTAGAGTGTCTAACTAATAATTCATTTGCGCTTAAAAGCTCACTGGCATTCATAAAATAAATCTGTTAATTTCTTGGAATTTGTGTTGATATATTCAATTTCCTATGAACTGCAAAAAATTAAGTTCTAAGGATTGTATTTTGACTTAAGCTTTCAAAATAAATTATGTTTTGTTATTGCTAAACAAAGTTTATCGGCGCAGCCGCGATCTGGGATGTCCTAGATTGCTTATGTGAATAATGATGAGTCTTGGGTTAGAAATATTGTTACCCAATGACTAATTACCAGTTGTTGTATTTAGCAAATTGATAGGGTTATGCTGGTGGTATCCTTGCAGTCTAGAGACCCTTATGTGGCTGCGGGTCTGTTCAGCTAGTGTCACCCCCCTGATAGTTAATGGGAGAAATAGATTGCAAGTTGTTATTTAGCGACACAATCATAAGGCTACTAGGCTCGTCTGAAGCTGAACCTTGAGTATCTGATGCTTTTATACTGCGTTTATTGCCTATATCTACTTGATCCATCAGTGCCTAATTTTTGTTTAAATTGGCTGCCCTGTTAATAAAGATCATAGCTGACAATTGACGATTAGACAAATTTTTGTTAAATGACTCACTCTAAATATTGAACATAGAAGATTTTTTGACAAATTTTTTTTTTTATGATATGTATTTTTCGTAAAAACAATTTTGGTATCAAACTCGCACCATAGCGCTAGGGCTAGGGATGCTGTTGCTTTGAGGACTTATTGGTGTTGCTTCTGGGAGTTAAAATAATAAAAATGAAGGTTTGTAGTAGTGCTTGAGTGCCAGAGAGCTAGTTTAAGCACTAAAGTCCTACTAAGTAGTCGGACATCAATAAACAGCTCTGTGTTAAGAAATGTAAAAAGATCGGTAATTTTTATGCCACAAAGGTTTTAGGGTAGTGCAGAGCGCAAAGTGTGGGATAAGGTAATCAAATCATTCCAGTTCCAAGGAGTGATAGGGACAATGATTATATTATCATTCCCACACTTTCTTGATGCACTACTAATTTTTTAAGCGTTTTCGGCTGTAGCCGAGATGAAACGCGGAGCGACTTGAATTGCTGAGCTTTGCGTCAACAATCGCCTCAAGATTTTTACCATTGTTAAAACCTAATAAAAACGGTAGTCCTAAAGATGTAAGGATGTGAGTTGGTAGATCCATTCAATTTTCATGAGGTAGACTAGTAAAATCATTACTTGTTTACCACTACCATAAAAACCAGCTATAAAATAAAAATAGCCCTGAATTTTATTGTAGGCTTCTTCAGTTCTTTTCTCAGATAATCTGAGAGTAATTCATGTTTGACTTTATATAGTATTTTTAATTAAGTCTGGAACACTTGCTGAGCCTTCAACACTTGATTTAAAGGACTGACAAACTTCTCTCTATCCCATTCTTATTTAAAATGAGTATAAATAGTTTTTCCCATTTTCCAAGCTAACCCTTTTAATGGGACTTACACAACTTAAGAAGCAAAATTAGACTATAATGCTTGTCAACCAAGAATTTTACGTCGAAGCTCTGTGAAGATGAAAGAAACAACTCCTGCCGCTATGCCTCCTTGCGCGTGAAAGATGGTGCAAAAAGTTTGATAAGTGTTGGAAAAACCAATCCCAAAAAACTGGATTCAGGCATTATTTAGGCGGATTACTAGGTGGTAGTGAAAGGAAAAACAGATCTCAAATGGCTAATAACTCTATAGAACCCTTTCAGGGGTTCTATGCAATCGCCAACCTCTTAAGCATCAGTCGAATCAAACACAGATTAATCTTAGCTGTAGCGTTGTTAAGAGTCCTTTCAAAATTTTTGGTCAAGCTTTTACACCTTTCCATCCAGGAGTTGGTCCTTTCGATGACCCACCTTGCTTTGACAGGAACAAATCCTATTTTTCCTTGTTGTTTTTTCTCCACCTTTGACGGTTTTGGTGATAGTTTCAACCGAATCTTGGTCATAATTGCTGGATAAATTTTTTCTAACTCCTGTGTGATTTTTTCTGGATAATATCCATTGTCAAGTAAGATAGTAATTTTGGTATGGGTTAACAGGTTTGGATTTGAAATAATCAATGTTATCTGACAACATTTCTATTAATCCCCGATCGTCAGATACATTGGCTTTGCTGCAATAAGTCAAAAAAGGAAAACCGAGACTATCCACCGCGTTTATGTCGCTCCCATTCCGTTCGTGGATTTGTCAAAACAAAATCATGATTGACTTGATACTAGCATTACAGGTATTTTTTACAGATAAGTGAATCAATGATGATTAAAGTTGTCCCGAAGCGCTTTTTTTTTACCTGTTGACGTACTTGAGAATACTCTTGCATCTCTAATTTTTTCAATTACCCCTGATGCTCGCCACTGCTTGTAATCCCAAAATACGGTTGAATAGGGTGTTCATTAATGGATAATTGATAATTGATAATTGATAATTACAAGAAGGTTAAAACCGTTACACCAATTGAATATAAGGAAATTCAAGAGCACTTTTTTTCCCCTATGGGGGGAGGCAGAGTAAGCTGAATTATTTAATTAATAATTATTAATTATTAATGATTCGGTAAATATGCAGGGTAAGTCACACCAGTTACAACCATTATTTAGTTGATACATTCTGACCATCTAAGATTTCTCTGTTGCTCCATTTTTCTGGCCTAGTTTTCTTATTCTGAGGTAGTAGTGGTTCGATAACAACCCATTCTTTTTCTGTTAAACTGCTTGAAGGCTGGCATTTTCTCATGCTAGGAACGCGATCGCTCATAATGTTAACCTTAATTCCTCAAAGATCCCAAATGGGTTCTATAAAGGAATTACCTGGAAATGGGTTTGCTTAGTTTAACAATAACACAGCATTTGTGAAAAAACTAGAAGAAAGAAAACTAAATTATTTAGGGAGAGTAGCAAAAAAGCGGAAAGTAATCATCAAAAACGAGCTAGAAATAGAAGTAGAAACATCCCTGGAGGAGTTAGCATTAAACCTGCCACCGCATTTTTTTCAACCAATTATCCTCAACACAGATTTTGTGGCTACATTCAAAGGGTCAGTGTCACGGCTAGAAGAAGAAAGAACTTTTGCTATCGTAATCAACGCTAGTTCTGTGGAAAAAGCAACAGACATTGATTATTTTATTACCAACTTTGAGCCATCAAAAGTAACACCAGAATTGGTAGTAAAAACCTACTCCCAAAGAAATTGGATAGAAGTTTTTGATCGAGAAGCTAAGGGATGGCTGGGGTTAAAAAAATATCAAGTAAGAGATAAATGGAGCATGGAACGCCATTTGATCGAGCGTATTTTGTGCTGATAGTTTGATCGTTTGTCATAAATTAACTGGTGGGTTACAAAGACAATGGGCAAACAAACCTTTGAACACATTTACTGAAGCATTAGAAGCTTTTCGTACAGCTATATCTTTCCGTTTTTTTGATTGGTTAAGGAACAATATGAACGTGTTTGCCTCTCATAAAGAGAGTTTAGGCTATATTTGGGCTGAAAAATTGTGTAAGTCCGGTTAAATCGTTCCAAACCAGCATAGCACAAGCAATATGGTTTTTTTTAATTCTCGCCCTACGACATTGGTAAAACTCAAGTCCTGTTAATTGCTTAATTCTGGTGTGGAATTCTTCTATTTTCCATCTAGTAAGGTAGCTTAAATTCTACATCATCGCTCTTAAGATTGGCTCAAGTCAGAGCGTGACAATATATTCTGTTCTGTTGGCGGAAACATTAGCCCAAAACAATTTCACTGTCAGATGTGCGTCTGGCATTCTGTTCGCGGAGCGTTTCCCTATAATTAAAGTCCATGTTTTCAGAAAGTTCAATGATAATTTAATTATCTCGTAATTAGATTTTTTGAGGAATTAATTTGACACTTTGTCATAAATGTATTGGTCTATAAGTAAGCTACATATAGCGTACTTGCGTAAGTCCTGTCAGTGAATAGTTAGCCTCCTGGGTTGTAACTTCGTTAACAGTACCTCTTGCAATAGGGAGGCTTGAAATACGGAATTTTCTTTTTTATAGTGCTACACGCAAGTCAGAATTGAAGAAGGACTCAAAAGACAGCAATTCTGGAGACAAAATCAATTGGTTGGGGATTCGACCAACCAATTGTAGACACTCTGCAGACGGTGGATATTTAAACCCCATAAGCCTTACAGCCAGGAAAAACAATAATTCCCTCCTGACTCCTGACTCCTAACTTCCAGTCGTTTTGCTAGCGCACAACGCGCGTTAACGCTCCGCGACATATAACGCACAGCGTCTCCCTCAGGAGAAGGCTGTTAATAGTTTTCCATTATCTGTGCATCAGTTTTTCAGCGATCGCTAGCATGAAAAAAATCCATGTCGTACCTCATGCCTCTATATTAAGTAGTGTACTCAGCGTTAATCTTTACATAGTCATAACTAAGGTCGCATCCCCAAGCCTTCCCACTACCAATACTATTTCCAACGTTGACAGAGATTACCACAGTATCATCCTTGAGATATTCTCCTGCTGCCCTCTGTTTCAAATATTCGCTAGCAGCAGGGCGGTCAAAATCTAAAGGTTGACCATTCTCCATCAGCAAAAAGTCTCCCAACTTTACCTGTAACTGCTCCTGCTCAAACTTCACTCCAGCGCGACCTGCTGCTGCTGCTATTCTTCCCCAGTTAGGATCGCGACCAAAAATTGCTGACTTCACTAGAGAAGACCCGGCAATTGTTTTGGCAATTTTATTAGCAGATGCTTCGTCAGATGTACCAGTAACTTGAACCTCCATCAGACAAGTTGCTCCCTCACCATCACGAGCGATCGCTTTGGCTAAATATACGCAAACTTCTGTTAACATTGCCTCCAATTTTTCCGCCTCTGCTCCCATATTAGTAATAGCAGATGTGCGAGACTGACCATTTGCTAGAGCAATTACTGTATCATTGGTACTGGTATCCCCATCAACAGTAATTTGATTAAAACTCCGATTAACTGCTCTGGTTAACATCTCTTGCCATAATTGAGGAGAAACTGCTGCATCACAGGTAACAAATGATAACATCGTTGCCATATTAGGATGAATCATTCCAGAACCTTTAGCAATACCACCAATACGAACCGGGCGATCGCCCATCAGTGTTTCTAAAGCGATTGATTTTGTAACTAAGTCTGTGGTGACAATAGCTTTTGCTGCTGCTTCCCCACCTTCTGGGGAAACTGTAGAAACTAACTGGGGAATAGCTGCTTTGAGAGCATCCATTTTAATTCGTTGACCAATTACTCCCGTGGAAGCTAGTAAAATTGACTCTGGAGAAATATTGAGCGCTTTACCCAATTCTTCGGCACTTTCCACAGCATCCTGCCAACCTAAATCTCCTGTGGCAGCATTTGCTTGTCCAGCGTTACACAAAATTGCTCTAGCACTTGGTTTATCCTCTAAACGTTGGCGACAATAATCTACACAAGCTGCTCTTACTTGAGTTGTTGTAAAGACTCCAGCAGCGATCGCATCTACATCTGAAAAAATCAGGGCCAAATCTGCTGCTCCGGAGGGCTTTAACCCTGCAATTATTCCTGTTGCCTGATATCCTTTGGGAGCTGTTACTCCACCAGTTATTACTTGCCAGTCTGACATTTTTCTTTCCTTTATTTTATGATTGTGCTGCCTGGTAATTATATCAATGACTTAGGGGGTAACTGGGTGAAATTTCATCATAAATCTAGATTTTCGGGCAGGAAAAAAATTACGGCATTTTGCAACTTGGTGAGGTAGAGTTTAACATTAGTCTATTTTCCCTACTCCGTACTATCCCAGAGTTTGTACCCTATTAACTGGAAAACTGCTGTAGTTGAGCAGGTTTTTCTCCTTTGTGGCTCAAAAGATACGATCGGTATTCAACTAGATTCTAGATAATACCTATCACTTACTATCTACCACTTTTTTCAATGTCTATCCACTACCTCTCAAAAGTTGAGAATGATAGTTTAATTGTGGCTATGAGATTCATTTCATTATTAATCAGGAGCTATTTTAAATATTAATTTTGTCCACGAAAATCACTCATAAAAATTATTTTTTTTACATGAGTAAATATATTGAAATTTACTTTATAGTTTATCTACTAAGTTTGATTATTTTTTGGAGGAAATAA
>JAAUYK010153340.1_pt1 | contig 11491 bp, 11 predicted proteins | sample 7278021 | NCBI WGS metagenome assembly JAAUYK01 (sample SAMN14350223, study PRJNA611818) | marine sediment metagenome | isolation source: surface marine sediment (1.8m) | place: French Polynesia: Moorea | collected 2018-08
CGGCGCCGAATAGCTCGACTTCGATACCGTCGACGACGGCCGCCGCAATCTCATCCTGGATGTCGAAGATGTCCTCGAGTGTGCCCTCGAAGTTGTCGGACCACAGCCGCGCCTCGTTACTCGCGTCGATCAATGCCGCGGTGACGCGGATGCGATCTCCGGCAACCTGCACCGACCCCTCGAGGATATGTGCGACTCCCAGTTCGTCCGCAATCGTTTTCGCATTAACATCTTTGCCGACGTAGCCGAGTACCGAAGTCCGCGCGATCACGCGCAGTGATCGAATGTCATCCAGGGCGGTCAGCAGCTGGTCGGTTATCCCTGTCGCGAGATACTCCTGGTTGGCGTCCGCGCTGCTATTGATGAACGGCATCACGGCAATGCCGCGCAGTTCCTGTTGCGTGGGCTCCACCTGCAACACGAACTTGTCCACGGCAAAAAAGAGAACAGCGACACTCAGGATCGCGATGATGATCCGATCGACGCGCCGACCAAAATCACGCATCGCGGGGGCGTCATGATCCGTGTCCGAATCGCGCTTGATGCCTTCGGGTGTGAGCTCGAAAGCCCAGGCGAGGATCATCGCAGGGATGAAGCCGATTGCGAGCACGATCACAATGGTTTCGTCGATGTCCGTCTCGTAATCGAAGATGCCGAACAGCACATCGATAACCTGCAGGATCAGCCACGAGACTCCGACGTACCCAATGGCTACGCGAAAAACGCTGCGCCGCTTGAGTTCATCGAAGAAAGACATCGGGCGCCTACACCTCGACCGGGTTCCCGTCGCTATCGAGCAGCGGTTTCGGCGGGTCGATTTTCTGTGTCAGGGGCACAACGACCAGCATAGCGATCAGCGAGGCCGCCAGCCCCATGAAGTCGGAGGGCAGGTCGGGCCAGAGCTGTATCGTGGTCAGCCAGGTAATAAGCCCGGCGACGATACCGGCGTTGGCGCCCATCCGGTTTGCCTTGCGCCAGTAAGCGCCGAGGATGAAGGGCACGATGATGACGGCGAGCCCCAGGATGTTCGCGTCGACCATCAGGTCGAACACGACCTGGATGCGGAGCGCGATCAGGATGGCGATGCCGCCGACCAGCGGGATGCCGATTCGCGCGGCAAGCAGCGTGAGCTTCGGCGACGGGTTCGGCTTGATCGCGGGCAGCACGTTTTTTGCCAGGATGCTCGAAGCGGCCAGCAGGGCGCTGTCCGCTGAAGACATGATGGCCGCGAGCATCGCACCCACGAAGATCGCGATAGCGATCGGGTGCAGGTGCATCTTGGCCAGCTCCGGAATGATGAACTCCGAGTTCGCGATGTCGGGCATCGTCACGCTGCCGATGATGCCGAGAAAGACCGGGATCATGCCGAATGTCAGGTAAGCGATGCCGCCGATCAGGAAAGCCTTGCGGGCGATGTCCGCGGTCCTGGCAGCCGAGGCTCTTTGGAACAGCGACTGCGCGGTGATATCGACCAGGCCGATGATGGCCCACGCGCGCAGGTAGTTGAGCCACTGCTCCGCCGTGTTTTCCGGCGGCAACATGTTGAACGTGCCGTTTGGCAGCTGCGGAGCGATGGCGCCCCAGCCGCCTACGTCGATGAGTACGACGGTTAGCAGGATGATGAGACCGACAATGATGATCGTCATCTGGATGAAGTCGGTCAGGGCAACGGCCCACATACCGCCGACCATCGTGTACACGAAGACGATGATGGCGCCAATGATGATGCCGGTCTCCAGTGGGATGTTGGTCAGCGAGTCGAATATGGTGCCGAATGCGACCAGCATGCCGGCCACCCACATCACGTTCGAGAAGATCGTCGTAATCGTGATGGCATAAGCCGCCGTCTTGCCGAAACGCTGTTCCATGAAATCGGCGACCGTAATGATCTTGAGCTTGCGAAAAAGGCGCGCGAAGAACAGGCCGACGAGAATGAGCGCAAGTGCGCCGCCCCAGGGATCGGCGATGACCCCGAGCATACCGTCGTCGAAAGCCGCTCCTGCGCCACCCAGCATCATCGCGCCGCCAAACCAGGTCGCCAGCACGGTCATCGAAAGTATCGGCAGGTTCAGGCCGCGGCCGGCCACCATGAAGTCCGTCACCGTGTGCGATCGCTTCGACGCGTAAAAGCCGACGCCGAGCATGATGAGCATGTACAGGGCAACGCCGGTGAAGATAATGTTTTCTGTCGACATCGTTGTTTTTCTAATATTTGCCGAACGGCAAGACTAGCATTGTTTGCCATAATCGCGGCACAGTCTTGTCACCCCGCTTGCGGTATCATTTGCGGCCGAAAAGAGGAAAGACTCCTTGCCGCTCACCATCATCATCCTCGCCGCAGGACAGGGCACGCGCATGCGTTCCAGCCTGCCCAAAGTGCTGCAGCCGCTGGCCGGCAGGCCGCTGCTTTCGCACGTCGTGGCAACGGCGCATGAACTCGCCGCGGAAGACGTCTGTGTGGTTTTCGGCCATGGCGGCGAGGCGGTACCCGAGGCCATTGGCGACGACAGCCTGCGGTGGGCATTGCAGGCCGAGCAGCTGGGCACGGGGCACGCGGTGCAACAGGCCATGCCCGAAACGCCGGATAACAACCAGGCGCTGATCCTGTTTGGGGACGTGCCGTTATTGACGGCGGACACGCTCCGCCGGCTGCTTGCAGAAACCGGTTCCGACGAGCTGGCTGTACTCAGCGTGGACCTGGATGACCCGACCGGCTACGGGCGGATCCTGCGCGAGGGTGACGGTGTTGTCGGCATCGTTGAGCAAAAGGACGCCGATGAGTCGCAGCGGGCCATCTGCGAGATCAACACGGGCGTGATGGTCTGCGCCGCGTCGCGGCTGCGTACCTGGCTGGACAACCTTGGCAACGACAACGCGCAGGGCGAGTATTACCTGACCGACGTCGTCGCCATGGCGGTTACCGAGGGCGTCGCGGTGCGGGGAGTCAAAGCCGAGAACTGGACGGAGGTCATGGGAATCAACGACAAGAAACAGCTCGCTGAAGCCGAGCGCGCACTGCAGGCCAGGCTGGTCGAAGAGCTGATGGCCGCAGGCGTCGGGTTCGCCGATCCGGCCCGGGTCGATATTCGCGGCAAGCTCGAATGCGGTCAGGATGTTTTCATCGACGTCAACGCCGTGTTCGAAGGTGACGTGAGGCTTGGCGATGGCGTCAAGGTCGAGTCCAATAACGTGGTTTGTGACAGTCAGCTGGGCGCGGGCACGCTCGTGCGCCCGAACTGCCATATCGAGGGAGCGGCCACCGGAGATAACTGCGTGATCGGGCCCTTTGCCCGTCTACGTCCCGGCGCGGAGCTTGCTGACGAGGTCAGGATTGGCAACTTCGTCGAGGTGAAGAAGAGCACGATCGCCGCAGGCAGCAAGATCAACCACCTGACATACATTGGTGACGCTGAAATTGGGACCGGCGTCAACGTTGGCGCGGGGACGATCACGTGTAATTACGACGGCGCCAACAAGCACAAGACGACGATAGGCGATCACGTGTTTATCGGATCAGGCGTCGAGCTCGTCGCACCGGTCAAGATTGGCGAGGGCGCGACCATCGGGGCCGGTTCGACCATCACCAAGTCAGCGCCAGACGGTGAATTGACGATTGGGCGTTCAAAGCAGGTCACGATCAAGGGCTGGCGAAAGCCCACCAAGGAAAAATAGAGTATGTGCGGAATTGTCGGCGCGGTTGCCGAAAGAAACGTCGTCGAGATCCTCGTCGAAGGACTGAAACGCCTCGAGTATCGTGGCTACGATTCAGCGGGCGTCGCGGTTGTCGATGACAACAATCAGCTCGCGCTGCGGCGTACCGTGGGCAAGGTGGCCGAGCTCGAGGAAAAGATCGCGGCCGATCCGCTCGAGGGCAAGATTGGTGTCGCGCACACCCGCTGGGCCACCCACGGGGGCGTGACCGAAGCCAACGCACATCCGCACGTCTCCGGAGGCCGCATCGCCGTCATCCACAACGGCATCATCGAAAACTTCCAGCCCATCAAGGATGAGATGCTGGCGAAAGGCTATGTGTTCGATTCCGAGACTGACACCGAGGTTGCGGCCCACCTGGTCCACGAATTCGTCAAACAGGGCATGGACCTGGTCGAAGCCGTGGGGGAGGCCGTCAAGCGCTTCGAAGGTGCTTATGCCTTGCTGGTGGTGGATGCCGAGGACCCCGAGCGCATCGTCGTAACCAGGGTGGCCAGCCCCCTCGTCATAGGCCTCGGTGACGGCGAGAACTACGTTGCGAGCGGCGTTCCCGCCTTGCTGCCGGTTACGCAGCGCTTTATCTATCTCGAGCAGGGTGATCTCGCCGAAATTCGGCGCGACGGCATTAGCATTTTCGACAGCAGTGGCGAAGTGGTGGAGCGCGAAGTTCACGAGACCGAGTGGGACAGCACGTCGGCCGAAAAGGCGCCCTACGACCACTTCATGCTCAAGGAGATTCACGACCAGCCAAGCGCACTGGCCGATACGTTATACGGCAAGGTTTCGAACCAGCGCGTGCTGCCGGAAGCGCTTGGGCCCAAGGCCACGGAGCTGCTCAACAAGGTCGAGCATATTCACATTGTCGCCTGCGGCACGAGCTACCATGCCGGCTGTGTAGGCAAGTACTGGATCGAGGCGATCGCCAACGTGCCTACGCACGTAGAAATCGCCAGCGAGTACCGCTACCGGCAAGTCTACGTACCCGAGAACACGCTGTTCGTAACGCTGTCGCAGTCCGGTGAAACGGCCGATACGCTCGAGGCGCTGCGCATGGCCAAAGAGCTCGGTTACCTGGGCTCGCTGACGATTTGCAACAGTCCGCACAGCTCCATGGTGCGCGAATCGGACCTGGTCATGATGACGCAGGCCGGGCCCGAGATCGGCGTGGCAAGTACCAAGGCATTCACGACGCAGCTGTTGTCGATTCTTATCGTCACGCTGATGATGGCGAAGCACCGCAATCTCATCGACGACGCCAAGGAACGCGAGTTCGTCGCCAACCTCACCCATGCCGCGGCGGCGTCCGACCAGGCCTTGCGCATGAGCGACGACCTCAAGGAATTGGCCAAGGACTTCGCCGACAAGCAGCACGCACTATTCCTGGGTCGTGGGCCCATGTGGCCGATCGCCATGGAGGGCGCGCTGAAGCTCAAGGAAATCTCCTACATACATGCCGAGGCCTATGCGGCCGGTGAGCTGAAACACGGGCCGCTGGCGTTGATCGACGACGAGATGCCGGTGGTCGTGGTTGCGCCAAACAACGAGCTGCTCGAGAAACTGAAGTCGAACATGCAGGTGGTGCGCGCGCGCGGCGGTCAGCTCTACGTGTTCGCCGACGCCGAGACGGGCATCGAGAGTGACGAAGGCACGATCGTGATGCAGATGCCGCACGCGGACCGTCTCATCGCGCCGATCGTGTATACCATTCCATTGCAGCTGCTCGCCTATCACGTTGCTGTGCTGCTGGGCACGGACGTCGACCAGCCGAGGAATCTCGCAAAGTCGGTAACGGTGGAATAAGGGACCGCGGTTATGGAGTATTTCGGCGAAACACTGATTGTGCTGATGATCCTCGTGGGGGTCGCGGTGGCGGCCGTCGCGTTCGAGCCGGCCGATCCTCTCGAGAACTGGAGACGGCTTACCGAGCGCTACGCAACGAGTGGCTGGCCCGGCGACCCGCAGTTCACGATGCAGCAGATCCACTTCGGCGGCCCGCGAGGTGCATTGAAGCCGCTGAGCCCGAGCGCCACGTTCGACGTCGAGGTGGATGAGTTTGGCTTGTGCCTGGCCGGACGCGGCATCGGCACGGAGGACGGCCCGGACATCGTGCGTATTCCCGGCACTCACGTAAAGCCGGCCGGAAAACGCAGGCAAGGCTACGTGTTCAAGCTCTATGCCGAGCCGCCGGTGCGCATACTCGTCAGCGGCGAGCTGGGATCGGAACTGTTACGCAAAGCTCAGGCAGGCTGAGTTAGTATCCGGCCATCATGGTGACGCGCTACGACAAACGGCCCCGCAGGATAGTGGACTCGCGTGGCCACCGGATTCCACTGTTTGTGCGCCTTTGCGAAGCGTTCGTCGACAACCTGGCGCGGATCCTGCGGATCGCGCTCGTGGTTGGGGGTATCTACCTGGCGCAGTCTCTCGTTGAACTGAGAGAGTCGATCAGCCCGAACCAGCAACTGCCAGCGCTTCCGCGCACCGTCGAAGTTTCTGACGAGCCGCGGTTCAATGATCAGGACTTACGCGACTCGGGAATTATTCAGCTCGCCGAGGAGTGCACCCACGCTGACTACTGGCAGCGACACTACGACAAATGTTTTCCTGACGGATCAGAGGTCTATCCGCGACCAGACCCCGAAGATCTCGATGATTCCGGGTTCCTGAGGAATGACCCGACTATTCTGCTCGCCAGGCGCTGAGCAGCAGCGCTTTCATTTCAATCCCCACCGGCGCTACGCTGCAGTCAATTAAGCCGTTCGGCAAAGTTCTAGTGAAGCGTTCGCTCCTCTACCTCGGCCTTCGCGTCCGGCTGTGGCTCAGCGTCCGCTTCAGAAACGGGTTGTGCCTCCATGTCTGATTCGGAACTGTCGGCCGTCTCGACCGGCGGCTCATCCAATAGTTCCTCGGCCACCTCGTGGCTGTCCACTGCCTCTGCCGCGATTGGTTGTTCGGCGTAGTCAATCGGCCGCCCAATCTCCGGTTCTGCATCCGCGTCGGGCGCAGGGTCTGCAACACCTGCCGATGATGCATCGGCCCCGGGAGCGAACAGCAGTTGCTTGCCTGCTTCGTTCGGTTCACACAGCACCTGTGCGCCGCTGGCCATGTGTTCGTACAACTCACGATACTGTTTGCCGATGGTCTGGAAATGCGCAGCAGTGTGTGCGAAATGCTCTGTCACGTTGCGCTTGTACTCTTCGAGTTCCGCTTCCGCTTTCTCGACTCTTGCCTTGCTCCCGCCAATACCAGACCGGCCAACCCAGAAGCCGATACCGCCACCCACGAGAAGAAGAACCATACCTGCTGACGCCAAGAGGATGGCATTCATTTGCTGTCTCCGTTTGCTGAAATCAAAACGACCGCCTACCCAAGCAATCGAAACGCCGGCGGCTGTGCGCCAGTGCTCACTCGCATCATGCCACCGTTTGCGCTGACAGTCTCGCCCGAAAGAAACTATCGCGATGCCGTTTCGGGAAAACCGATTCTGGCAAGCAGGTCCTGGAATTGAGGGTTGGAGTGCAGCTCATCAAATGCAGGATCTGCCTTAATGTGCAGAATGTGGGGCAGCCGCTGCTCATAGGCTTTCTCGAGTGACTCCAGCGCCAGCTGCGACTCACCGGCGCGGGCATAGAGCCTGGCAAGTACCATATGCTCACGGTAGTCAGGATCGCGCTCGACTAGCGCATCGGCCAGGGAACGAATGGCGCCGGTGTGGCCTGACTCGGAGAGTCCTTTTTCCATCGCTCGCAGCAGCGTTTCATCCCTGCCCCAGTTCTTCCTGTATTCATCGAGAGCTTTTTCATACCTGCCGGAAAACCACAGGGCTTCACGGTAAAACGTAAGCCCCGTCACTGAGTCCGGATCGGCCAGCCTTCTCTTCCTGCCATCCTCGATGACTTTGTCGTATTGCCGGGCGAACACCCTGTGACCGTCCAGGACAAGGCTGGTCATCGGAGAAAAGGGGTCGTACAGGTGACCGATTTCCACCTGATTCAGACTTTCTTCCAGGTCCCCCATGACCATCAGGTAATCCGCGTAGGCGTGTCGGGTGCCTATTTCATTCGGATCAAGCTCGAGAGCCCGCAACAGGCTTGACCTGGCGGAGTCCCAGTCCCAGTCGAAGTACAGCTGAATATAGCCGAGGGTCGCGTAGGCCTGGCCGGAACTGCTATCCAGGCTAATCGCCCTTAGCGCCGCCTCGCGTGCCTTGGGGATGAATTCGGAGTTTGGCGCCCAACCAAAGAAGCTCATCGCCATATAGGCCCCCGCTATTCCAGCATGGGCGGGAGCATAATCGCCGTCCAATTCGACGGCTTGCTGATAATGCTGAAGACTCTGATCAAACTTGAACCGAGTGAAGAAGTGGTTTCCCTTGAGGACGAGTTCGTGTACTTCGAAATCGACCGGGTCTTGTTGCGAGTTGTCTCTTGCCTCTGGCTCCTTGACAGCAACCTCGATCTCATTGGCAATTGCCAGCGAAATCTCGCTAATCAGCGCGAGCACCTGTTCCAGGTCGCGGTCGTAGCTGTTAGCCCAAATGTGCTCGTCCTCGACGCCGCGCACGAGTTTCGCCGATATGCGTATCCGACCCTCATCTCGCAAGACAGATCCTTCTATCAGGGCGTCCACATTCAGTTCGCGGGCGATGTCCGGCATGGGTTTCTCTGTCATCGCGTAGCGCAACGTTGACGTTCTCGATATCACTCGAAGTTCTGTGATCCTGGTCAGGCGAGTGATAAGAGCGTCCTGCATCCCTTCGACGAAATACGCCTGATCTGGATCATTGGACAAATTTCGCAGGGGCAGCACCGCAACAGACCTGATGCCCTCATCAGAAACGAGGGCGTCGTCAATCTGTGTTGGTGACCACCACGTGTGCCACGCGAACAGGATGACCGCAGCACTCAGCAGCGCGATGACGACGAGGTCCAGGCGCCGACCGGCGATTGGAGTAGTCGACTCGCCAGGTTCAATGTCTTTGTCGAGGCTGAGGCCCTCTGGCGTCAACTCATAAAACCAGGAAAAGACCAGTGCAATTGGAAAACCCAGCGCAAGCACTAACAGGACGGCCCGCCCGGTCCAATCGGGAAGCGCCGCGAGAGTAACCACGACTTCGGCCACCTGGGCAATCAGCCAGGCTGCCAGGACGTAAAGCACCGCCATGCGAAAAACGTTGCGGCGCTTTAGCTCGGACAACAGGCCCATGTACTAACATGTACGCCTGGCAGGGGTTGCGCACAATCCGTAGCTGCCGCAGATCCCGAATGGCCCGATTCGGATAAGCCGCCCTAATTCGATTATTCGTTGGGCGTTGCCTTCACTCGTACTCGTTGAGCTTTTCCCATCGTCCATCGCCCCGGTGGAAGGAAACCAATATATCTTCCATGTGCTCGACGGAAACGGGCGGTTCCTTGATGACTTTCATGATGATGCCGGTCATGTCTCTGTAAGCCGACGACAGCCCGATGTCTGGAGCAAAGCTGCCGCCAACCTCCAGCGACTCGCCGGAGGGCTTAACCAGCCATACAAGATGAAAGCCGCCGGCCCAGTCCCGGCCTCTTATCGTGTCCCGGATAACGCCTTCGGTAGGGTCTATGTCGACGATTTTGTGGTCGCCCTCGTCTACGGCATAAACATGCAATCCCGGAGCATTATCGGGTGGGTCATCCCCTGACTTCTCGGCATTCGGCTCGTCGACGGGTTCCTGTGAGCGGGGTTTGGACCAGATCGCCACGTCGACCAGGTACTTTGCGACCAGTTTGGCGACGATAAACCCCACCAGGATGACGACCGCGACGAGACCGATCTTGTCGGCTATTGGCACGATCGAGTCCCAGCTCACTACCTTGCCTCACTACCGCGGCTGGTCAGGTGCTGTTCACGAGCGAGCATTCGGTCACAGGTCAGGGCAGCGGCCAGAAAAACAGCGCCAACACGATAACCGCCCAGTATTCGACCGGTATAAAGAACAGGGAATGTGACGGCGCCTTGCCAACCACTTCACCCGTTTCTTCATCGACCAGGTATCCGCGCTTCATGTGATTCAGGAAAAAACCGAGAAATCCCACGAGAACCGCAGCGGCAACGAAGGCTGCTTGTTTTGGCCAGGCATTGGCGGTGTAGAAACCGTCACCATAAATGGAATCGACTGACAGCTGCGACAAAATCAATGCGGCCATGACGATGACCGGGACCAACCAGCCGAACCCTCTCCAGACAATCAGCATATCGAGATCTCCTGCGCCAACAGAGTCCGACCAGTTTGCCTCGTGAATAGGCTAGATTCTGCGACTTTGCTCGCATTTAGAAGGCCGGGCGGCACCCGCTCGACCCTTGCGGGGAACCTCGAGCGGCAGCTAGGCTCGAAATGAAATGGGGCTGAGTCAACGGTGGAAACAACGATGAGATACACAATTCTTGTGCTTGCTCTACTCGCATGTGGAGCGTCGCTGCTGCTGTCGACAGCGTTTGCGAACGATCGTCAAGATGATGTCGCGGTGCTGACCGAGAAAAAAGTCACAGTCTGGCCCAGGCTCTATGCTGAGCGAGACGCCGACGGTTTGGATGAGTTCCTCGCCGATGGTTTCAAGGTTCTCGAGCCCGACGGCGCTATTCGAACGAAGCGCGAAGAGATGGCCTGGTTACGGGAGACTCCCCCGGATAGTGAGCAAAGCGACTTCCTTTTCACAATCGAGGAAATCGTTTTCGCCGCAGATAACATTGCAGTTGTGTATGGCCATGGCGATTCAACGCGCGAGACTGAGAGTGGGGAGCCGTGCCACCATAATTACTGGTCGTCGAACACCTTCATTCTGCAAGATGGTGAATGGAAACCGGTGTTTTCCCACATCTCTGGTGTCACGTGCACGCCCATTGAATGAGGCTTGAAACAGGCAGGGCCCATCCAGACGTGGACGTCGGGGCTATCTGTCCAGAGGTCCGCACATACCGCCGATTATTTTCCAACCGTCGTCGGTCCGGCGCCACGTGTGCACCAGCTTTATCGTGCTGACGTCTGCCTCGCCCGCTTCGGTGGAGGAGGTTGTGGTCGCAGCAAGATAAGAGATTGCGAACTGCTCATCGACAATAACGGCCTCCGGTTCGATGACTGTCTTGTTTCCGGCTGCGGCAACATCCGCAAACCAATCCGAAACTACTGAACGAAGGTCCTCGTAGTTTTCGGTAACCGGAGCGCCACATGGCCACCCGATAAACCGCTCGTGCCACAATGTCATGAACCCATCGACATCGTGATTTGCCACGTACTTCCAGTAAGCCTCTTCTCCGGCCCAGACTTCCTGCTGCTCGGCCGTCATCGGCTCCGACGCCGAAGCCACTGTACTCAGGAATGTTACGACTGGTATGAGGTATCGATGCACAAGACTCCTCCAGGTTGATTGAAAAACATCACAGACGGCCGGTCACAACTCAATCCAATCGAGCGACGCCGGCCGTTCCAAAGAGCCAAAGAACTCGGAGGCGGCTTTGATTGCGTCATCACGATGCACGACACAGGACTTCGGCATGGTAATCAGATCTCCGGCTTCTCCCGGCGCGTAATGAAAACTGACTTCTTCGGGACAATCTTCCGGAGTCATATGATGTGACTGAAATCCGGGATGTTGATCCGACGGAAAATAGTGCACATACGCATGCAAGTCGTTCAGATGGACCGACAGCAAGGGAAACGGAGAAAGGTGGCTCAGGTAAAAGGTTGCGCGGTCGCCGTTACCGGCTTTCGACAGCAGATCTACCAGCTCTTCCGAAGATTCGACTGAAA
>JAAUYK010068413.1_pt1 | contig 11489 bp, 10 predicted proteins | sample 7278021 | NCBI WGS metagenome assembly JAAUYK01 (sample SAMN14350223, study PRJNA611818) | marine sediment metagenome | isolation source: surface marine sediment (1.8m) | place: French Polynesia: Moorea | collected 2018-08
CAAAGGGAATGAAGCCCGGTCACCTAGCGAGGGGTGCCGGCTTTTCGCCTATGTCAGGATTAGCTGTCTCATGTGTCTCGCCCTTTCTTCTTGATCGCTCTCGGGCAAGACACGAGCGGAAACGCCCGGGTCAGGCCCTGGTGTCGTCCGGTCCTATTGGCCGGAATCTGATAAATGACGATTGCGTCATTGCCGTTTCCACTGCTTGCAAAGGCCGCCCGTCGTTTGGGCGGAGGCGGGTTATAGGCCGGAGCCGATTCGGGTTCAAGAGAGAACTCGCCGGCGGTGACAAAAAGACAGGATTGTTCTTTCAGATCCGAAGAAGGGTTCAAATATTACTCTGAGCGAGTTCTTGCCCGAGAGGCCTCAGTGCAGGTGTACGGGCGCAGATCCTGGCCGGTTTTCGTGAAAGAGCCTGCAAACTCGCCGAGTTTGATGGCTATTTCAGGTCCAGGACCCGGACCGCGCCGGCCAGCATGAGAACGCCCAGGGGCAGGATCAGCATTTCCCAATTGTAGCCGCCGGAGGTGCGCAAGGCGCTCTCGAGAAATTTCACCATGAGAATGATGATCACGAGTTCCGCCAGGATGCCTTTCAGCTGGACAATGCTGTTGATGTTCGACCAGCCCTTGGTTGTCGGGGCCCCGCCTTGGACCTCGTGTACGAAGAGGTTGTAGATTCCCTTCCCGAAGATCAGCAGCACCAGCGCGATCAGGAAGGCGTCGATCGCCTGCACGACCAGGGCGATGGCAAGGTTCGCCGATTCGTTCGGCACGGGCGCACTCAGCAGATCCGCTCCCAGGTAGGTGACATAGGCGCGATAGACCTTCATCGCGCCGATCACGAACATCAGCAGCGAGCCGAATCCCGAGGATACGACGGCAATGATGCTGATCAGTCGGACCCAGCCGACGTTCCTTTCGATCTTGTTGAGCTGCATGTTTCGGCCCCCCTCGAATTCGGCGGTCGATTGGTCAGACACCAAACCATCGCTCAGTCACCGCCCGGCGCGTCGACTGACATGGGGCCGGCGTCGCCAAAGGCCTCGCCGAGCCCGGCAACAGTTCTAGACGATTCTAACGGAAACCGCGAAAAACCAATGACGCCCCGCCGATCGTCGTCGAGACAGGGATCGAGGTACCGGCCCGTCAGTCTTCCTTCGCCTTGCGCCAGGCGGCATAGCCACCGGCCAGCGAAGCGACATCGGAAAAGCCCATATCCATCAGGGTCTTGGCGGCCAGCGCCGAGCGACCACCGGTGCCGCAATAAAGAATCATGCGGCGGTCGGGGGTCAGCTCCTCCTTGTAGATCGGGCTCTCGGGGTCGGCGAGGAACTCCAGCAGGCCTCTCGGCGCGTGGAACGAGCCGGGGATCTGGCCCTCGCTTTCGCGCTCGACCGTATCGCGGACGTCGACCACGAGCGTGTCGCCGTCATCCTGGGCATAAGGCAGATCGTGCACCGCGACCGTCTCGATCACGGCATTGGCCTCGGCCAGCATTGCCTTGAACCCGCGCTTCAACATCGTGCCCTCCTCGGGGAAACCTGGACCAGCGAGAGCAGCTTAGCCGTCTCGCCGCGCCAAGTTAATGACCTCGATCAAGCCGAAGCCCAGATCGGCACGCGCTTCACCCGCTTCCCGGCTTCCGCCGGCCGCCGAAGCGGTCGCCAACGTTGGCCTTGAACCAACGCCAGACCTGTCCGAAGGCGTTGGAAGCATTCTCGAAGCGGTCGTCGATCGCGAGCTCAGCGAGGAAGGGCTTCCAGCGGACCTCGACGAACCAGCGCCAGAGGTACCAGAGCCATATCGCGATACCGGCGAGAAGAACAAAGAAGACGATTCGAAACCAGGGAATGGGGAAGTAGTCCGGATCGTCGATGCGCTCGACCTCGACCGCGTTGGGAAACATCGACAGGATCTCGATGCGCCAGCCGTAGTGGGTGATGACCACCCAGATCGGGCTGTTCTTGGTCGAACGCAGGTCCTGGGCCTCGGTCTGCAGGTTCCCGGAGTCGAACTTGAAGTACCAGGGGAAGCTCCAGTCGGTCTCCTCGTTGCGGTAGACCCTGGGCTTGCCATCCGGCCAGACGGCGTTGATGAAGCGCACGTCACGGGTCCGGGCGGGCGTGTCGCCCTTGCCCTCGCCCACGAAGTCATTGGAAACCACGTCCATCCGCTTGACGTCGGTGTCGACGATGCGGACCACGTCCTTGGACGGCAGGTAGAAGTGCAGGAAGAGGATCGCCACCACCAGCGGCAGCAGCTTCAACATCCAGATCACGACCTTCACGCCACGTCCCCCTTCATGTCCCGTTGCCGTAGTTTAGCTCAGGTACCCGAGCAGGATCAGAAGCGCGAGCACGGCGAGCGGCACCAGGTAGACTCCCAGAAGCAGCTTGCGTCGTAGCGATCCGTTGTAGCTGTGGATGCCGCGCTGGATGTAGAGGTCGCGCGGCTCGGTCGCGCCGCCGCCAGCGTAGAGGCTGTCGTACTCCGCGCCGAGCCGGCGCCGCTCCTCCCAGCGCTTGAACAGCGAGAGCGCGATGTAGATCACTGTCAGGACAGCGAAGATCGCGATCGAACGGACAACCCAGAAATACAGCATGGGCTTCGATCCCTCGTTTCACCAGCGCGGTCGCCCAGCCATCATCCCGTCTCCGGGATAAAGGAGTTCTTACCCGCCAGCCGCGCACCCCAAGGTCCCTCGGCCACCTGGGTCCGGCCGTAGAGCTGCCGCCAGACCTCGGCGGCACGCCCCTGATAGTGCCGCGTGAGATATTCCGCAACATAGCCGCGTTTGCGGTCATTCCAGGTCTCGTAGAGCTCGTAGAAGAGGTCCTTGTTGCAGATGAAGAGCTGGCGAAAGTCGAGCGGCGTCAGCCGCGCCAGGAGATGGTTCACCAGGTCCCGGTCCTTGTGCCGGGCCGAGCGCAGCAAATAGAAATAGCCCGGCGCCTCCGGGTCCAGCTGCCCGCTCGGCTCGTCCTGCTCCCAGGCCCGCAGCACGCTTTGAATGTCGTGAAGCTCTGCCGGCAATTCGTCCACGTTGCGGTAGAGGTAGCGGCGCAGGGCCATCGGCTCGAAGTCCCAGATTTCCCCCGGCGCGTCGTTGCGCGAAGCGTGATCGATTGCGACGAACTCAAGCTTCTCGCGCAGCAGGTCCTCCGGATCCAGGTGCTTCAACCCGGACAAGGGCTCGACCAGGTCGGCCTCCCTGAGGAAGCGTGCGATCGCCGATCTGTCGCTCAGGGGGATGTGCCGAAAGCCCAGGGTCTGGTCCTCGTAGACCCCGCTCCCTTGCTGGTCCGGGCTGCAGTAGATCAAAGTCGGCTTGCGCGCAGAGTTGAAGACGTAGAGGCCGCCCAGATGAGTGGTGAAGAAGTTGCCCTCCTCGTAGTCGATCCGGGTCGGGATCACCGGCTGCTGGCGAACGTCGCCGACCGCCTCGGCAAGCTCGATGATCTGCTGCAGCGCCTCCTCGTCGGACCAGGCCGTCTCGCTCTCCATGAAGGCGTCGATCTTGCTGCTCAAGCGCCTGGCCTTGGTGATCAGGCGGTTCGGAGTCCGCGCCTTGATCCGGATGTGCTTGATCGAGGTGAGGTCGCCCAGGGTCTTGATCTTGTAAACCGAATCCTCCAGTTCGCCGAAGACCGCGTCGCGCGCAGTCAACGCGAAAAGGGCCTCGCGGTTGTCCTCGATGTAGTTGCGCAGGATCGCCCGGCTGGAGGAGAAGGTCGCGTCCAGCAACGGCAGGTAGGTCTGCTCGAGGGTGAGCAAGATGAACATGCGGTTGCAGCCGTGCGGGTTCAGGTATTCCGGGTCGTCGAGCTCTTCTGCGACTTCCGGCGAAAAGCCGCTCTGGTCGATGCGAAAGCGCTCCAGCTCGGTCTGCCGGCCATAGAGCAGCTGAAGCGCCCGATTGTAGCGGTCGCGCAGCACCGGGGTCGCAACCTCGAACAAGTTGCCGTAGATCAGGTTGTTCTCGGTCAGTCGGTGCATGACGCCCTCAGCCCTGCTCCCCCTTGCCGCCGGCATCGGCGATGTAGCGGCGCTTGGCCTCAGCCTGCAGGCGCAGGTCCCGGACCATGCCGTCGACCGCGGATTCGTCGGAGACGTTGGCGTAGCGGAACTCGGCGTCCGCGTAGCGGTTGATCTCCTGAAGAACCATCTCCGGCGTGATCGGATTCATCAGCTCGCCGATCATCGCCCGCTTGGTCTCGTAGTCCTGCTGGAGGAAAAGCGTCGGGTCCGCCATCCACTCGTCGGGCAGCTCGACGTCCATGGCGCGGACCTTGACCGCGTCGGTGATGTTCTTGACCGCACGGCCGGTGAAGCGCTCGTCAACGTCCTGGATCGCCTTCAGATAGCGTCCCAGCTTAGCGATGGTGTCGAGCGGGCCTTGGGCCTTGGCGACCGCCTCGAAGACCGCCTCCAGCTGCGCCTCCGCCGGCCGGCCGTGCTGCTCGTAGGACGCCGCCACCGCGCGGCGGATCTCCTGGGCTTCGTAGAGATCGTGCTTGCCGACCTCGAGGTTATGATTCTTGCCGAGCAGCAGGTGCAGGATGTCGATGTAGTCCGCCTCGCTGCGCGGGCCGTCGACCAGGAAGCGGGCGCCGGCGCGCTGCCTGAGGGCGTCATCGACGTTCTCCGGGTAGTTCGAGAACATGCCGAAGCTGCAGTTGCCGCGCACCACGGTGTTGGCGCCGCCGAAGGACTCCATCAGGACGGCGGTGACCTCCTGCTGGCCCGAGGAGGACTGACGGTCGCCGCGCCGACCGGCGATCTGGTCGATGTCGTCGATGGTGCCGAAGCCGATGACGTGGGGATCCATGACGTTGCGAATGAAGGCCTTGGCGTTCTGGCCCGACTTGCCCTGGTAGGAGTCGATCGACTCCGACGAAAGATTCTCGTAGCGGAAGGCATAGCCGGCCACCTGGCTATAGTCGTTCAGCAGGCCGCCGAGCATCTGGATCAGGGTGGTCTTGCCGGTGCCCGGCTTGCCGTCGCCCATGAAGGTGAAGATGAAGCCGCCCAGCTCAACGAAGGGGTTCAGCTGACGCGTGAAGTCGTAGGCCATCAGCATCTTCGCCAGCTTCATGCACTGGTGCTTGGCGATGTGGTTGCCGATCACCTCTTCCGGTTTCTTGAAGGTCATGACCAGCGGCGTCGATGCGGCGCGGCGCGCCGGGGTGAAGCCGTCGATCTGGAAGTCGTCGGCCTCGACCCGATAGGTCTTGGCGACGAAGGCCTCGAGGTGGCGGGCGCCGCTGCTGCGCAATGCCGCCTCGTCCATCAGCCGCTCGGCGTAGGCGGTCACCACGGCGGCGAGCTGGGCATCGGACTCGGCGAAGCGGGCGATCTTCTGGTCGAGTTCCCAGAGGGCGCCCTTGAGTGCGACGTTGACGTTGTCGAGCACGATCTCTTCGGCCTCGCCGAGCTCGATTTCCGGCCCCTGGGTCTCGCCGCCGTCGCGCACCAGAAAGCCGAGCAGGTTGGCGAAGGTGAACAGCCCGATCAGGGCCGCGCTCGACAAGAGCTCGGCGAACTCCGCCTTCTGCGCCTCGGCCAGGCGGCCCTGGCTGTTGACCTGCTTGAGCTGGTTGAGCGGGGTCAGCTCGCCGTAGAGCCCCACCACCGACTCGGCGACGGCGAGCGCGCGCCGCAGGCTACGCAGGACGTGCACCTGGGTCTCGCTCTGCAGCGGGTCCTCGGCCTCGATGCCCTGGATCCGGTTCAAGAGCGAGACCGCCCCCGAAGGCGCACCGGAGACCGCCAGGCCCGGCGTCGTCGAGCGGAAACTGCGGCGCCCGGGAATGCCCGAAGAGCGGCCACGGCCGGCGGCCGGCGCTTCGCTGGCGCGGCCGATCCGCGGCGCGTAGTCGAAGCCGGCAAGCAGCTGGTAGGTCTGCGGGTAGTGCTTGCGGATCTCCGCTTCCTTGATCTCCATCAGCGCGGTGGCGGTCATGCGCTCTCTGGTCCCCTTGTGTGATTCGCGCTCAGGCCCGGTGCAGGATCGCGCCGTCCGGGCCCACGACGTACTTGCGAACCTTGCGCAGCTGCGGCAGGTCGCGCTCGACCAGGCGCTGATAGGGCCGGTAGGGCAGGACCATGCAGCGCTCGATGGTCGAGGCACCGGCCTCGACCTGCTCAGGCGCCTGCGGATCGATGTCGTAGATCTCGCTGCGGACAGAGCCGAAGAGACCGCTCGTGGTCAACTCCGAGCCCTTGGCGCGCAAGGTCTCCACGGTCCAGCAGAACACCCAGTCCTGGCCCGGCTCGTCGTCGCTCTCGGCCAGGATGTCCTGCACCGTGTCCGAGTGCCGGGTCAGATCGTTGGCGTACATCGGCCCGACGTGGATGCGCTTCAGCACCTGCGGGTGCAGGTCCTGGAAATCCTTGTCGAAGCCGCGGGCAATGGTCAGGAGCTTGAGACTGGACAGCGACTGCGCCAGCAGGTGCTCGCTCACCAGGGGCCAGCGCCGCTGGTCCTGGGTCAACGACCGCTCGCCGCTGTCCTCCAACTGCATCAGGTAGACATTGGGCAGGTTGCGCTGGCTGTCGTAGACCGCCCAGTGGCAGAGATGGCCCCGGGTCTCCGGATCTCGGGTGCCCAGGGGCATGAGCTGCGGCGGGTTCTGGGCCAGGAAGAGCGGCACCTCGGAGAGCATCTCGGTATAGACCCGCCGGCTCATGGCGAGCTGGAGCTCGCGGGGCAGGCTGCGATGCCGCAACATGTGATCGACCATGTTCTCCTTGAGCGTCCCGCGCCGGGGCAGCTCCGCCAGCTGCGCCTCGAGCTCGCCGGCGTCGCTGGCCATCTGGAGGATTTCCTGGAACAGCGGGAAGCCGCTGTCCGTGTGGTCGATGGTGAGGGGACCCGGCCGCCGGCCGCCGACCAGACCGGTCATCAGGTACTTGATCGAGAGCGCTGTCAGGGTGCCGGAGAGGCTGCGCAGGTAGCCCTCCAGGATCTCGGCCTCGAGCTCGGCCAATCCCTTGGAGGTCCCGTCCAGCGACATCTCGCCGGCAAGAACCTGGATGTGCCGCGTGATTTCGTTGAACTTTCCGAAGTAGCCGCGGCAAGCGGCGCTGTCGCTGATTTCGAGGCCTGAAGCAGACACCTAGCAGCTCGTTCGTGGTTCTGACGCACAGAGGTGCAGGGAACGACGCACCCAGGCTGGCCACATCCCGATTATCATGCCCGTGCTCGAACCGGGCAGCCATCGAGCGGCCGGCGCCATGGATACCCGGATCGAGTCCGGGCATGACGGTGAGAGAATGTGGAGCCTTGGCTGCACTCTTGGCCGTTCAAATTCGATGCGTTTCGCTTGCCGAAGCACGCAGCGTCAAGACGGCTGGCCGTAGAGGTTCTTGTCGTGCTTCTCGACCACCTTGGCGAAGCGCCGGGCAAAGCGATCGTCGGCCTTGGCCTTTTCCTCCAGGACCTTGCGGGCGAAGACGATGTTGTCCTCGTGGGCCTCCATCATGTCGGCGATGCGTGATTGGGTCGCCGCGCCGATCGCCGCCATGGCGGCTTGGGCCTCCTTGTCAGTCTGGCTGCCAATCTCGTTGATCCTATGGGCGACCTCCTGCTGCTGCGCGGTCTTCAGCGACTTGGTCAGGGCGTCGTAGAGCACCACGCGCTGCTTGGTGTCGGTCTGCAGCTTGTTGATCAGGACCATCTGGGTCGCCGCCTGGTTCTGCAGCGAATCGACCCAGGTCTTGCCCTTCTCGATGTACTTCTCCAGCGTCTGGGAACGGGCCAGGGTGACCTGCTCGGACTGCACCAGCTCGTTGTGGCGCGCGTTCAGGCTGGCCAGCTCGGTCTCGAGCTGGGTCCGCTCGGCCGGGTCGGTGGCCATGGAGATGCGGTTCTCCAGATCGATGATCTTGGGATCCAGCGCCTGCAGCTCAGCGCGGACGCCTTCCAGCTCGGCGACGGCCTGCTCGCGCTCGGCGAGGGTCTGCTCCAGGCGCTTCTCGACCTTGCCCTTCTGCTCGTTCAGGCTCGCCAGCTGGCGGTCCAGAATTGCGACGATGACGTCGGACTTGCTGATCAGGTCCTGCAAGTTGTCGTCGATGCTGGCGACCCGGATCCGCTCGGCCCGCAGGCTGTCCGCCTTGGCGCTGGAGAACCAGCCGACCATGGTCTCCCAGCCGGTCTTGTCGCGCATCGCCTCGAATTCCTTGGAGAAGCCGGCGGTGACCTCGTCGAGGCCGATGATCAGCTCGGCGATGTTGGCGTTCATCGCCTCGTTGTGGGCCTCGACGTCCTGCAGGCTGGCGTTCTCGATATCGATGGGGATCGTCTCGGAGTCCGCGACTTTGCTCTCGGCGAAGGCCTCGGTCACGGCCGCGGTCTTGCTCTGCGCAAGCCGGATCTGCTCTTCGGCTTGCTGCACGGCATTGTCGAAATCCTGCATCGATCGAACCCGTCTTGTCGTCCCAAGGAAGAAGCCCAAAAAACCTATATGGGCGAGTCTTCAAGTCATTTCACCAAGAATTGAAGTCTTGGTTAAGGCGGAATCGGGAGAGACGCAGGTCGCGGGACTGCCTTTTCCCCGCCCGCACCGGCGCTAGAATGTACCCGAAGCCGTGGAAAAGACGACCGAACCGGGAGGCAGCGGACCGTGACCCATGACCCGACGGCGGGCGGCAAGCCCTACGAGACCGATCTGGACCGGAACCCGGCCAACTACGCGCCGCTCTCTCCGCTGAGCTTCCTGCCGCGCGCCGCCGCGGTCTTTCCAGAGCGCACCGCCGTGGTTCACGGCTCGCAGCGGCGGACCTGGGCCGAGGCCTACGAACGCTGCCGGCGCCTGGCCTCGGCCCTGGCCAAACGCGGGCTCGGCAAGGGCGATACCGTCGCGGTCATGGCGCCCAACACCCCGCCGATGTGGGAGGCGCATCACGGCGTCCCCATGGCCGGGGCGGTGCTCAACGCCCTCAACGTCCGCCTGGACGCCGCCGCCATCGCCTTCATCCTGGAACACGGCGAGGCCAAGGTCCTGATCACCGACACCGAGTTCGCGCCGGTCATCGAGGCGGCCCTGGCCGGGCTGGATCGCGAGATCCTGGTGATTGACATCGACGACCCCCAGGGACCCGGGGGCAAGCGCCTGGGCAGCCTCGACTACGAGGCCTTCCTGGCCGAGGGCGATCCGGACTTCGTCTGGTCCCTGCCCGGCGACGAATGGGACGCGATCTCGCTCAACTACACCTCTGGCACCACCGGCAATCCCAAGGGCGTGGTCTACCATCACCGCGGCGCCTACCTGAACGCCCTCGGCAACGTCATGGTCTGGGGCATGGCGCCGCACCCGGTCTACCTCTGGACCCTGCCGATGTTCCACTGCAACGGCTGGTGCTTCCCCTGGACCATCACGGCCTTGGCTGGGACCCACGTCTGCCTGCGCCGGGTCGAGGCCGGGGCGATCTACAAGGCCTTCGCCGATCATGGTGTCACCCACCTCTGCGGCGCGCCCATCGTCATGCAGATGATCCTCGGCGCCACGAAAGCGGAGCGGACCGCCTTCTCGCAGCGGGTCGAGATGATGACCGCGGCCGCGCCGCCGCCCGCTTCGGTCCTGGCCGCCATGGAGCAGCAGGGCATCAAGGTGACCCACGTCTACGGCCTGACCGAGGTCTACGGGCCGGCGGTGGTCTGCGCCTGGCACGAGGCCTGGGACGGCCTGCCGGTCGAGGAGCAGGCGGCCCTCAAGGCCCGACAGGGCGTCAACTACCCGGTGCTGGAGGGCCTGATGGTCGCCGACGCCGAGACACTGGACCCCGTGCCACGGGACGGCGAGACCCTGGGCGAGGTCTTCCTGCGCGGCAACATCGTTATGAAGGGCTATCTGAAGAACCCGGCGGCTAGCGCGGCCGCCTTCGCCGGCGGCTGGTTCCACAGCGGCGACCTCGGGGTCTGGCACCCCGACGGCTATATCGAGCTCAAGGACCGCTCCAAGGACATCATCATCTCGGGCGGCGAGAACATCTCCTCGATCGAGGTCGAGGGCGTGCTCTACAAGCACCCGGCGGTGGCACTCGCCGCCGTGGTCGCCAAGCCGGACGAGAAGTGGGGCGAGACCCCCTGCGCCTTCGTCGAGCTGAAGCCCGGGGCCGCGGCCACGGCCGAGGAGATCGTCGCCTTCTGCCGCGACAACCTGGCCGGCTTCAAGTGCCCCCGCCACGTCGTCTTCGGCGAGCTCCCCAAGACCTCGACCGGCAAGATCCAGAAGTTCGTCCTCAGGGAGAAGGCGGAGACTGTTTGAGCGCACAGTCCCTTGTGAGTCGACAAGCCTCGATCTGCCCTTTCGTCGTCCAACCCGGACGAGATTCCAGTCCGCTCCCAAATGGCCTTCCTCGAGCGGCTGGACGTGGGGAGATCGCGGCCGCGGCGGCGTGACCCTGGTTTACCCGGGCCGCCGCCTGCGCTATGTCCTGATCGCGGTTGCAACCAGGAAGGCAGGCGGCACCATGGATCCGGTGCTCGAGAGCTTCTTCACCGGGTATTCCACCCTTCTGTCCCATTTCGCGGTCACCACCGCGATGCTGGTCGTCGGGGTGGTGATCTACGTCTGGATCACGCCGCACCGGGAGTTCAAGCTGATCCGCGAGGGCAACGTCGCGGCGGCGATCTCGCTGTCCGGCGCGATTCTGGGCATCGGCTTTCCCCTGGCGGTCTGCATGGCCAACAGCGTCAGCGAAGAGGACATCTTGATCTGGGGCGCCTTGACCTTGGTGATCCAGCTGGTCGCCTTCAAGGCCGCCGACCTGATCCTGCGCGACCTGCCGGCCCGCATCGAGGCCGGGGAGATTGGCCCCGCCCTGGTCCTGGTCGCCGTCAAGCTGTCGGTCGCCGCCATCAACGCCGCCGCGGTCTCGGGCTGAGCCCGGGCGATGGGCCGCCGCCTCGTTTTCCTGGTGATCTGCCTCGGGGTCGTGGCGCTCTTCCTGCGCTTCGCCGAGCAAAGCGGGACACACCGCCCGGCGCCCCAGGCGGCCGTGGCGCCGCCGGCGGTTGCCGAAGCCGAGCGGCGCCCGGCTAAGCCCGAGCAGGAGGCCCTGCCCGGCCCGTCGCGGCGCGACCGGGTGCTGCAGTTGAGCGAGTCCAATCCCTGTGCCGAATCCTGTTCCGGCACCGCTTTCGCCATCGACGGCCGGGGCCACTGGCTGACCGCCCGCCACGTGGTCAGGGGTTGCGGCGAACTGGCGCTGCAGACCGGGCCGCGGCAGGCGGTCCGGGTCGAAAAGATCGTGCCCCACCCGCGGGCCGACGTCGCCCTGCTCAAGACCGGCCTGAACGCCCCGGCCCTGCCGCTGACGGCGGGCCCGCTCTACAAGGGCCAGGACGGCTTCCACCTGGGCTACCCGAGAGGCGAGCCCGGCGACGTCTACGGCGAGCTGCTGGGCCGGGTCAAGGTGCGCAGCCGGCGCTCGGTCGAGCCCGGCATCCTCTGGGCCGAGATCGACCGCGCGCCGCGCAAC
>JAAUYK010111827.1_pt1 | contig 11486 bp, 12 predicted proteins | sample 7278021 | NCBI WGS metagenome assembly JAAUYK01 (sample SAMN14350223, study PRJNA611818) | marine sediment metagenome | isolation source: surface marine sediment (1.8m) | place: French Polynesia: Moorea | collected 2018-08
AATGTTAAACTAACGTACGTGCTAAGACAGTACACATGTAGTACGTTCCGAAGTTCTCGAAGTGTTGTGCAGGAGGAGAGCCTCTAGCTTCTCGATCTTACCTCGGTAGGCAGCTAGGCAGCACACACAGACACTTACTTTCCAACTGCGATCAAGTTAGGCCCTCTCCTTCCAGCCTCCAGGTCCGCTCCGAAGGGAGGGAGGGAGGGGCAGAAGTTAAAGAAGCCTGCGATGCGAGCGGGGCGCCGACAGCAGCGCTAGCTCGGGGAAAATTATCTGGCGAGGGAAAAACAAAAAGCCGTCCTCGGGAAAGTGGAAGACGGAGAAACGCGGAGGAAAAGTTTGGCTACATACGTAGATGGCTCCCGCGGCCTGCATACTCGATCCGTATAGTTGCTATTTGAAACACAAAGTTTTGGAGGGGCGCTCATTTACATTGCATCACCCGGACGGACGTGTCGATCCTCCTTATCCGTTAAACAAGTTACGATCGAGTAGCTGGAACAAACTATGCTCATGCATGCATGCATCGATCGAATATGCGGCCTTCAATGTTAGTAATGAGGGCCATTTCGTACGCGCGCAAGTAGCCATCTGCGCGGCGTTTTAGTCGCCGTGATGCCAGGCCAGCCCACCGTCTTTGCTTCCCTAACATTTTCTATCCTAAAGAGCGGTCTTCGGGTGTCACGGATCGAACGGCATTCATGAATAGATTCCGTGCGGATGGAATGGGCGAAATGGGAAAGACAAGAGTGGGTCCGCGGCGGCCGGCACATTGAGTCTGTACGTTGGCCTAAAGAACACTACTGGAGATCCAAATCCAGAATCCATTCATAGTGACTTAATTCGTTCCGCATGCGAGCTGGCAGCCCTGATAATGGATGTATACGTAGTATGTCTTTAATGCCGCGGTTCTTATTCAATAGGGACGGCCGCGAGTAGAGCGTTCGGAATGTGCGTAGTGGAGAGCGAGCGCATGTCGGCACTTTAATCCGCCCATTACTACAAAAAATGAAAGATGTCAGTTCGAGGCCTCCATAATTATTGAAGCGCGAATTACGTTCATAGTCCCTAGCTCGTCTCTCCAGTGCACATCCCGCCAGGCCTGGATCTTGGATCCGGCCGGCGGCGATGCCAAATATCAAAGTTCAGAAATTGGCGACGGAGCGAGTGAGCGAGCGGGCTTTGGGCCTCCTTCGTTCGACTCGTCCAGATCCTCCTTCCTTCCTTCCGAAACTCCGGCTCTCTTTTGCCCCCTGCCCAATCCCAATGCCAAACTAGGGGTGACATATTGTAGCCACAGTGTATACGAAATATGTAATCAGAACGGAAAACTTTTTATAACTTCTATTATCCACCTCTCCTTATATGTACACGTAGTGTTGATCAAGACATACAGTATAGTATGTAAGGTTCCCTGACTGTTTACCATACATTGAGATGTGCAGTTTTAATTATTCTAGTCATTTGACAGATGAAATTTGCCAGTTGGCGATCCTGTCAGCAGACAGTAGCGGTGCCGCCGCGGCTTGCCAGGAAGGAGGATCCCGGCTTCGTTCGTTCGTTCGTTCGTTCGTTCGCTCCCTCTCGCTCGCTCGCTCGCTGCAGTAATGGACGCCGAAAAAAAGTTTAGCTCTTCGCAGTTCCCGTTGCCCGACTCCGACGCCGCCGCCAGCGCCATGTACGAAAACTTGTGACGAGAAACAAAGTTGCCGCAATTTAAACTTGTTTGCGACTTTTAGTATTTCCTCCAGTTGCTGTACGTGCGAAGCGAGCGAGCGAGCGGTGGAAAAATTAAAGTGGAAGTGGAATCAATGTGGCGCATGCTTTCCAATTTTGATCAACTCTTCTCCTCCTTCTCCCGCTACTACTACGTATACGTAGGCCATAAATAGCTGGCAGTGGGGGAGGGAAAGGAAGAAGCAATAAAAGGGCGCCGCTCGCTCGCTCGCTTGCTGGTTCCTTCGCGCGACGGCGATCGAAATAAATCGCTGCAAGTTTTCCGCGATGGACCCTAAAATTTATAACGCGATCGCCTAGCTGCATGTTAGCTACATGCCTTGCCGAAACGAGCGAACAAAGCTAGATCTAGCCTTATAGTCTAACATGTGAGACCTAACAATTGTAAACATTGTCGCGTGATTAAGGATTGGGCATTCTTGCAGCGTCCGCACTCAGGTTTTCTCCGCTGTCGTGGCCTCGCTCGCTCGCGGTCTTCCCGTAAACCCGCTCAAGCATAAACGTAGAGGACTCTGAGGGTCGGGGCGGCGATAGGAAGAATCGCAGGAACGAGATCGAGATCTTGAGAAAACCCACTTGGTTCTACTTCTAGGTCATTACAACCAACCGTCGTCTGAAAAAATGCTCCCAAGTATACTTTCAACTTCCCGTGGCCGGTGCGCGATTTCAATCGGAAGCCCTGCGAACGGCCGGAGCTGCTAAGATTGCTCTTTATAAGCAGTTGAGTTGGACCGTTAGAATGCGACAGCGAGGGAACGAAATTCATATTTGTCGTCTTGCCCGACGACTTCTTCGAGCCGCTGCGTAGTCACGAACCTGCAGTATGCGTAGAAACTGGGGCAAAAATGCTTTAATAATGTTTTAGCAACTCTGCCCGTGCAGTGGAAATGGAGGGCGATCGAGCGAAGGGACAAGCAGGCAAGGGAATCCGGAAATAAGAAAGCGGCTCGCTCGCTCGCTGGTTCGCCAGCTCGGTCTCTCTCTCTCTCTCGGTCGGTGGCGACGGTCGGGTCGGTTTCCGGCTCGATCGTTCCCATTACGCGTCGCGCTCCCTCGCTCGCTCCCCAGCATCGTATATGCTTTCGACAAGCAAAAGCAAGCGACTGGCTGGCATGACCTTTGACAGAGTCGTTTTCGTTTGTTCGTAGTTGAAACAGAAATGGCCTGTTTATTGGGGAGCGGCTTCGAAAAAAGAGAACTGCATTTGGAGCTTGCCCATTTTAGATGGGCTTGATTGGCAGCAGAGTCCACGATGCAGTTGGCGACGGGTCCGTCTTCTCCAGAGATCTCGCTTCAGCAATCGAAATGGCGTGCGGCCGACTGACGCGACCGACGCGACGCCCCTCTCATTGCGACTTTTTGCTCGCCCGCTCGCGGGACGTTAAAGTGTCCCATAAAAAGTGAGATGAAAAGAGATTTCTCCTCCACTCCGCGACGGGAAGCGTCCTATCTCCGCTCGAGCGGCACGGGACGCCTCAATTGAGAGCTCAGGCCCCGCCCGCTCGCCGTCAGAGATATTGAAGTCTCATTTGCACCCTTAATGCCAAAGTGTGTCTGGCGCTGTCAGACAAGCCACTGTCGCAGCAGTAGTCTGGCTGAAGAACAGACTTGGTTCGAGCTCCTCCTCCTCCTCCTCCTCCTCCAGACGCCGTTCAAGTGCCGCATTAGGAGCAGGTGCAGAAGCCGCGCCTGAATTTACAACGCAGCCTGGCGCAGAATTGAGGTAAAGGAGAAAGTGTTTTTGGCGACGAGGCCTCAGGCCGACGGGGAAGTAAAATTGCCAACTAATGGCGATTTCTCCCCTCCCCTCCCCTTGTCATTTTCTGTTTTTCCAGACCATCGACCAGTAATGGCTCCTTCGTCCCTCCGAAGGGCCGACCGCCGGCCGAGAAGAGGCTTTCCAGAGCGGCCGGCCACAGTAAGAAAAGCCGGCACACTACACGTACTGTAGAAGGCCATCCTAATTGAAATTGAAAAAGATATTTGTAAAATAAGATAGCTTCCTTCAGCAGTTCGTTATAATATGCCGAAAGGTATTCATTTTGTGAAGGCAAATATATTATCAAATTAAGCCGATTTTTTGCCCAGCCATAGCCGCATGCTCTACGTTTTGTTTCCTTTGCCAAGAATTTGTCTTTTGAACTGAATATATTCAGATAGTGCTTAAAACATTCTAATATTGAATCACAATTTGAATTCCCTACCTACCTGGCTATAATACTGCATACGCGGTTCTACTTTTCATCCCGCGTAGAGTGGTCGGGGCATTTTCAAATTTGGGAAATTGCCCTTCGTGCGTACCGCGCTAAAGGGGAGAACGAACGAGCAAAAGGAATCGAGTCAGATCGACGTGGAGGAAGGAGAAGCAGTTGATATGACGTTTGACGAAACGAGGGCCTTTCTTAACCTGATGGAGGATTCTCGGCGTAAGAAAAATCGTCCCCAGGCTATTTATGGGGACGGCTTTTTTGGCTTGCTGACGATATTTTATTCCGTATTCTATTGCAGCAGTTGCAACACAAGCGCAATTGGTTCTTCATTCCAATCTAGTTGTCTCTATCTCCGATTGTTGTACTGTACAAATGGTACAATCTCGGTTGAGGCGATACTCATTTACGTGGAATGCATGCTCGCTTCTAGGCATACGTATATGTACGTAAGTATCGTACGTATGTATGTGTGTAGCAAGATAATAGTAGTCAGTGATGCAGAGCCAGGCGGTGGCTGGAATCGTCTCTAGGTATGTAGCTTCTTCCATGTATACGTAGTACACGTGTCTAGCTAGCGCTGGCTCCAGCACGAATCAGAGAATCGTTTGTCAAACGGAAAAGGAAGGAAGGCGGACGAGATATCGCTCCAATAATAGTCCCTCTCTTCCTTCCTCCGACCGACCGACGGCCATCCGAGCGAGCTGTCGCTATTCCCCCCGGGGGCGACGGCCAACGAGCTCCGAGACATGGATGTGATCGAGGCTCGGCTGGCTCACCAATGTCATGGACGGCGGAATAAACACGTACACGAAGCAACCCCGAAGAGTCACGCACGTCTCGAAGAAGTCACCGAAACGTACATGTGCGCTGTATTACTTTTAATGTCTGCAAGATTTGATTTCACATGAACTTAATGGTATGTCATTCTCATTCTCCGGTTCGCCTGACCTCGAGTCTAGTTCATTTGACAAATATTTACCCGATATGTACTACTCATTTTATTACGACCATTATGTGCGTATGTGCGGTCCCGAAAAGTTAAGACCTTTCCAACCTCGGCAGCCCCGAGGCCATCTGCGGCGCCTTCTTTGTGGAGACACACGATCAAGCTAGAGAAAGAAGGGAACGCCGCGTCGCGTCGCCTCCGCCCAAACCTTAATCGTATTGGAAGACGATGAAGACGACGCGAAGCCGGCGGGCGGGAGGCCCAAGACGAAAGCGCGCACGTGAGAACGACTATTTTTGTACGAGCCCAATCCCCACTTCGTGCTTGGATCAAAGTACAAGTTCTTTCTCTATTAAAGGACTTGTTGCTCTCTGGCCGGTCCGTCGGTCGGTCGGCGGGGGCCGGTTTGTAGCAGCGACGCGAAAACAATCGCCGCGGTTACACACGCTCGCTCGATCGAGTGAGTACGTCAGTCGGACTTGGCCGATCGAATCAATTGGCCTTCAATTCCGAACGAGGGGCGACCAAGTGGCCTTTCTGTCGACACAGCTAGCCGGCCGCTGCAATACTCGCATTGTTTTCTGCTTTTTGCGGTTTTTCTTTCCTCCGCGGCGGCGTCGGCGGCGACGTCGACGGACTCCCGCGATAAATAATTAAAAGAACTCGACCAAATCCAGACAGCGGCTGCAGCAAACGCGGAGAGCCAGGAAGCGGCGGCAACTGCGGCGGCGACGACGCGACGGTGGCCTCTTGCAGTGAGTTAGTGAGTGAGGCACCTTTGCCTTTGTCGCAGTCACCGGCGGCGCGGTGGCGTCCGCAGGCGACAAGTGAGCAGGGCTAGAGAAGGAGAGGAGTCGACGGCCGCGGGCGGCGGAGCCAGAGGATCGAGGAGGGAGGGAGGGAGGGAGGGAAGGAAGGCCGGGCGCTCGCTCGCTCGCTCGCTCGAAAGAGAGACAGCCAGCCAGCCAGCCAGCGGGGTTACCAACCGCATGCTCAATTCAGACCCTATTAAGCAGTTCTGCTATGCGAGCGGCTAATGATGACGGCGGCGGCGGCGGCGGACGAGGACGAGACCGACCGACCGACCGAGGGACGACGTAAGCAGCGGCAGCGATTGAATAGCAGGCCTCGGCTCGCTCCCTCCCTCCTTCTCTGCCGCCGCCGTAGCGCTCGCATGCGGCGTCGGGTGGCGAACGTTTGAAAGCCGCTTCGAAGTCGAGGTTGAGGTTGGTTTTGAGCAGGGGAGGAGCGGCGTCGGCAACGTCGGCGACGACGACAGCGAGGTAGAGCGAGCGGGCGAGCGAGCAGCCTACAGTGAGTGAGGTAGGAGGAGAGCGGACGGACGGACGGACGAACGGGCAGAATAGGAACGGACTTAAGTTAGGCAGGTTGCAGATTCAGTCTTACTTCGACGCGCTGTTGAGTGAAGCCGGTGGGTGACGAACGAACGAACGAAGACCCACCAGCGAGCGAGCGAAAGAGGCGTCGAACAGCGTAGTACGAGTAGTACGTAGAAAGCGGTGCCGGCAACGTTCGTAGCTGCTGTTTCAAGGTGGATGAGGAAGGAAGAAGAATCAGAGTGAGAGGGAGAGAGAGGCCGCGCCGCCGCCGCCGCCGCTGCACCCGGAGATAAGCCGGATAAGGATATATCCAGAGAGGAGTGTACTAGTAGCGAGCGAGCAAGCGTCGAGAGGAGGAGGAGGAGGAGGAGGCGGAGGATGCCTTATGAACGAACGAACGAACAAACGTGAGAGCTCGAGGCGTGAGTTTCTGTGGAGGCGAGGTGGCGCCGCATTGCATTTGCCAGCCAGCGAGTTGGATAGCTACCTGCCCGGGGGCTAGCAAGCGTCCCCCGCTCGATCCCTCGGGAGGGCGAACTGCGCCACTATATTCGGGCACCGGCGAGAACTTGAAAAAGGGAAGAAGAAGGAGTACGTACAGTAAACACATACGTATACTCTGTGCGCACAAGAGTCAAGAACGTGCGTCTGTCTTTCTTTTTTCCCCCTGCTGCCTGACTGACTCTGTCTTGTCTGCCATTTTGTCTGTCTGACTGATCCATCACAAAAGGAAAACTGCTCCGTGTTTTTCCTCCGCCGGCCTCCCTCCCTAGCTCGACAGGAAGAAGAGGATGCGGTGACGGATGGATCGTCTCCTTCGGAATTTTCTCTCCCTCCCTCCTGTTCCATCAGCACAAAAATACGTAGGGATGATGATGCAAGGAGGAGAAGCGCGAGGGCGACGTCCGACGACGATGTCGCCGACGGCGACGACGACGTGGTTCTGGATGAGGAGGAGGCGGAGGCAGTGCAGTGCCGCCGGTAGCGCGTCGCATCGGGCAGGCCGCTTTTGTCCGCTCGAGTGGGCAACAAGGGTGGCCAGATCGACTTCGACGCAACCCTTCTGCAGACGCAACCGCTTCCAAGCTGCCGCAGAGCCAATCGTGCCCACCTGTGAAATATCGAGTGCTCCGTCGACGGCCACCCCATCTGAATGCAGGGGCTAATCACTCACATCATCAAGCCACTCGACGCCGCCGACGAGGACGTGCAGAGAGAGGTGAAGAGGGCGGCGGACGGACGGACGATCGAGCGATATGTGCGTCGCTCACTCGCTCATCCACGTATATGTGCTTCTTCTGCTCGGTGTTAGCTTCCTTGAACACGGATACATCTATCCGAGGAGGAGATTGAGCGCATACATTATCCGTCAGTGACATCGACATATCTCGCCTGAATTGTGAGAGCAAGATATCTTTGCTGCCCGCCAAAGAAAAGAAAAGAAGAGGAGGAGAAGGCGGGCCAGGCAAGCGGAAATCTTGTTTGGTCTTCTTCCGCCCGGCCGATCGGACGAGGGAACGGACGGACGGACGGACAGACGAGAGGGCGCAACAGCAGACCTTACGTTCGTTCGGCTCCCCTAGCTCCTGCTCTTCAAAGCATGCATCAGCTTTTCCTTCCCAGTTAGGACATCCCAAGTGGATGCATTCTGGTGTCAGCGCGCGCTTCCCCTGCTAACTAGGACTGCATGAGGAAGACCAGCCTGAAGTTCTAATTGGGCGGCGAAGCGAAAAAGGGAATGAGAAAAGAAGGCGTCGGTCGGGGGCGATCAATAACCATTCGTCTCTCTCGCAGCCAGTCTTCGAGGATAGCCGCTATACGATCTGTAGCCACCCGGATTAACCGCCTTTTTTCAGCAATCGCTTACCTCCTCCTCCGCCGAGGAGGGGAGAGGCCGGGAGGAGCCGGAGAGATAGAAGTGACTATCCGAGTGTGAAATGGCGTCAGCCGCTGCGGCGGAATAAGTGGCAGCATCCGCGGACAGCCAAGGGACAGTCCGACGAACGAGAGGCCAGTTGGAGTGGCTGCCGAAGAAAGCGGCATTGGACGTAGAGGAAACGAGAGGATTCGATTAGAGTGACGCCCTACTACTACAGTATATGGGAACGCTGAATGCGTAGTGGATCGAGCGAGATGGAATTCGTCCCTCCCTACTAGCTTCGAGTGGAGTGGGGCCTGCTGATCCACTTGCTTGATCTCGGGCGGACAATGTCGGCGGCGGAGGAGGGGAGGGGATTAAGGAGGGAGGAGGAGGAAGAGGCCGAGGAGGCGGAAGGAGGAAGGGGAGAGAGACGAAGCCGTTGCCGACGCCTCAGACGCAACAACAATAACAGGCCCAATATGAGGAGGAGGAGGAGAAAGGAGGCGCCGTCGGCATGAATGTTTTTCACGGCCGCCGCCGCCACGCTGGGGGCGGGCCGGAACAAAGAGGACAGCGGAGAGAGAGAGAGAGAGACAGAAATAGGGTCTAGATCTGATATAAACTACGACACATTGTGCTAGCTGGCGTGCGTGATAAGGAAACTGCTGCAGCTAGAGATGGAGATGCAGCGGCTGGACTCTGTCGAGCTGCCGCCGTCGCCCGCCTCCACCATCGTCTCGCGGACGTCGGACTTCCGGAGGCAGAACAGGGCGACGGCGATCGCGGGCGGGGGAACCACCTCCAGCTCGGCCGACGACGACGAGATCCAGGTGCTCACGGTGTCCGCGCCGGCGGCGGGGGCGGGAGGGCGGCCGACCCGGGCCATGCCGTCCTCGTCGTCGGCGACGCTGGCGAGCAGCGGAAGCCCGACGGCGAGCCACAGCAGCGCCACGACCGTGTACTCGGCGGGCGCGAGGGCCAAGGACCGGCCCGCCGGAGCCGGAGCCGCCGGGGCCGGGGACTCCTCGTCGCTGGGCGGCAGCTCGTCGAACCGGAGCCGTTGGCAGCGCCTGTTGGGCGCGTTCCGGCGGAGCAAGCACGGCGCGGGCGGGGCCGGCAAGGGCAACCCGGAGGACGCGCACAAGCGGAAGCACTCGCACAACTGCTCGAACGCCGTACTCAGGGCGGGCATCTCCAACATGAAGGGATACAAGAAGGTGAACCAGGACAGGTAAGAATTAAAGAATGCGGACGGACATCTCTTGTTAAACGGCCGCGACCATCTCCCCAAAGCGCTCGTTCGTGCCTCTGGCCGGCCCTCAGGGGCGCGCATCTATCTTAAAGGGGCCCATCCGTCTCTGGAAAGGGTTCCCATTGCCAGCAAGTAAGACATTGAATCCTTGGTACCTGTTGGCCTTGGGCGAACTCAAGGGAATCAGGGCTTCCAAATCATAATATAATGTTTTAGGTTGAAGAGTTGTCAACATTTGGCAACCCTTTATCTCCTGTGTTTCTTCCCGGACGCTCGCTCGCAACCCAATACGGTGCAATTTCCTCCGGCGGCGGCGACGACGACGACGACGGCGAGGAAGAGGAGCTACTGGCGGGCAAAACGTGGGAAGCTGTAGATTCAGCAGCTAGCGGCTAGGAGGGAGAAGGAAATCAACTTTTTGGGACGCAGGCATATTGTGCGCGTTTTCTTTCTTTCCTTGCCCGCTCGCGAATCTCGCCATCTTGATGCATGCATATGAGTACGTACGTGCGGCGGCAAAGTCCCATTTCATTTCTCTTTCCAACCGCCGTAATTTGATTTCGTCAACTCGCTCCTTGTCGCCGCCGTCCTGCCTTCACTTCATTCCCTTGAAACGTAGACAGCCAGCCAGCCAGCCATTCACGAGTACAAACGCGGAGCCGACCGACCATTGTGCGTAGTACAAATTCCTGCCTGTTGAAGAGAAAGAGCTAGGAGAGAGCGAGCGAGCGAGCGTGTGGAGAGAACTTGGGACTTTGAAATGCGCGCACTCACTCAGGAGAGAGTTAGTGGGAGAGAGGGGGGAGAGAATTATATAGTTTGCCGCACTGAAGTCTTGTCGCATGCCGGCGGGGGGAAATTAATGAGTCCGCAACTACGTATGTTGTCGTGGCGCCGCCCCCTCCGGCCGAGCGAGCGACCGGCCGCCGAGATATTCCTTGTCTCAAATTTGGCCTGGCCGCAAGTAGTATGTGCACGTATTTGTTGCCCCTCTCTTCCCCTCCCTCCCTCCCTCCCTATCTGGCTGCCTGCGGGCCAAACTGAGACGATAATGCGCACCGGGGGATTATGAAGCGGCCCAACTCCATGCACGCAGTGAGTAAGTAAATGAAGCGTTTATCCTCCGTGGCGTTCGTCCCGCCGCCGGTCCACTGTGCGCGTACGTCTCTCGCTCGCTCGCTCGCTTATCGGAACAGGCCTCTCTTCAACAAAGGGCCTGCTAGCTGCTGGCTACGAGCCCGAACGAACGAACAGCCGCCCGCTCGAAAGAGGAGAAAGATGAAGCCGAGGAGCGAACGCCGCGCCGGCTGACGTCAACACTATTCATATACTAGAGGCCAATACACTCTACGCGTATACCCCAGGAATATTCGCCACATTTAACCCGGGCTATGATGCAATCGCAGAGCGAGCAAAGTTTGCTTCTTACTCGGTCCTCCCTCTCACTGTGTCTTCATCGCTCGGCCGGCCGGCCGCCCCTTTCTATTCATAGCGAGAAATAGGAGTCGAGTACGCCGCTTTATGCTCGTCCACCTTGCGAACATTGAAAGCCGAGGCGAACGAAGCGTTCAACGAGCGAGCGAGCGAGCGAACGGGGCTGTTGCGCAAATTTCCACCTATAGGCGGAGGAGTAATAGCGCGCTATACTATAGCCGACCCCGAGAAGCCATTATATGGAGATACTGCAGCTCGTCCGGCCGGAATGGCTATTTTTCCACGTCAGAAAGCTTTCTCCCTCTCCATCAGCGTTGGCTGACCCGCTTCCTATTGTGATCTCTCGTCTAGCTGTCTACCAGCACTTGTCCTCTTCTCTCTCTCTCTCTCTCTCTCTCTCTCCCTCCCTCCGCCAAAGTGTTGTGATCGATCCTCGATAAAGACATAGGACGCGCCCGGCCGAAGATAGGCCCCGCCGGCGGAGGATGAAGAACACGCTGAGGGAGGAGATGGACGGCCCGATGCAATGTGTAGCGAAAGCTCTCTCTCTCTCTCATCCGTTGGCAATCCTGTGGAACGGAAATAGTATTCGTTCGTTCGTTCGTAGTCCGTGCGTATTTGGGGCTCAGCAGCAGTAGTCTTCCGGCTTATGGAATGTGCTCGTAAAGCATGGTTATGGCAAATGGAATAGGGAAGAGGGAGG
>JAAUYK010030904.1_pt1 | contig 11485 bp, 6 predicted proteins | sample 7278021 | NCBI WGS metagenome assembly JAAUYK01 (sample SAMN14350223, study PRJNA611818) | marine sediment metagenome | isolation source: surface marine sediment (1.8m) | place: French Polynesia: Moorea | collected 2018-08
CCTGGAAGTACTGCACCAGCGGCTCCGTGAACGACTTCCGCAGCTTCATCAGCTTGTCCCTGACGGGCCACTGCTTCAGCTCCCCGGCTGTCCCGGCCGGAACGTCGGCGGCCTCGCCGTCGGGGCCACTCCCGCTGCTGCTGTTGCTGCTGTTGTTCCCCTTGTCCGTAGAGCTGGCCTGCGAGCTGGTTGGCGAGATTCCACCGCCGCCGCCGCTGCTCGACAGCGACAGGCGGGACAGGGGCAGGATTTGCGAAGAGACGCCCATCGTGGGGTTGACGTTCTTCTGCGGCGTCGACGGCACCTCGATCACGCTCATGCCGGCCTCCTCTATGACGCTCAATTCCCCTTGAAACAAGGTAATAAAAGTTAGTTAGTCTCCTTAAGGATATCCTATTTTACTTTGGCTTTTACCTTCTATGATGGTCTCATTTCCCTCCTCCGCCGTCTGTGGCGTGCTGGTCGTGGTTGGTCCGCTCCCGTTGCCAACCTTCGGCGTCTCGACTCCGCCCTTCTTTGTTCCTTTACTGTTCTTGGTAGACTTTTTAGCGTAGAGATCGTCGCCTGCAGACTGTGACTTGAAGAGCTTCATCAGCGTTGAATTGTTCTTGTACTTCTTCAGCTTCTCCTTGAGCTCCTCGAATTCGCTGGCCTGTGTTGGTACGAAAAAAATCCGAACTGAGACCATAATAGTTTAATGTCAATCTTTACCTTTGTTTTATCAGGAAAGTCGTAGATGGCCGCCTTCTTCCTCCATTTATCGAAGAGCGACTCCATCTCCTTGACGGTGTACGACTTGGTCTTGAACTCCTCCAGCAGGTACAGCAGCTCGTTGGTGATGGCCAGCTCATTCTCATAGCCGCCGTTATTGTTCTCGCCGCAAGGCTGTTCGCCCCTGTAGTCCAAGTTGTTGTTGCCGCCGGCCATGCGCAGCGCAGTGCTCGCCCTCAGGGTGCCGAAAGGGTCGTCTTTGGGCATTGTGGAGGACGCAACGGCCGCATCGGGACCTTCTGCATTCGTCGACGGGAGGAAGACGTCGTCGTCGTCTAACTGAGCGGAGTCCACAGACCTCGCCCGGCCGCCGGATCCCACCCATTCTGCGGCCCTCGCCGAAGCTCGCATCGTGCCGAACGGGTCCATGTTCGACTTAGACTGCTTGAGACCGCCGCCGCCGTCGTGGTTGGTCGGCTTCTTCGTGGCTGTCGGGGACTCTGTGGAATCCGCCGGGGTGGCGCTGCCGCTGCCACTCCCACTCATGTCCAGATAGGGCGGCACCTTGGGGATGGGTCTAGGAGGCGGTGGGATCTGATAATCTGAGGTGACCTGTAGCGGTGGCGGCTTCTGCGCTGACTTGAAACGCCCACTCGTTTGTGTAGAGAGATCTTTGGTAGCGATTGTCTTTTGGTTCTGGTTGCTTTTCGAATGGATGTAGTCGTAGATGTGGGTGACTTCCGGTTGGGACTAAAGAAATGATAAAAGTAGCTGACATGATGTTCATACAGAGTTACCTAGTGTCAAGACTTACGCAGAAATTGTACAGCTTCTCCGCGAGTTCGAAGTGTCCGCTGCTCTGAGCCATTTCCGCCGGCGTCATTCCGGAGCCGTTCTTCATCGAGCAGGCGATCTTCGCCCCCGGACACTCGAGGAGGACGTTGGCGAGGCTGACTAGACCGTAGCTGGCCGCGAAGTGGACCAAAGTCGGAAGGTCGCTTTCATCTACGCAGGCAAAAAAGGCATCTACGTATATTTTTTCTGCGATGCACTTGGAACTGATCTACGTACCTTGCATAATTTTCCCGTTTGCTCGCAACAGGTCTTCGGGAAGTATACGAAGCTGGGACATGCCGTGCTTGGGCAGTCTGTCGACAAGGTTCCTCGCCAGCCTGTCGTCCAGCTCCGCCCGTCCGCGCCCGCAGCCGGGGTTGACTGCGATCGCCTGGCACATCATGAGCACGGGGTCCATGGATGCGCGCAGCAGCTGGTCGAGCTCGCCGAGCGGGGCCTCCAGCTTCACGTCCCTCGTGCCCCTGTCTATGCCGTCCACGTGGACACGCACGCTGGCCAGGTGCGTCACCGTGAAGCACTTGGCCGGCACCGTGGCCTGCACGTTGTACGGGTTCAAGAAGCGCCACTCAGTCAGCTCGACGTCGACCACGTTCTGGTGGTGGCGCTCCAGACGGAGGCGGATGTGCGAACGTGAAGACTGGGGGCTCTCGAACACGATCAGAACTCGACTGTGATTCTAAAGAGAAAGAGATACGGATTGTTAGTCGCTCTCGCTGCATTCCTGACATGGATTTGCATTTGTAAGTGGGTCGCTCGTTCGTTTTGCACATTTTCCCCCCTTTCCTCCCTCCTCACCTCCGTTATCTTCTTTGGATGGACATGAAAGCTGCTTTCGGCGCCGCCGCATCCCGACGACGACGGTGCCGCCATACCGGAGACAAAGCCGAGTCCGATGCCGCGACCCAGACTCTTGCTGCCGCCGCCCTCTCCCGTCGCCGACGAGCACGAGGGATTCGGAGGAGGAGAGCTGCGGTTGAGGATCTGGGTGGAGAAGTAGAGAACGGTCTGCACGAACTCGAGGTCGTGGTCTTTGGCTTCCAGGTGGATCCAGTGTGAGAATGACGCCAGTCCTGTAACGGTCATGTGTTAATAGTATTACAATTAGACTTGATTCCGCTAATCCGTACCGGTCCTGTGCTCCTGTGTGATCTGACTGTCCTTGACGCCGAGCATGATGGCAATAACCCGGTCCGGGTGGAAAAGCCGGCCAATTGCTGGAGCCGACCTGCCGCCGCTGCCGCCGTTCTTGGCCACAAAGGAGAGGAAATTCGGCGAGAGGAGGACGAGCTGCAGCCGGCTCTGGTAGATTCCCTCCTCCATGGACGGCGGCAGCACGCTCTCCGCAAGGTCCTCCACAGGAAGGTGGCGAACTCTGCATGATATGAATGAAATGTAACGTCATTAGTGGGTATTTTGCGCCTCGTAAATAGTCGGTCTCTCACCTGAGCTTCCCTTTGTGCTTGGACAGCTCGGTGAAGAGCTTGTGCAGATACTTTGCCCACTCGATGGACCCGGGGCAGTGGCGGCTGTAGAGGAGGACGACGACGCCTGCAAAGAGAAAGACGGTAAAACACACACTCAAAACGTCACGACGAGGCGAGCGAAGAGTGGAAATGGACGTAAGGTAGAACGAACGCGCGACACTTGCCCATTTTTTTGGCCCGTAAAAATACTACAAGGAGGAGATTCGGTCGGAGGAGGATGAACTGGGGCGAAAACTGCAACTGTCCGGCCGACCGACCGAGACTAAATGCCTGCTCATTTCGCTCACCCCCAGCTCGTTCAGACAAATGTGTTGCTCATTCCGCGAAGTCTCTCTCGTCCCCCATCGCGGAAGGAATTAGCTAGCAAATCGTTTGCCTAGCTAGAGTAGAGCACCTTTATTACGAGGCATTCACGCCGCCGCGATCGAGGTCGAGCAAACATTATACGCCTTCCACTTCTCCTTCTTCGCATGGTGGATGTTCATTTCAGGGAGGTATTCATTACGTACATTCTCTTGCTCTCGCTCGCTCGCTCCCTCTCTCCCCATTCTTTGCCACTTCCGCCGACCCGAAAATAGAAGGAAGCTATAGGCGGGAGGAGGAGGAGGAGGAGAGGAAAGAGAGCCTGACGCGAACGGCAGCGAGACGAAGAAAAAGCGGAATTCGAAGATTGCAGAAACTCTTTTCTCGGTTCGGCCGGTAAAGCAAAACGCTTCTTTCGTCGACTTGCTTCTACGTGTAGATATGTCATCCATGTCATGTACGTAGTTGAGCAGAATATGCCTAGTTGCGATATATACGTATGTGTGAGAGTGCCTCCATGAGCCGACGCTGCTTAATTCCAGATTAACTTGCTAAAGTTCGATTACTACGTAGATCGAGACATCTATGGAAATTTCCTGCAAAGAGCGCGAAAGTACATAAGCTGCAGGAACAAATCCGAATCCTCAAAAGTCCCCCAATTTCCCGGCTGGTCGACTTCGAAACCTGAATCGCCGGCGAAGCTGATGATTCGGGACATTAGCAGCCGCCCGTCCGTCCGTCGTACTGGGGGAGAAGAGAATTTATGTGAAAACATGAAAAGGAGGCAAAAAAGGAGCAGCCAGCGTGGGTCGAACGGAGGAAGAAGGAGCTAGACGTACGTAGCCGAAGAAGGACTTGAATGGCTTCTTTTGAGGAGAGGTCCTCCTTTTTCGTCCCCTTCTCTCCTTTTCCGGCTCAAAGAAATGCAACAGTGGCAGCTAGCAAGCGGTTCATGACGAACGTACTCGACGAGACGGACGGACGGGGCGGCAATTGCTCGCAAGGTGAGACCGTCCGTCCGTCCGACCGACTCATTACTGCTTCGCTTTTTTGGCCGAAACTTGATCTCCTGGTGCATTAAAAGCAAAGAAAAGGACAGTTGACATTTGGAGAATGAAATAGCTGTCTGCAAGAGAAGGAGAGAATGCTTGAATGGACCCACCGACCGACCGGATGTCACATATGCTCGCAATAAAAGCGGCGGGTGGCCGGACGAGGACGGGCGATGACATAAAATCGTCTTCCTTGCTTTTTTCGCTGTCGCGTCCCCAACGGAAATTACACACACGACTGTCCGCCCACTATCTCCGCCCCTTGTAAACATTACGAGTGACCGCGCGGAGTGAGCTAGATGTTCTTTTACAGTGATTCGGAAAGAGAAAATATCGTCGCATGATTAAAATCTTTTCTCCTTCGCGTCCGAGCATATGCGTGGTCGTTTTTGCTCGGTTTTTCCCAACGCTGTCCGTCCGGTGTCCGGTGTCAATGTTTGTAGTCGCGGATAGGTCGTCCGGCCGGCCGGCCGCCGTCCACGTCTAGCTCCAACCTCATCTCATCTCACCGGCAGCAACAGCTGGACAGCCAACGTCGCATGTGTGGATGCAAAAGTCAGAGCTATAGGAAAAGCGCTTATACACATCAACGGGTTTTCTGCGACCGAGCATCCCCCTATTCCCCTCCCCACTTTTCATTCCCACGATAAAAACTCGATAACAGGGCCAGCCGACCGGCTTCATTCATTTTCCGGCAACAGCGTCCGTCCGCCCACAACTAGTATATTGCCATTTCGCACTTCCTCTCTCGCCGCTTCAAACGCTTAACTACTCAAACACTTTACTTATCTTGATGAAGAAAGAACATTAACGTATATCCGCTCAACCGGATGCGTTGTACATTAAGCACATACATCTTTCCACCACCCTCGATTTGTTCGTAGAAGTGTGTTTACACGCTGCCGTCTCTGAATGAATGAAGCTGGAACTGGAGGGGAGGAGGAGGAGGAGGCGAAAATGCAAGAGCAAGAACTTGTACGTACTACGTAGTGGCGATGAAAGACTTGCGAGCGAGGAGAGCGAGCGGCTTGCACGAGCAAGGAATTTCGCCGCTTTTACAGCGCGAGGCTTAATTGCCCTCACTTGCAGAGAGCTAGGATGGGGAGAATACTTCGGCGGATGACTGACGTATATATAGGAAAGGGTCTGCTTATACGGAGCTTTTGCAGGTCCAATTGGAGGCAACAGATCACTGCCGTGATCAAAGAAGACCCCGGCCGACTTCGATTCCGATTCGCCAGATGCGGCAGGTCCGGCCGCGATGCAAGTTTCTCCGGGCAAAAAAGAGCGCACCCAGTCGGAAATTTAAGCCTTCGTCGTCGGTCGGCGGAAACCGCAACGTTCTATATATTCGTAGCGATAGCTCGGAGCACAAACAGAGAGGGGAAAAATCTGTTTCCCTTTGTCAAGGTGGATTCCGTTGCTTGTCACAGTTCACTGCCGACGACGACGACGAAAGGGCACGCCGAGCCGACTTGCACTCACCCCAGTCCTCGAACGTGCGTCGGTCGGTCGGTTCATTCAAACACGCACGTCCGCTCCTAGCTACGAACTCACAGTGGGTATAGATGGCAGAGATTAACTTAATCTTTGAAATCTCGCTTTATCGCATTAGGCTTAATCCATTTATGTAGGTAGGTCTAATTTGTCCTGTTCATGAACCCCCTGTGTTTCCGCTCGCTCGTTTGCCGATAGAAGTTAAAGATAAAGGACGTTATTAACAGCCGGCTGAGACAAGACTAGTAGCGGCGGCAGCAGCTAGATAGAGAACAGAACGAAGTAACCGTGCTCTGATTGCTCCCATGCAGAATGGCCGGGCTCGGTCTCAGGCCAGCTTCCTTCAACGGACGAAATGGAGCAAGCAAGACGTGCTGATTAACTAGACTTAATTGGATGGCCCATTTCATTATTTTCCATTATTTTAAAAGTTGGATTGCAGTGGTCGCCATCGTACGTAAACTCTAATCTTCCTCAGGTGTTTAATTGCACAGGGCTTCGAAGCATATTTTGGCGGCTTGACTGCCTGCATGACAAAGAAGAGGGGGAAATGACCGCAAACGCCGGCATGATTTACCGGGGAAACATCTCGCGGCTGTGAATCATCCATCGTACAAAAAGCGCGACATGAGCAGCTCGCAGGCATGTCCGTTTCGTTCCGCTTCATGGCTTTGGAAAATAGGAAATACGTCCACAGGTGTAGTTGTCTTAAAAACCCACAGACATCCTTCCTTCCCATCTGACCGCCGCTCGGCCCGAAAAGATTAGCGTATTATCTCTGGCTGGTAGTTGAACATTTGTTCAAATACTCTGCGGTCTAGACTGTTTGGAGAAGGGGACGGAGAAAGACGTTTTGAGCGACGCGCCATAGACGGAAAATAAATCGTCCGTTTATGTCGCGTGTAGCAAAACTAGCAACGGCCGCGGCCGCTTCACGCTCATGTAGTATGTGGCCAAATCTGGCTGCTAAAAAAATTGGGCCATCGATCAAAAAATAGGCGACGGACGGAGATCAACGCGCGCGTTTCTTTCAAGGTGAGAGACGTACGCGCGCCGACTTACAAACGAGCTAGCTAGCTAGCATCTTTAGGGCCGCCAATTGGGCGTCTTTGTAAGAAAACGGTGGAATGGCTATAGCTAGGGCTAGGCGCTGGCTGGCACCTCGGCTAAGTTCTCAACCTTGGACCGCCGGAAACCGAATTCGACCCGGATGGGCGTAGGAAGGAGGGAGGGAGGCGGCGCGGCGACGATCGACGACAGAGAAAGAGAGACATAGGCAGCGAATACTACGTCTCAAATTTGAGGCGGACGGACGGACGGACGCGGGCTTCGATTAGATTAGCACGTACGAGGACGGCCGGAGCTGGTGAATCGACGTGCGCAGCAAGGGCGACGGACGGAAGGAGGCAGTTTGAGGAGATTCGCCTCCGAAAAATCGCCCTCAAGGAGATTTGGAAGCTATGATGACGTTGCCGAAACAAGTCCGAGGGAAATCCGGGAAGTGTTTGAGTGCGAGAAAACAATAGGATCCATCCCGCCCCTAGCTCTTGTTGCCGGTCGGTCGACTCTTTGCCGCCCATTTTTATCGCCATGTGTTTCACCTCCTCGTCTCGTCTCTCCCTCGAGGGAAAACTACTTGCACAGATCGAGCAGCGGAAGCGGACGGTCCGACCGCGTCCGCTCCCTGAGCTGCTTCTGGCCAGTCACTGTCGGGAACAATTAGGAATGAATGAAAATGAGACAGGGTGGACAGAATGAACCAAAGATAAAAAACATACAAACAGCGTAGGAGAACAGTAAATGGATAAATTGTCCATTAAAATTCTGACCCAATGCATCATATATGCACAATGGAGGCAACACAGGATAGTTTCACGGTCTGACAACGAGAAACTTATTCTTTGTGCTCTAAAGTGACTCCGTTTTCTCTTTCATGCTTGAGCGCGACGCACAAAAAATAAGGTCGGCGCTTCACTTCCTGTGCAGAATGGCCCCTCAGGTGTCTGTTTTGGCAATTTTCTAATAGTCCATGTGGGTCCTGAAGAGCGGTTCAGATCGAGTGCTTTAAGATCACGACGCTCAAAATGTGGAATACGAGCACCCGAAAGGAAGGAACGACTGGCGTCGGCCATAAAGTGCTCCTATATAGCTCTCCTCTTTATTCCAATGCACTCAATATCCTCGCCCCGCCTGAATGAGAGCTGCTGCTATATAGGTGCAATTGTCACACATATTTTCTCCTCTTGCTGTCTGTCAGACAGTCTGAAACGTCTTTTCCTTGATCTTTGCTCTCAATATTTCTCTTCCCTCCTTCAACGGACAGGAAGTGGGAGAGTCACTTACCAGCGAGCTCACCGGCGGACGGACGGAATAGTGGCGGTGGCTGGCTCCCTAGCTGTTGAGCTGCCAGCAACGAGAGGACCGTTGCCGTGCCAGGTACAGAGTAATTGCATGCGAAAACCCCTTCCCTCTAAGGAGAGAGATTGAGCCATAAATTTTGGAAAACCCAGGTGGGCACACTGATTTCCTCCATCCATTCGTCAAAGCGGGAAGGAATACGTACTCGGGCAGATACATGGGCGTACGTGAAAAATCGGCGCTGCTCGAATAACGGCGCCTAAAGGACTCACGATTGAGACTGTGCGATCGACATAGCTAGGCGGGGCGCGCCAACCGTGCACTCGATCCGACTTCGAATATTCGTGACGCCTTTTTCCCATGCGCCAATACGCACGGAAATGGTGAACGGCGATGAGACTGGAATGAATGTTGAACTATATTGAAAATCGGAAAACCGCGGCTCTGGCGGTCCGAAAGATAGAGCGGCGCGATAGGGGTCAGACTGAGTAATAATAATAGCTCCCCAAGCTTCCTGTCTGAGCCGGCTCTTTCTCCGAGGCAATTTCCTCGCCGCTAGCTATCCGTCTACTATCATCTATCGCTATCTGCGCGCATCTCCGCTCCGGAAGCCGACTTCCTCGATCCATCCACTAGTGCACGGGAGCCCCCGCATCGTCGAAATCAAGGCGAAAAGAAGAGCCATACAGCCACACCCATCGATGAAGGAAATCTGGACGACAGAAGCCAAGTACAATACGAGCTCCGTTCCTTCCCTTTCATCCCTCGAACGGAGAGCTAATTGACTTGTTCCACGACGTCCGGTCTATCGTACGCAATTTCCCTAGAAAAATATACGAGAAAAAATCCGTTGGTTTAGAAAACTGTGACTTCCTAAAGTTTTCCCAACGGGGCAGCTGCATCCTTTTTCCCTGCGGTCGGTCATCTCGGCCGGCAGCGCGGCGGTCGGTCGGTCGGTCACCTGAGAAAAAATGTGCGTCGATCTCGCGAGGCAGATGTGATTTAAAATCTCGAATTCCTTCCTATGGTCATCTTTAACGTCAAATATTCGCTTAATTACTCCTTAGAAAGGAAGTGGAACGTCCGACAATCATGTGGATTGCTGTAGTAAAAGGACATACGTATATTGTACGCATTGTAGCACCCCTTGCGACCTGGCAAATTAGACCATGTGCGACATTTTCTGCGGCCGGCTGCCGGGCAAGACGCACGGGGAACGTACAGGACAGATGCCGGCCGTTAAGACGACGTGGCTGTCTGCAGACTACCCACAACGAAGAAAGAGAGCTAGCGCAGAAATTCCAAACCTGGCTATACATACTAGAGCACTCTTTCGACCGACCGCAGAGAAATGCGAACGCAAATTGAAATGGCTATGGCTCCGCCAATTATCTTTGTTTCGGCATCGATCTATCGAAAGATCGAGGTCAGACATACTCTCCGAAAAAGCATTCCTCCCTCCCTCTCTCGCGCGCAACAAATGGATTGTCTGCGGATGCGTCTCAGACAGGGACAATTTTTTCCACCGTCGACGGGGGAGAGAGTCGAGTCGAGTCGAGTCAATCGACGCTCAATATCCGCTTCAATGCACCACTAATTTCTCTTCTCCCCTCGCTCTCTCCTTTCTCTCTCCTCGACCTTGGTGACACAACTGCGAGACTGAGCTCGGCCGGGGTCTAGCTAGATAGACGTATAGGCCACCTTTAACCTCTTCTTCCCTCCCTCGCTCCCTCCCTCGTATGCCACCGACACCGCTACTTTTCCGTTCCATCACGACGTACGTACGGAGGGAGGCGAGCAAGAACCAAGGCAGTGCGACGAGCTTCAATGGCGGAAATAGAGTGGCTAAAATGGTGAGGACATTATGAACACTTCGAAGTCGAGTCGTACAAGCTCTCTTTTAAGGTTAATCTAATGCGTTTAAAGTACGTATTAATTGCCTGGCAACCCCGACCGACGGGTATTGCTGGCTTGCAATTAGCCGCGACCGAGTAAAAGTGGATTTCTCCGTAGCTGGAGGGCGGCCCCGACCGACCGACCGACCCCGTAACCGTAACTCACTTCCACGCGATATAGTACGTAGACGAACCTGGGCCGAGTGTCGTATGCCATTACCACGACCGACCATAAGTCAATATTCGCGTGTACTACACCACCCACTTCATCTTGGGTTTCAATTCGGCAGCCGACAAACACGCCGTAAATTTGAAATGTGCATTACATGCGCAGTACGTATGCGAGAGTCGAGAAAGCTGCTGCTTCCCCATCTCGCTCCCAGCCGCCCATCTTTCAGCAAGCGGAGATAGTCGAAATTAGTTTGTCAGGAGGAACGTCGCTCGCTATAGCTCAGCGATCGACGACGAGTCGTCCGGCCACGCTCCCTTCCTTCCTTCCTTCCTTCCTCGGAAGTGCGATCGTTATACTTGCGGCTGCGATTGAGGGACTGCCTTACGTCTCTTCTCACTCCTCTACTTTAAACTGACTCGCCATCGATTTATCGTCTTGCCCTCGAGACTTCAACTCACCGTCTCCGGATCTGAACGATCCCAAAGTGTTGGACGACGAAGACGCCGCCTTCGCTCCTCCGCATCGGCAACTCGACGAAGAAGCCGCCGCGGCCGATGGTCTCCTCGAGACGACCGCTGAGCCTCCGACCAGAGTCGCGGTTCGACTCCGGCTGATCGGCACCCGGCGCCGGTAGCTCTGGTATGAGGTTACCGGCTTGGAAGACGACGACGTCGAGCAGGTCCGGCCCGCGCACCTGGAGCCCGCGGCGGTGGAGGCCGCGGACGCGCCGTTCGGCAGATACGAAGACGCTGCAGCAGGCGGTGGCGGCGGAGGCGGGTGACTTCGTCTGGTCACCGGCGACCGCCTCATGTTGGGCTGGCGGCGGGGGAGCATCGGCGGCTCGCCGGTCGCGTCCCTCGGCAAGTTGCAGTAGCTGGGCATCTTGGACGGGGCGTCGTCGCCGTCGTCGCAGACTCTGGGCGGCCGGGCGCGGGCGGGCTCCTCCGACGTCACCGAGGAGGACCCAGTGGTGCCGGTGGACATCGCCGGCTCGATCGCGATCTGAGCCGGGGGCACGTTGTAGTATTCCTTCGACACGTCCTTTTGGTCGTCGTTGGCCATTGTTTTGTTCTGGCTAGCACTTCTTCACAGAGCAGCTAATATATATTCAACTGGCTGATTCACAGTTGAGCATTATTTCGCAATTAAACTTGTTAC
>JAAUYK010236942.1_pt1 | contig 11482 bp, 11 predicted proteins | sample 7278021 | NCBI WGS metagenome assembly JAAUYK01 (sample SAMN14350223, study PRJNA611818) | marine sediment metagenome | isolation source: surface marine sediment (1.8m) | place: French Polynesia: Moorea | collected 2018-08
GTCCTCTTCATTCTTTATCACCTTGCTCGATCACGGCGAGATCCAATTGTATCGTCTACGCATTGCATGGTAAATGTTTCGCCTCCTGCATGCAATACTACGTATGTAACCTCAATGGTTGGGAGCACCTACTTGTCCGCCGCCGGAATGGATCTTCTTCTCTCCGCTTTCTTTCTCCTTCCGAGGAGAAATACGATCGTATAGTGTACTCGTAGTAGTATACGCACCGCAGATTGCGTCGGGGCGGATTAGCCGCACGTACGGTGGTCGGTCTGCGGCCGGTTGGATTGAGATTGCATGGACGCAATAAAAATTGCCGCGACGTTATAACAGAGAGTTTCGCCTCACTGTCATGCAGAACGTCGGCCGGTCGGGCGAGAGTTTTTCGCATATGTGCATGTGCTGCTACAGCTAGCCGAGATGAATCCATTAAACTGACACCTGTGTGCTATACCGTGTATGCCGGAGCAAAAAGCTGGCAGCTGCCTTACCTGACGCGACGAAATCGAGATCCGATGCCACGTTTCGAACTGCACTGAACGTGTACGTACGTAAATCACGACATCGTCGCACAGAAGCCTATCCTACGAACGGAACGCTATATAGTATAACACAATCCATGCATATTCCACACACGCTGCCGACCGACCGGCCGTCTCGCACGCACGCATGCCTGCGTGGATTCGCAAAAAGTAATCCTTCCCTTCCCTTCCCTTCGCTGCCGCTGCTGCTGCCCCCGCGGCGGAAAATAGTCACCGTTTCCCAGCCGATTGTACGCGTCCGACTAGCGAAGTTACATGAAGCTAGCTAGCTGTCACACGTACGTACGAGCGCCTGCGCTCGACCGACCGAGGATATGGCTTTGCCGACCGACCGACCGACCGACCCCGTAGCCGCTCCCGCGCTCGCTCGTCTCCCCAGCATGTGTAGCTACGGTTTCCCGAAAATTAGGCATTTTCAGACATGCGCTTTCATGACGTGGGATCCCCTTTTTGATCGCCGGGGCCTGCTTCTTCTTGGTGTACCTAAATGTACGGCTAGGAATGCAGGTAGAGATTGTGATATACTGTCATTCAATGCCGCCGCCGCCGCCGCCGCCACGACGACGCCGTGTGCGAATATTCGACGTCGCCTTCAGATGATCGACGTGTAAAAGGAAGCTAGTAGCTAGGGACAGCTAGAGCAGACGCGATTTCGCCTCTGTCGGACCGACGCAAACGTTGTTACAGTTTGGGATCTGGCTGGCTTCATCCTCTAGCTACGGGTGAGTGGTTAGGCCGGCATGTCAGAGAATTGGAACTACTAGACCGCGTTCTGACATCGCGTTCTGCTCGGATTGAGTGTCTATCATAGTAGTGAAGTGAATTTAGTCGGTACATCTCTGTCTGTATGTCCATATTGTCGGACCAAGTCATGCATGCGTGACCGTGATGGAAAGGAAAGGAAAGGAAACGCGGACTCTATTACCAGGCATGCGGACAGGGTGTACAGATTTAATTAAGGCCAAAGAATGATATGATTTAAAGAAGACCTATCGACGTACTTTTGTTTATGAAGGTTTCATTCAATTTTCTCTGGACTAGTACAAATTTCAATTCTTAAAAGCCAGACGGGGAATGCCGAAAGCGGGCAGCGCGCGGGGGAAGTACGCACGCATTCTTCTTCTTCTTCCCCCGAATTAAGTTGGGGGCCGGCCGCCAGCGTCACGCTCGAGCTAATAAATTCGGCTTCAATGGACGGATCATCCGACTGCTTCTGCCACGCATGGTCACTCCAACGGGAGGGTGCTTCGTATTTTGCATGATCAGCATGACGACTGCGGGGAGTCAGACGCGGAGAGGATTTTCTCTAGGTCGAACGGCGGAAGGAAGATACTCGGCTCGTGAGGACTGTCGAAAAGAAGATGTGCACAAATTGGAGGAGGAGGAGGAGGAGAGGGGGAGTCGGATTCGAAAAAATTGCCCTTGAGTGTTAAGGAGAACGTAAGAAGAGCTCAAATCAGGCTGCTGTTGACCTATGCAAATCTGAATCATCGTCTTGTTGCCTAGCTGTTGGGAAAATGCTTTAAGGATGGATTCACTGCTTCCACCTTGTCGATTAAGTAAGGCCGCCGACTGTCTGACTGTGGGAAAAACAACAGCGGACGTCGCGTCGTTCGCCGGTCGATCGCTTGCAATGCCAACGAACCATGTGTCGTAACATGTGGCTGACTGACTGACACACGTGTAGAAATTAAGGCGGCGGCGACCGACGATTGACAGACATGTCGGCATAATGTGTATGTATGCGCACTCACGCTTCGATGCAAATACCGGATCGAGTGGAGCCGCCGCCCTACCTGTCTCGATTAACTAATAAGGCCGAGTTTCGAAACTGAACTGAACTGAAGCTGTTCGCTCGCTCGCTCCCTCGGACACTGCGCATTTTGACCATGTTTGATCATGGCTGGTCGTCGTCTACAGTATTTCTATAGGCGGACAGTGGACATACGAAGGTAGGGTTGGGGTAGCTAGGTAGACAGGGAAAGCTAGGGAGTTCTTAATGCAATCATTCTTGATCACATGTGTACTATGTATGTATAATTTATATGTTGGCCAATATATATAATCCGCCTCCCCTCTGCGCTCATCCATGATGGTGACTATGCACCAAATTCCACTCTGCATGTTGACACTCTCCAATCTCTCTCTCCCAGACTCAATCGCCGCTGTCAACAAAAGAGTATGGTACTGCAGGGCTTTTGCGTAAACTAAATTCTCAATTATGTATAGCTGTAATTAATTAATTGTTCACGTGGCATTCGTTTACGTCCACTTAATAAATCCTTTGGATATGGCTCATTGCCCACCGCCGCTGTACATTCGCGTGCTTATGCGTCCAAATTCAACGCGCATCTCCGCAAACGAGACAAACGTGTCTTTCAATGGTTTTGTCGTCCTGCAGCCAGACTGACTTCCACGCATGATGCTAGGTTCATCGACTTCAATGTCGGCCAAAAAATGGAATGTGTTCGAGAGCATCAATCTGGCATTACCGCTGCGGCCTGCATGAATGCTATTCTACAGTATAGCTGGCAGCTAGTCGATCGTTTAGCAGTCAAAAATCAGTGTGGTCATCGCACCGTCACTCCTGTAGTATACGTATCTGTCTGTCCATCCATTCGAAACAGGATGTCCGCATACATATAAAGAATCGTCGTCGTCTTTTGTGTGTGAATTGAACAGAATGCGTTGGTTCGATGAATGCGAGCGAACGCGATCGAGCTAGATTATTATATTCCCACACTGGCCGGCCATTCCTTCCTCCTCTAGCTAGCTAACCTTGTCCCTTCCTTAATTTCCTAATTCCTGCACACGAAGAAGAAGGCGACAGCTGGAGGAGGAGGAGGGTGTATCGCGTGACTCTGCTCCAGTAGCGATTTCTCGCCCCGGCCGCGCAAATGCTCACCTGTCCGGATAAGGCACGATCATCGAAATATATCAGGATATCACATTTCGTTTCGTAACCACACTTCACTGCTGCACACTCGACACAAAGTCACGTCTTCTTCTGGGTCGCTCGCGATTGCCACTAACACGTACGAATTACAGCTGAGAGCGGAGAAAATCTAGTTTCTCCGGGCCGACTACAAGTGCATGGGTGGCGATGAGGAAGGACGTATACATTGCGCTGAGTTTGCTTCAAAATATCGAGAATCGCTGGCGCGGCTTCGTGTACGTATGTACGTATGTCTCCTCCTCTAGAATCGAGATCGCAATGCAGCTGGAAGTGTGAAATCTGAGATCAACCGGCCCCGACGCGTAGATGCTTAATCATTGTTTTACGAGTCGGCCAAGGCGAACATGACCCCGCATCCGATTTCCAAACTACCCCGAGCGAAGCGGATCGACCTGACGTATGCGCTGCATGACTCAATAACTCCAACTACGGAAAAAACGTCTCAGCAATATTGCATAGTGTGACTTTAATTCTGACTTGTAAAGACGAGCACCAACATGCGCAGAGTGTTAATTACGCTTGGGCAAGAGAACGCGGTTGTCCAAATCTATTGCTCTAAAGTCCATACCTGGCTGCAAGTGCCTAGAAAGCCACTCTTGAGTCACACGTACGTACCCCCGTCGCTTACGTGTTGATGAGCGGAAGAGGATGCGCGACAGAGAGTTTATTCGCTGTGCTACAGTTATATACGTCGTAGAATCAGGTTTCACCGCAGCGTCAATCGGGTGCGGAGTGCGTTCGAGCACATTCCTGTGGCCAGTGAACGAAATTCTGAATTGAGCTAGATCAGAAAAACCGCACCGCCTCTCTTAATATCGTTGCCCTGAAATCCCTCAGCAGAGTCAATCAGTCAACAAGCAAGCTAGGTCGATCCCAAAATGGAATCCGAGTACAAGATGCCCGAGACGGGCGAGTTCTACGTGACTCCCGAGATCCGGGCCGACTTTGACAAAAATGGGTATGAAGACATTGATGTAAGACCCTTTTAATCGGCTCCGCCGCCCTTTAGCTTCATCCTGGTCCGCGGCCTGTTCAACGCCGAAGAGGCCGCCAAGATGAAGGCCTGCGCCGAGCAGAGCAACGACATCAAGAAGTACGCGTACGGCCGCTCCGACAGCCACGGCCGGACGAGCAAGATGTGCCTGTGGAACTACGCCGGAAACGACGTCTTCGGAATGGTGGCCAGGTGCAGGAAGGTGGCCGGCACAATCCAGGAGTTAATGGGCGGGGACGAGATTTATCACTACCACACAAAAGTAAGGGGAGATTAGATTCACGCGTCAGACTCCCTGAAGGCTTTCTTCCTGTGCAGTTGATGATGAAAGAGCCCAGGACTGGCGGCGCCTGGAACTGGCACCAGGATTACGGCTACTGGTACCAGAACGGCTGCCTCCTTCCCGAGATGGCCTCCATCTTCATGCCGGTGGACCCGTGTACCAGGGAAAACGGCTGCCTGGCGGTGCTGCGAGGAAGCCACAAGATGGGCCGGATCGATCACGTTCAGATGGGCGAGCAGGCCGGAGTCGAACCGGGCCGGCTTGAGGACGCCAAGAAGGTCTTCGAGATGGTCTACGTGGAGATGCAGCCGGGGGACGCGCTATTCTTTCATGCTAACCTGCTACATTCGAGGTATATAGTATGTACTAGTAGAGAATCGAATCTACGTAGTTCTGTAATTAATCTTCAACTCCTTGTACGTACATAAACTCTTAAAAAAAACCGTCGAATTTGTGCACTAGAATGCCTTCTCGAATACGAAGCTTCATTCCAATCTTATGAAGCCCAATTCAAAGTGTGCATTGCGTTTTGTAAGGGATTCTTGGAACTTCTTTAGCCAGAAGAACGACAGCGATCTCCGCCGCTGGGCGCTCGTCATGGGGGTGAACAAGAGGAAGAACCAGCCGACGCGGGAGCACCACCATCCCCTCTACCACGACATGAGGATCGTGCCCAACTCGGCCGTCTTGGACTGCCCCAGGTTCGACTCCACGGAGGAGAAATGGTTCATGGACCCCAACGAGGAAAAGAGCTACGAGGTCGGCAAGGGAAAATAACTGCGGAAATGAAAATACTTTTTATTCGCTATAATACAAACCATTAATGTTACGACACTGTCGTGTCGTACTGTCAATTACTTTTAAAGGAGACTAGCTGACGGAGGTCACATAAGCAAACAGACGGTGGCTGCGGCGCAGAGGTACACGAACCACGGCCGCCCGAACCTATGCTCCTGCTGGTCGCTCTCCTTAATGGACTTGGCGGCCAGATGTGAGGCCCACAAGACGCAGACTGAGGCCGGGGTCTTGATTCTGAAAAGAAGGCTATATAGTTGACACAACAGGAGAATACTTCTAAGACTGTCCGTACTCACATTGGTATGAAGCAGGCAAGTAGGCAGAGGAACGCCGCAAACAGTAGATGCACTCTGCTGTCGGAGACGAGAGCCCTTGCCCTGGGAAATTCGATTCAGTTTAGTGTCCGAACTGAGCTTCAATGTGAGCAGCATTTAGTTCTTGATCCTCGTCGCCGCCACTGCCGCCCGAACAGGGCTCCCCTCCCCCAAACCTTCGCAGTCGCACCCGGCAGCGGCGGCGACAGCAGCACTCTCATCATACCTTTCGAGGGTCGACCTCTTTCCGAAGAGGGACCAGAGCTGCTCTAGTTGCGGTTCGGCGGAACCGTACGCCAGGGGGTCATCGCTGTTCACGATGGGCTCGGGGACCGCAGTCGCCGTCGGACCCTGAGAGGGGCTCACGACGGCGATGCTATCCTCCGGTATTACCTCCTCCTCATCCGTTGCCCTCGGAGGCCGCTTCGAGCGGTTGCGAAGGTTGCGGCCGCGGCGGCTGCCGTCAAGCTTTATGAGCTCAATGTCAGCCAGGTCCGGGCAGTCCATCGAGAGGTCGATGTCGCCGAACGGACTGGTCTCGTCCGCCGAGGCCGGGGCCGGGGCCGCATTCGCCACTGGAGTCGGCGGCGAGGTAGCCTCGTGGCCAGAGAGCATGGGGTCCTTGGCCAAGACGTTGCTGTCATCGTCATCCCGCGTATCCGTTTCTACGATATATAGCATAAATTATTCGATTCAGTTAAAATGCGTAAAGCGTACGTACATATCTATTAGTATATATAGTTCCTACCTTCGGAAAGTTGTGACGGACTCAATTGCTGAGGCACGGATTCCTGAGCCGTCTGTTCTAGCATTTCCTCGAATATATCGTGCTCCATCTCTCTGTTCACTGCATTGAATGACTTCCCGGACTGCATGAGAGCATAGAGAGACTACAGGATCAGGATTATTGACAAATCCATGTGCATAGTAATGTACCTGGCAGGGGCAGTGGCAACTGTCGTGGTGATGAAAGACGTCGATCTCCTGTGTCTCAGAGCTCTCCTCCACGCCGTTGATCTCCCTGTCAAGCTTGATTTCCAACTTGCAGGCAAAACTGCCCGGTCCGTTCTCGTGCAGCAGGTTCATCGCCCTCACGTTCTCCATGAACGACAGCCAAGTATCGAGGTTATTAATCTTCTTCTCCACCACCTTCTTCTTTTTCCTCGTCGTGGCCTCCTCGTACTCCTCGAGCGCCTCCCTCTCCCTGAAGTCGATTCGACCAATTTTGCCGTTTATGTCGACTCTGAAATTTTGGCAGACACTGTCTCTCAAGTGAAATAATCCTCGCAATGGCACTTACTCTAATTTCGTTGGCATGGTGAATAAGATCGCCTGGCCGGCCGGCCTTATGAGGCAGGAGGCTTTGACCTTGGTGAGGGCGTTCTTGACTTCGATTGGAAGCACTTTCCGACCGAGAGTGCACATGTGGCAGTCTCCTAGCCTGGAGAGGACGAAAAACCATGAGCGTCTACGCCACACGTATGCGTACGTACTTGAAGCCCTCGATCTCGGCCGCCTTCTTGTCCTTCCTGTTTCGGACGATGTCTGAGAACGCCGCCGTGTCTCCGACGGAGGCCTTCAACTTGATCACGTGGATGCCGAAGCCCTCCTTGTCCTTCGCGTTGGAGCCGCGCAGGGCCTTGCAGATCCTTTTACACTCCTCTTTGCGCTCGGCATCAGTCTTTCGGATGTGAACCACATCAAAAGAAACGAAATGATACAACAATTGACAATGGACGTACCAAGTCCCTCGTCTCAGCCTTCAGCCTGATGTCGACCAGCTCCGAGAGGTCGTTCTGCAGCGGCGTGCAGATGCGAATCATGACGCCGGAGGCCTTCTTCGTCTTCCTCTGCTTCTTGGCCTCCGGAGGGCCTCCTTCCTCTTCGGTTCCGTCGGCCTTTCCGAGGCGAATGGAGTCGCCGTCGAGGGCAAAGGAGACGTCGCAGCCGCGCTCCACGCTCAGCTCTCCGTCCTGGGCCTGGCCGACGAAGAGAAACAGCTTGCCGTCGATCATCTTGAAGGTGATGCGCCAGTCGTGGCGAAAGTCCGGCGCCCGTTTCCCCGCCGACTTCTTCCTCTTCTTGGCTCTCGATCCGGACCCGACCTCCACATAATCTGGCAATAAATGAAATGAATGTCTTACATAGCTGTATTGCAATACAATGCATGATGCCGGAACTTAATTACAGCTCGGGTCTGCGGCAAAGATGCATCCTGCGGGCGCGCGCTCATCGACGTGGACGGGCGACAGGACGAGCACGAGGACACCGCGGAGAAACTCTGACGGCAATCTCCTTATGACGCCCGACACGTAGTCGCCGTTGCACATCGCAACGATCTGCTTTCCGGTCCTGAAGTGGTAGGACCTCTTCCGGAGAATCACACTCAAGGCCTCGGCCTCGCCGCCGAGGCCGGGCGACAACGAAGCCATCGCGCTAAAAATATGTCAGTCACAGTCAATTCGTCTTTTGTTCGTCTGTTCCTACCAAGGTTACTTAAAGGTTCCTACCTAAATTGTACCTCTTCTTAATTAAAACGCGTCCGACGTCCGTATACGTACTATAGTCCGTACCGACTATACCGGCTGAACTATAGAAAGAAAGCAGCCAGCAGGCAGCATGTAGCAATGGCTTTGAAGTGAACGAGGACGGCGCGCATCAAACCGACACGGACGTTTCGAGTGAATAGAAGCCTGCAATAGCAAAACTATTGTAAAGTTATATTTAGTCCATGCACATAACCACTAGTTAGATCTAGAGTACTACATGCCTTGATACAAGATTTATGTCTACAAGAAATACTCTACGGGATTGGGTTTACTAGCCACGCGTCTTGAGTTGTATCTGTCTATGGTCGCAAAAAACTTATGTAGCGAAACTGGCATTTCACCTTGCGACACCCTCCGACCAGATCTAAATTCATGCGCGAATCATTAAAATCGCCATAAAAGCATTTACTATAAGCACATATTGCAAATCGATATATAAAATTACCCTTTACTAACGTTTATGTCTGCCACTCCAAAATGAGGGGCTTATAAATGCCCAAAACGTACGTAATTACGAGAAAACATATCGTTCATATATACGGTCGGACATGCAAGTACGCATACATGATCGATCGATCCACCCAGTTTCTATTCCTAATCTCTCTCCGGCCGAGCGGGCTTTTTGGCCAAACGCAAACAAAGCCGATTTTGCGGGGAGCCCGAGCGAGCGAGCGATCTGCCCGTCAGCCGCGACTCAATTTTACGGCTCAAGCTACGCGCGCACCTTCGTCGACGTCGATCATACGACGTACGCGTATAGGCATATTAATAGCATATTGTACGTACATGAATAGTTGTTCAATTCCCAACCCCAAAGCTAACACCTGTTCATTTCGCCATTTCGCACGTCGGAGCTAGCCAAGGAGAGTGAGGAGGAGATGGTGTCACAGCTGCGTCATTTAATATGGCCGAATTCTCGCTACACTAAATCCGTGTAGGTTTGACCTTGGAAAGCGCAGTAAGTCGGGAAAAGGGGGAGGGAGGCAAACCGATCGAGGACTCAAAGTCCAAACTCCATATACTTTTTGAACGGCAATCTCGTATGTACGTCGGCGTATTCCTTGGCCGCGTAGCCGCCGCCGCAAAAACGCGTTTATCGTATTTCGTGGCCGCGCACTCGAAGGCAGCTAGCGCCGCAAAATTCGAAGCCATAGCAATTCTCCGTCCGTCTGTCCGTCCGTCTATACTATGTACGTGTATCAGGCAGTCAGTCAGTCTCAGTCCGCAACATCAACGAACGTACTTGCTTGCAGTGTGGCGCTTGGGGTAGTTCGGCAGGGGGGGTATGGTCGGACAGGCCAGAGGGGGGGTCTGGCCTGTCCGACCATACCCCCCCCCTGCCGAGTGCCGACCTACCCCAAGCGCCACACTGATACCAGACAGAACGTGTACCTAAATGAATCTACTAAAAACTTCGTATACCCTCACTTTTCCGGATCGGGGTCTGCATCGCCAGCCCAAGGCTTGATTGCTCGAACGGACTGTAATGCACTCACTCGCTCACTGCAAGCCACGATCGAGCGGAGCGGCGGCAGTTGTTGCTCTTTCCAGACAATCAGAGGAGTGTTTTAGAGCTCAAACTTTGCACTAGCTCACCGGCCGGCCAGTGTGCGGAAACTTTTAGTTTCAAACTAGCAGTGCGTTTAGGAGGAGGAGAAGAGAAGAGAGAAGGAGAGAAGAGAGGAGTGGAGAGGATCGCTCACGTTTCGCTACATGCGGGCTAGGAGGTACGCATTATTCGCCGCATCAATAGCTTTCGAATTCCAACGCTGCCTGCCTGCCTTCCGTCTTTCCGGCCAAACTTTTCGCCCACACCATTCGTTGGTTCGTTCGCTGCTGCTGGCAACAGTACATTAGCCCAACGTGGCCGCGAAAGTTTTGACTCAAACTTTGCACATCAAACGGTTGCTGCTGGCTGCCTGCCCTCCCCTCCCCTCCCCTCCGATCAAGGGGGCGGCGGCGGAGTAATTATGACGCCGGCAGCAGCAGCAGCAGCATTGCTGGACAGCCAGCTCGAATATTCCGCACGTATATGTGAGCGTTATAACAAGAAGAAGGTAGCTTCTCCATATATCCGTGCTGCTGCTGGAGTTGCTCTCTCGCATCGCATTAGATGCATCGCTTGCTTGCTTGCTTGCTTCCACGTTCGCTCGCTCGCTACTGAATGACCGGAGGCGGAGAAAGAGGAGAAGGAAAGAGTTTGCCTAGCTGCCTCCTAGATGCAGTCAAGGGTTGCCGGGAGGGACAGAAAATAATACAGCCTCTACTATGTAACGGCGATTATAGCAACGGATGAGCCTCAATGTGGCAACCCTGAGTAGCTGCTAGTGAAGAGAAGGAGGGAGCAGGTCGGGCATCGGAACAGAAACGGACTGACTGACGGAAGGAAGGAAGGCCGCCCCGAGCCATGAGCCAAGGAGAGCCATTACTGGGAAGCTAATTCGAATGCGGCCTAATTAACAAGTAGACATAAAGGTGGCGCGTTGATTATTGCTGTACTTAAAAGCCCAGTTGAGTAACGCTGGCGAGGCTCAAAACGCGTCAGAGCGAAAGGAGGAGGCGGTGGCGAGGGTTCGTTAAGAATGCAAAAACCTGCTACTGCCGAGTCAGGCGAAGCTGTTTCGCGGAATTTACTACGGGGGGCGAACAAAGCAGACGACTGGCGACTGCAATGGAAATGCACGAAAGAGTAAATCGTGTTGCGTTGATTTTTACCCGGCGTCGAAGACACCGCGGTCTATAAGTGAACTTTTTTTCTTCCCCTTTTCCAGAAGCCTTTTTGTCAAGGCGACATTCAGACGATGAAAACGGCTCATACAATGAGCTTACTGCATACCCATAGTGAACTCCATTCTCATGGTTGACTCCGTACCCATCGTGAACAAATATCCATGGTGTACCCCATACCCATGGCGTAACTCATATCCACGAGTCAAGCCTCTTTTGTGTCTTGAGTCACTGCCTTCGACGCCGGTCCATACAGCTATTTCCTCTTGTTTTTCTCGCAGCAGCGAAGAAACTATTTAAGTGCGATATAGGATCAGAA
>JAAUYK010048487.1_pt1 | contig 11481 bp, 6 predicted proteins | sample 7278021 | NCBI WGS metagenome assembly JAAUYK01 (sample SAMN14350223, study PRJNA611818) | marine sediment metagenome | isolation source: surface marine sediment (1.8m) | place: French Polynesia: Moorea | collected 2018-08
GACAGGATCCAGAAGGCCGAAAGCAGGGTTCCAAACGCGACGATGATCGTGGAAGCAAAGTGCATTTTGGGGCTGACGCGGTTCCAGCCGAACAGCATGATTCCCAGAAATGACGCTTCCAGAAAAAAAGCGGTTAAAACTTCATAGCCCAGCAAGGGGCCGATGATATTGCCGCCGGCATCCACAAATCGCGACCAGTTGGTGCCGAACTGAAACGGCATGAGCACACCGGAAACCACGCCCATGCCAAAGGTGACGGCAAAAATTTTAACCCACATGCGGTAGACATCGGCATAAACTTGGTTACCGGTCTTGAGCCAGCGCCACTCGAGCACGGCCAGCCAGCTGGCCAGGCCGATGGTAAAGGCCGGAAACAGAATATGAAACGATACCGTAAACGCGAACTGCGCGCGTGCCAGAAAGGTCGGATCAAGATTTTCAAACATGGTCATCTCTTTTCGGATTAAGGCAACGCCGGTGCGCGCCGATGTAAAACGCCATTAGTCATTTATAAGACCAACCCTCTCCGTGGCTACATCCCAACAGGCAGGTTCCGATGGCCTCCTTCGTGACGACAACGGCCGTATCGTCGGCCGCGTTGAATTCAAAGACATCCTTGCATCATTCAGTACCAATTTGCAAGCCGGTGCAGCTCTCGGTATCGATTGCGACGTGTTTGGCCATGGCCGGCCAATTTCAGTCAAGCATCTAAAGGCCGTTGTGCCTTGCAACGATAAAACGCCTTGAATCTGAAAAGCGGTTAACTGCGGAGAGCTCGTCTCATGGCAAGCACGCAACCTGCCAAACGTTAGTTGACCGAATGGCGCAGGCCGCACCGATGACTGCCCACCCGTGGGACGCTGAATCATTGCATCACTTTGGTGATATTGACCCATATGCGCTCAATTCAGAGAATTGAACTAAATATAGGGTAAACATGTCCCATTTAGGGTGGTGAATGCGGAGAGGCAATCCGATTTGGGCTTCACCAAACCTTTAGAGGGACGGCCGCTTAATCCCCAACTTCTTCATGCGCGACTGCAGCGTGGTGCGTTTGAGGCCGAGGCGCTCGGCCGCACCATCCTTGCCGCGGACTTTCCAGTTGCTTGCCTCCAGGACGCTCAAGATGTGGTCACGCTCGACGTCCTGTAGGCTCTCGCGCTTGGGCTTGTGGGCTTGGACAACAGAACGCTGAACGCCACTCTTGGGCAGAAGACCGGCGCCCAGTTCCAGCGCTGTTCCGGGTGAGAGGATCATGGCCCTTTCCACGATATTCCGAATCTCCCGCACGTTGCCCGGCCAGTCGTAGGCCGTCAGGGCGTCCATGACCCGGTCCGGAACGTCGTGGATGGTTCGGCCGAGACGCGATTGCATCCTCATGATGAAAAACCACACCAGCAGGGGAATGTCGCTACGGCGCTCCCGCAGCGGGGGAATGCGGATCGGAAACACCCCCAGACGGTAGTAGAGATCCGCCCGGAAGGCTCCCTGCTCGATCAGCAAGTCCAGGTCCCGGTTGGTGGCGGCGATCACGCGGGTGTCCACGGTTTTCGTTTGTGACGATCCGATCCGTTCGAACTCCTGGTCATGCAGGACCCGCAGCAGCTTGGCCTGCAGTTCGATGGGCAGATCACCGATCTCATCGAGAAAGATCGTTCCGCCGTCGGCCATTTCGAAGCGGCCAATCTTATGGTCGATCGCACCGGTGAAGGCCCCCTTTTCGTGGCCGAAAAATTCGCTCTCGATCAGTGTTGCGGGCAGCGCGGCACAGTTCACGTTGACCAAGGGGCGATCACGGCGGGCGCTCAATTCATGGATCTGCCGGGCGATCAGCCCTTTGCCGGTTCCGGTTTCGCCCAGGATGAGAACTGTCGAATCCGTCGGAGCGACATGCTCCACCTGCTGGAGGACCGTCCGGATACCATGGCTCTTGCCGACGAGTTCGTTCTGTTTGACGGAGACCTTGATTTCCTCGCGCAACGTCAGGTTCTCCACTTCGAGACGGTCCTTGAGCTGCCTAATCTCATCGTAGGCCTGCTTGAGTTCGAGATTCGCACGCCGGCGTTCGGCCTCCATGTATTTACGACGAGTGATATCACGCCATAAAGCCAGAAGTGTTGGCTTTTGGCCGATATCGACTTTGTTCAGGCTGACTTCGAGATCCACTTTGGCACCGTCGCCGCGAATGCAAACCCAATCAAAAATAAGGGGCTCCCCGTCGTAAGCCCTTTTGACCAATACCTGCACTTTCGCGGCGGAAGGTTTTCCGTCAGGCTGCCGGGTGGGAGAAAAGGCGCTCGGGTCGTGTCCGACGATTTCTTCTCGCGGGCGTTTCAAAATCTCAAGCGCTCTTTGGTTGCAGTCGGTGATACGGTCGCCCTCCAGGGTTAAAATACCATCGTTGGCGTGCTCGAACAGCGTTCGCAGCCGTTCTTCGCTTTGGGCCAGGATTTCCTCTGCGTTTTTTCGTTCCGTAACTTCAACCGCCAGTTCAGAAGTGCGCTGGTCAACAAGATCCTCCAGGCTCAACTGTAGGTTGCGCAGGATTAAATGGGTCCGCACCCGGGCCAGCACTTCCCTCGCTTGAAAAGGCTTGGCAATGAAATCCACCCCGCCGGCCTCGAAGCCCTGGACCCTGTCCTCCATGTTTTGCAGGGCGCTCACGAAAATAATGGGGATATCTCGCGTCCGCTCCTCCTGCTTCAGGCGCCGGCAGACCTCGAATCCGTCCATTTCCGGCATGCGCACATCGAGCAGGATCAGATTCGGCGGTTGCACCAGGGCCGAATCGATTGCAAGCTTCGGCCGCCGGGCCGATCGCAGGGACGTATAACCGGCCTCGGAGAGAACCTGGGTCAGCAACTTCAGATTGGAGACCTCATCATCGACGAGAAGGATGTCGCTTTCGAGGTTGATGGTGTTGTCGGGCATGGGGGTTTCCGTTTGGGGTTCGGGGTTATTGGGTTATAGGTTCGGGGTTATTGTTTTTAGGTTTCAGGTGTCGGGTGTCAGGTGTCAGAAAAGGCATGGAAACTGAAACTTTAAACCTCTATTATTAATCCGGCCAACCACGTGGATGTCCGTCATCATCCGGGCCATACACAGCCGATTCCTCCTTCACTTGCCATCGGCGTTTTCTTTCTGGAATTTTTTGTTCCAATGTCTTCTCCAGGCCGTTAAGCATCCGAATACATTCTCTAAAACGATCTTTGAAGGCGAGATAATCTTCTTCGGTAAGATATCCTTTAAGTTGGGCCATAAAAAGATGGTGGATGGTTTCCGCCGCTTCTCCCCTGCTGCGATTAACACCCTCAATTTTATTCCTGATATGTCGATCATCATTCTTCTCGGCCAGTTGAGCAGGAGAGCTGTTGGACGAACGCCTTACCTGGCTTCCCAGCTCGTACTTCTCTTCCTGGGGCCAGGTGCGGGTCAAGTCACAGACCTCGATATGAAGACGGCATAGTTTCTTGTAGACTTCGAGGTCCTCCACATCCATGTAAGTCTTTCTGGTCACAGCGTCTCCTTTGCCACTGGGTCAGGAACTGGGTGTTGGAGTCTGGGGTTTCAAGTTTCAGTAAGCCGAAAGATGGTGGTGGACTCCTTTCCTGAAACCTGGGCACTGAACACTGAAACCTCAATTAACCTAGAACCTGATGAAGTGCATTACTGCACTTCATCCAGCAGGTCGCGGATGCGCTCGATCTCGAAGTTCTCGACGAGCATCCGCAAGCAAGTGGCCGTCTCGGGCGCATGTTTCCCGATGCGATCAACCACCTCCAGGATGGCCTTCCGGTTGGCCACTAGTATGGTCTGGTCCAGTTCCTGGTGCAACTCCGGGGGCAGTTCGGCCAGCATGGCCGCATTGAGTTCGACCGTTTCCGGAGCAGCTTGGGCAGCGTCGGGTTCAGCATAAAGGTATTCGACACCCAGGAACCGGGCCATGGTCTCGAAGATCTCATGCTCCTGGAACGGTTTGAAGACCATGTCGTTGCAGCCCGCCGCCAGAATTCCCTGGCGCTGGCTCTTGAAAACGCTGGCTGTGATGGCCACGATTGGTATTTTTTGTCCGCCAGGTTGCTGCCGGATCTGTTGCAAGTCCTCATAGCCGTCCATGACCGGCATGCGCATGTCCATCCAAATAAAGTCGGGCGGGGCCTGGATGAATGTTTCCAGTGCCTCCTGACCGTTTGCCGCCTCGGTGGTTTCAAAGCCGGCGCCATCCAGAAGGCTCTTCAGCACGAGACGGTTATCCGGATGGTCGTCGGCGATCAAAACACGCCGGGACCTCTGGCCCGGGGCCAGGCCGACGACCCGCGGTTTGCCTTCGGGCATCACGACATCCGCAGCTTCGACGATGCCCGCCGGCAGCTTCAACCGGAACAGGGCGCCTTCTCCAGGTGTGCTCTCCACCTCGATCGAACCATCCATGCGTTCGGCCAGGTTCTTACATATAGAAAGACCGAGGCCAGTGCCAGTCCGGGCCGATTGGCCTTGCGCCTGCACGAACGGCTCGAAGATATTCGCCAGCCGGTCGGGTTCGATGCCCGGCCCAGTGTCCTCGATTTCCAGCACGATCCGACAGTGTTCCTTCGTTTCCGGAAGCGGTTCGGTGGACGCCTGCAGTTTTACTTGGCCGTCGACAGTGAACTTGACGGCATTGCCCAGCAAATTGATGAGAATCTGGCGGATCTTCCCTGCGTCGGCGCTCAAGTGGGGGAAAGTTATCATTTCAGTTTGCAGCATAAATTCGAGCCCCTTGGCCCCCGCTCGCGACTGGAACATGGCGCTGACTTCCCCGAGCAGGGCCACCATGTCGAAGGGGGTCTCCTCAAGCTCGATGTGACCCGCCTCGATCTTCGAAAAATCCAGAATGTCGTTGATCATGGCGAGCAGGTGTTCCCCGGAACGATTGATCACCGCCACCTTCTCCTTCTGCTCGGGCGTGACGACGGCATCCTGGCCCAGCATGGAGGAAAAACCAAGGATGGCGTTCAGCGGCGTGCGTAATTCATGGCCCATGTTGGCCAGAAAAATGCTTTTGGCCTGATTGGCAAATTCGGCCGCCTCCTTGGCCGCCTGCAACTCCTGTTGGGCTTTTTTTTGCTCGCGGATATCCCGGATGAAAGCGAGGAAATACTCTGTACCCTCATAGGTCAGCGACCGGGCGGAAACCTCCACGGGAAACTGGGAACCGTCTTTTCCCTGCCACAAGGATTCAAAGGTCATCTGCCCCTTCTGTCGCAAGTCTTGGCGAAATCCCCGCCAGGCGTTTCGGCTATAGACCGGGTCAAAGTCGAAAACCGATAATTTCATCAACTCTTCCCGGCTGTAACCAAGCATATTACCGGAAAGTTGGTTGACATAGACCATCTCAGCGCTCTCGGCACTCAACCACTGGATGGCATCCGGTGCATTGTCAAAGGCAAATTTGGTAAAGGTTAGCTCCCGGTTGACAGCCTCGGCAGTATCCTTGGCGTCGGCTAAGGCCGCCTCGGCCTCCCGGCGTTGCGCCACTTCTTTTAGCAGCCGGCGATTCGAAAAATGAAATACCCCCACAACACCGCCAGCAAGCAGAAGGATGGCCGAGCAGATCCAGACGACCAACCGCCAGTCGGTCTGCTTTTGAAAGCGAATATCGCCCCATTTCTCCTTGATGATCTCTTTTTCACGCGGCGTGATGGAAGTCAGTATTTTTTCCAGGATTGGAACGAGTTCGGGCCAGTCCTTGCGCACCCCGATGGACAGCTCGTAGGCATAGGACGTAGGAGCGGCGACCTTAAGCCTTGAAAGCCCAAGCCTGTTTTTGGCCAGATTGAATGAAGCGGCATTCTCGATCAGCGCATCGGCGGTGCCGTCGTCGACCGCCTGCATGGCCTCGTCGAGGTTCTTGAAAAGCAGCAGTTCCTGATCCGGGTAATCCCGCTTCAAGTAGGCATGCGTGATGAAGCCCTCGATTAAAGCAATAGTCCAGCCTTTCAGATCCCGGATCCCTTCGATGACCGGGGCGTCGTCGCGCGTGACGATGACCATCGGCAGCCGGAGATAGGGTTCGGTGAACAGCAGGTACTCGGCCCGCTCATCGCTTTTGACGACCGCCGAGATGATATCGAGTTGGCCCTTCCGGGCCTTCTGCAGCACCTCGCCCCAGGAAAGCTCGCCGGCCGTTTCAAAACGGGTGCCCATTTTTTCGGTCAGAATGCGGATATGATCGGCGGTAATCCCGGCCAGCTTGCCTTCGGCATCGAAAAATTCCACCGGGGCCCAGTTCGCATCAACGCCCAACCGCATGATCGGATGGTCGGCCAGCCATTTTTTTTCCTCCGCTGTGAGTTTGGCTTTTACTCTTGGCTCCCCAGCCCCAAGTACCCACTTGCTTAAAATCTCCAGCCTTTCCACCTCAGTGATCGCTGCAAGTCCCTTGTCGATAATTGAAGCCAACTCGGGGTAGTCGTTACGGACACCGAATGTGATCCGGTCGACCTCACTTTCAGAATATTCGCCTGCCAGATGCAGGTTGTAGAGCCCTTCATTCTCTATGGCATGCCGAGCAATTACTGATCCGGCAAGGGTCGCATCCGCTTTTCCAGTCGAAACATCCCGTAATGCATTTTCAGGACGATCCACTAATTTAAGCGTTGCTGTGGGGAATTTTGCGCGGATATCCTCGACGTACCATGAGCCTGTATCCTGCGAGATGACTTTCCCCTTCAGGTCATCGTTAACCCGAATACGCTCATCGTCTTTGCGGGTAACAATATAGACGGGCAGGGCCAAATAGTGGCGTGGGAAGAGAAACCACTGTTTCCTGTAAGGTTTGATCGTCATCGAAGCAACGACATCAATCTCTTTGTCCTGCCCTCGCTCATAGATTTTATGCCAGGCATCTGAATTAATTTTGAACTTCAATCCGACCTTTTTCGCCACCAGTTCGAAAAAGTCGATCGAGATACCCGCCGGCTGCCCGGATGAATCCAAAAAACTGTATGGGGGCCAACCCGGAATATAACCTATCGTAATCTCATTATGATCCGCCAGCCAGGCCTTCTCCTTAGATGTCAATTCAACTGTAGCCTGCATCGCATCACTCAGGTCAGGCGTCCATTTCCGCGAGATGGCGATCCTTTCGGCTTCGCCGATCGCGTTGAGCCCTTTCTGGAGGATCGATTGCAAAATGGGCCAATCCCTGCGACTGCCCATGGCCATGACACCGCTGCCGCCGATATCCGAGGGCCCGGCCACCTTTAGATTGCCCAGATTGTGTTTGCGGATATAATAGCTGAGAACAGCCAAATTCCCCTGGCAGGCATCGGCCTTGCCCGAAACGACCAGGTTCAACTCTTGGAGGGGATTGCGCACCACTACCTGTTTGATGGAGGGAAAATCCCGGTTCAGGTCCTCGATTTCGGAATCCCCCTCCGAAACGGCCATGGTCTTTCCTCTGAGATCCGCCATCCCCGTGACGGCGGGGTGGTCGAGACGCGTAATGACCACCTGGCGTTGATGCAAATGCCCCTTAGTGAAGCGCAGGAACTTGCGCCTCTCAAGGGTATCGGAAATCACCGGAATCAGGTCGACCGAGCCGTTTTTGGCCCCTTCCTGAACCTGTTTCCAAGTCAGTCCGGTGAGGATCTTGAATTTCAGACCGGTATTTTCTCCGACGCGGCGCAGGTAATCCGCACCCAGACCCTCGTAGCCGCCCTTGCCGTCGACAATTTCGATAGGCGGATAGTGGTCCACCCCGACACGGATCACGGGATGCGCCCTGATCCAGGCCCTTTCCTCGTCGGTCAACACGGCTACCGTATTTTTCCCGGCGCTTGTATTTTGTGCACAGGCTGTTTCAATCTTGGATGCCGAGAATGTGACTAAAACGGCCAGGGAGACAATGGCCATGCATTTCGTCAGGGTGTTCATAAATATGCCGTATTGCTTTCTGATTTCACGGTCTCGCAAAATGCCCGATTCACCCGAGGCGGATAAATATCGTCGTTACGCGTAGCCCTCTTTATGGCAGCGTACTCCAGGTGGCTTCATTCCTCGGGATTCAAAAGCCATATCTCGAATTTCTTTCGAAACCCTCCATCCGATTTCAACTGTATTTGCATTTGGGATTATGTCACAGGAAATCGAGTGTCGCAGGCCCTCTTGGCAATTGCGGGGTAGTCCCTTAATAGGCTGCGGCCGAATTCCTTTTGCCATGCCATAGTGGGACTATATAGATATCGCTTGACCTAAGCGAGATAGGTCAAAATATGAATATATGCGCCGATTCACAACGGCACCTTAAATTAGGGACTAAAGTCTGACGGCCGAAATGTCAACCGTAAGGGCCGAAAAAAGGGTCCATGTGGCCGAAATTTCGTCATTTAAATTGAATTTCACAGGCGGCAATCACCCTAAATTTAGGTATAAATGAAATGATATCGACATACTACCATTTCTTGGCAATCTTTTCGTAGAGTCGGCACGCTTATTGTTAGGCAATATATATTATGGCCATCCGCATCGATTATATTCGTTCGAGTACCGAAACCGTCGTCAATATTGCCGGAAGGCTTTCCGGCGATGCGGTGGCGCAGTTGAAGACAGTCTGCGATACGATCGAAGCCAACTTTATTATTGACCTTTCCAGCCTGAAGTTTGCCGACCAAAAGGGCATCGACATCATTCGGGCAATCCGTGACGAGGGTGCGAGAATTCGCGGTGCTTCTCCGTTCATCGAATTGCTCATTGAAAACTCAAAGTATAGAGACTATGCAGATTGGAACCGGAACAAATATTTCTTGTCCTGATATCCAAATCATCAGCGTTTAACCTCCATTCAGAAAGTGTGCGCCATGATGACCGCCAAAAGCTCTCAATCATTGCCATCACAAGATGATATCAATCATCAGCTTGAATTCATGATCGCCAGCCCCGATTTTACGGCAACGCCGCAGCAGACGGCTTTACTGAGATATATCGTCGGCCAGACGATGGCCGGCAAGGCTGAGCGGATCAAAGGTTACACGGTGGCCACCGAGGTTTTCGGCCGTAAGGAGGATTTCGACCAGAACATCGACCCGATCGTCAGTATCCAGGCGGGCCGACTGCGGAGGGCGCTTGCGCGCTACTATGACGGGGCCGGGAAAAATGACCCCCTGCGGATCGACGTGCCCAAGGGAAGTTATATCCCTGTTTTCACCGATCAATGTCCCCTGCGTTCGCCTGCTGCCATCGAAAAGCCCCCCGCGGTCAGCGTCAGGGAACGTTGGCCGACCGTTCAGGTGCAGCCTCTGGTCAACCTCACGGCCGATTCTGAAAACGATTATTTGGCGGCCGGTTTTACGGCGGAACTGACTCATGCACTGGGACGCTATACGGAACTGCGGGTTATCGAGTCCCGCCCCGGGAATCCGGTACCGGTACCTTTGAGGAGGGAAGGCGATTTTATCATCGACGGCAATCTCCGATGCGACGCTGATACGATGGTGATATCAGTCCGGTTGCACGACGCCCGGAAGGGTCTTCAAATCTGGTCCGGTAGTTACCGCGGCAAATATGAAGAGGCTGCCAGGCTCTCATTTCAGGAGGAGAAGGCCGCTGAAATCGCTTTCCGCCTATCCGGCGGCTATGCCGAGATAGCAAGGTATCTGGCAGCTTTGAGTGCCTACAAGCCGACGAACGAATTATCGACCTACGAGGCTATGCTGCGCTTCTGGGCCTGCGATGCTCAACGCACGCGCACAAGCTATGTCCGCGCCATCGAAGCACTTGAGCGCGCTGTGGCCCGGGAACCCGGATGCGGGCAACTCTGGACAATGCTTGCCAGGCTTTATGCCGACAACCACGGCCTGGAAATCGTCGATCTTCCCACACCCCTGGAAAAAGCCGTGGTATTCGCCCAGAAAGGGGTCAGTCTGGAGCCCACCAGCCGCCGCGCCCACTCGACCCTGGCCTACGTCAGGCTGCTGGAAGGCAGACTCCTGGAGGCACGCTGCGAAGTCGACGCGGCGTATGACCAGACTCAATGCTCGTCTATTTATCTGGATGTGCTGGGCTGGCTGATGTGTCTTACGGGCCAGTGGGAGCGCGGCGTCGATTGCATCCGCAAAGCCATCAGTTCCAGTCCCTATTACCGCCCCTGGATCCGTCACGGTCTGTTTTTCAACTTTTTCCGCCTCGGGGATTACGAAAAGGCTTACCGGGAAAGTATCGATTTCATGATGCCTGAACTGTTCTGGGAACCGATGCTGAAAGCTTCCGTCTGCGGCCACTTGGGAAGGATCGAAGAGGGCCAGAAACACATTGCAAATCTCATGGCGGCCAAACCCGACTTCCAAGAGCGCGGCCGCCTGCTGATCAGCCGCTATATCAAGATCGAAGCCTTAGCGGATCAGATCATCGAAGGGCTCGAGGCGGTTGGCGTCACGGTTAAGTAAAGGTTGTGGGTTCTAGGTTCTGGGTTCTGGGTTGCAGGAACCAGTAGTCAGGAGTCAGAATTCAGAATCCGATAATCCCAGGTCCCTAACCCCTGAAACCTGAACACTGAAAGCCCCAAACAATCCTGAACACTGAAACCTGAAACCCCAACCCTGACAGGCCTCCGATATCCGTTTCCAGACACCAAACCGCCTGTGATTAAGGCTTGGAGAATCAGAGACGTCCCCTTCGCGGTGCCGTCAGCATCCGCAAAACGAAAAAGATGGCAACGGCGGCAACCAGGTGCTTGAGTGTGTGGCCACTGGCGGTGCCTCCCAGGATTTCAAAGATCTCGCCATCGAACCACTCGAAGACTTTCGCCAGGCCGTACAGGGCAATCACACCGAAGATATAGCGACCTCCGGTATAGCGGTGTGCGGGAAACAGGGCACAGGCGATCGGCATCGCCACCATCGGATAAAACTGCACAAGCCCGTACAACCGCAGATCCCCACGCCCCTGGGATTCGGTCCAGTACCAGTAGACCAGGCTCAGGATGCCCAGTCCGATCAACAGGGCCAGCAACCAGCCATTGCCCGCATCGGCGTCGATGCGATCGGCAATGATCGCCGCGCAGAAAGCCATGAAGGCGACCGCCATGGGCAGGCGATCCCAGAGCAGCCCAAAGTTGGAAGGCGCCCAGTGGTAGTAGGCCGAGCCCAGGCTGATCAGGGCCACGCCCGTGAAGAAGAACAAATAGGGCCTGGCATCCGAGGGTTGGTGAAAAATCACTTTGCCCTGGGGGCCCATCACGGTCACGACGCCTAAGACGCCGACGATGCCTAAGCCCACGTTCGAGAGGACATCGCTGAAATTCGGAATTCCCAGAATCGTGCGGGTATCCGCAAACAGGTGATAGGCCGGGTCCTGGGGGATGGGGTCCATGAACAGAAGACCGACCAGACCGGCCACCGCAATAGCGATCAGGATGGCAATACGCTGCCGGAAGGAAAGTTTGATGGCAAGCTCCTTTCGATAGCGGATGGACTTTAAGATGAATAGCTTGCATACATACTA
>JAAUYK010073882.1_pt1 | contig 11477 bp, 14 predicted proteins | sample 7278021 | NCBI WGS metagenome assembly JAAUYK01 (sample SAMN14350223, study PRJNA611818) | marine sediment metagenome | isolation source: surface marine sediment (1.8m) | place: French Polynesia: Moorea | collected 2018-08
ATGAAGCTCTTGATCTCCTGTAGGACGAGCGTCCACTCAAGCTGGTCCTCCGGCTCGTATGTGGCCGTATAGTCGTCAATGTGCTTGGAAAGCTCGCGGACCAGGTCGCGGACGAGCTTCATCTTCTTCACGAGGAGGCAGACGACGATGAAGCGGGCGTAGTAGCGGAGCTTCTTCACCATCAGGTCAGACCTGAGAATTTAATTTGAGTTATTCTTGCCATATCAGTATTCGTTTACTTTTGTTCGATCGGAAGCAGAGACGAAAAGCCCACGTGGGCACGGAAAGAGAAAGCCACTAGCAAGCAATCTTACGTATATCAGTGCTGGGGAGCATTGCGGGCAATATGGATTACTGAACGTACGCATACGCCAGGCCAATTAGCATCAAGCTGAATGGGATCGGCCGCTCGCTATATGGATGGATAATAAATGGCCGCCCTTTTTGCTTAGTCGGCTCGCCGACGGAACCTATTTGTCCCCGTCAATTTCGTGCTCGATTGCGCTTAATGAATGAGTTATTGCAAAAGTTCAACGGTCAACCGTCGTCGTTAAGTCCGTGACTATGGCGACGAATCTTTGTTGGTCTGGATAGCTAACTGCTCGGCAGAAAGCCGTCAACCGTGACTAACTCGGGAATACTGGCCTATTCTAGGACGTATCGTTATCTCGATCGCCTAACCTAACTGCCTACCTCTCCTCTCTGGAAGCCCTCGAGTAGTAGGCCCTTCCCCGGATTGCGGCGTAGAATGAGAACGCCTCGTTCAGGTAGTTTGTCTCGCTCGTACGGAGGCTGCAAGGACTTAAAATCGGTGGGTAATGCATGTTCGTGCAATTTGCCCGATTAAGTAGCAAAGTATCCCTTACTAGTAGTGGTAGTAGAGTTGGCCTATTTTGGAGGCGACCTCGCCGATCTGCCACCGCTTGAGCCCGTATCTCGCGTCCAGCACGGCTCGATGCTGCTGCTGGAACTTCCACAGCTTTGTGTAAATGTCGAAGGTGCGGCCGAAGTAGGCCTGCCACTGCTTGTGCCCGTGCGACGGGAGGTCCCGGAGACCGTTGAACAGCTGCTTAGACTTCTCCAACAGGTGGATGAACTCGGAGACGATCTTCCGCTCCTCCTCAGCCTCCATCATGACGGCGCCAGCGGGGCCCGCGGGGGTCGACGCGCCTACCCCGACGCCGCCCATCGGAGCCATACCCATGCCACCGGGACCCATGCTCGTGTGGTGGATGCTCGGGGGCGGCATCCCGCCCATGCCGCCACCGGGCACGTGGCCGCCGGGCATCATCCCGGCGCCACCGACCCCGCCGGGGGCAACGTGACTCCCTACCACCCCGTGGTGTTGCTGTTGCTGCTGTTGCTGCTGCTGTTGGGGCGGAAGTGGAGGCGGCTGCTGGTGCATTGCAGGCGCCTGATGCTGCTGCGGTTGCTGTCGGTTGGCGTACATCATGGCGACGACTCAGTTGACGGAGGGCACGCAATGCACGCACCCAGCCTCCTTTGCTACGTTCTTCTCAGTGGTGGCGACGGAGGAGGCGGAGGTGGCCAGCAGGGGCGCATCGTCGCATCAATTATACAGCTCGCTCGACGTCCGCTCTGCCAGCCAGCTGCCTGCTGACGACGACCTCGCCGTCAGTCCGTCAGCGACGTTGTTGCGGTTATTAATTTTTCAATCCCTGCTAGGCAGCTAGCCACAAGGGAGGTTAGATGGACGGACGGAACGGAAGGAGCTGGCTAGCTGGGGCCCTGTTGCTGCGAGCCCAACTTCTTGGGCTTTTGCGGCGAGGCAGCTCGTATCACTTCTGCAACTCTCTTCCTTCCTTCCTTCTCCACTCCTCCCCCTCGTTCCTCTCTCCAGCTATGGTTATGTGGTTTCGCGTCAACAGCAGAGACGTTCGTTCGTTCAGCAGCACCTCCTCCTCGGCCTCCGCCGTTTCGGCCACTATCAGCAGCAGCAGCTCTCGCTCGTTCGCTCTCTTGCTCCCTCAGCCGAGAAATGGTCTTCGTCGTCCGTCCGTCCGTCCGTCCATCCGCCCGTCGGGAGAAAGCGAAGGGGGAAGGCCCGCGTTCGGACGCTAGAGTCGTGGCAGCAGCCGCCGCCACCGCTGTTCGTTTGTCGCGGTGGCACCACCGGACCAGAAGGGAACGAACGACGGACGATCGAACGAATGTGCGCGAGCGAGGGAGAGAGTGGGTACGAACGAAGCTTTGTAGTAGTACTACTGCCAGTTGTACGTTGCTGCCGCCGCCTCCTTTTCCTCCTCCTCCTCCTCCAAAGCCGCCACACCGCTGCCGGTGGCGGAGTACGAACGTATACAGACAGAGACAGAGCGAGCGAGCGAGCGAGCGAGCGTGTAGGAGTAAGTAAGTTAGAAAGCGATCGCTCCTTCTTCCTCTGCTTATTGCCGCTGTACGGACGCTCGCACGCACTCACGCAGTTGCAGGAAGCTATACCAACAGGAGGCGGCAGCAACACTGCAGCAGCAGCAGCAGCAGCGGGCCAGGGTGCGCCGGCGGCGTCGCCCCTTCCTTCTTTCTTTCCTCTAGCTCTCGGGGGAAAGCATGTGCGATTGGCTTTCTAACCGGCTTTTGAAGCAGACGGAATTCGGCTCCAAATTTAATAACTCGACCGCTTGGAGGAAATGCGTGGGACGGATGCTCGTGGCGCGGCGAAGAAAAATTGTCTCCAATCTCTGGGGATGAAAACGCGGCGGGCAATAAATCCGGAGCTCTTCAGAACGGAGGGGGGAGGGGCGGCGACGGCGGCGGTGGCGTGCGCGCGCGCGCGACCGACCGCTCTTTCAGTCTCGCCCATCTCTGTCTCGGAGCTAGAGAGGACGAGGGCGGCACAAGTATACGTACAATATAGTACTACTCTACTACGGACTTCCGACCGAGAGCCGATCAGCAGTAGAGGGGGGGGGGGGGGCGAGGGGGGGCCCTGCCAGGGCCAGGGCCTCTGCTCCTCTCACAGGCGACCTCACTCCTTCCCTGCTTCGATCTTCCACTGAGACGAGTGCGACGTGTGACAACAGTTGAGGAGAGAGAGCGCCAAGGCCTCGACCAGCTAGTTCAACAAGTATGACGATAATTAAATGGAAGGCGCATTATGTGTTCGGACGCCCCGACATAAATTGCACGGCTTAAATTCTACATCTATCCCAAAGGCAGTTAGCAACTGCTGCTTTAACCTCGTTCACTTCGTTTTCGCTTATTGGGTGTCCAGGTCCGTTGAGTGAGAGACCACGCGCCCCATGCGCCTGGGGCGCTTCGCCGCCGCGATTTTCGACGGCCCTGCGTCGCGTTGGACCCTCGGAGGCGACAGAGAGAGAGAGAGAGAGAGAGACACGTCAGCCAGCCAGCCCCACAACACGTACACAGTACACACTCGGTCTCGGTCGACGTCTAGCTCTAGCAGCGAGGTCGGGTCGATCGGCGAGTGAGGCCAGCTAGTCCCTCCCTCCCGACCGACGCGAGCGACCCACGACGGGTCGACGATGCGAGCGAGTGATTCGCGCAGGCGCCGCGCTGGCCGCCGGCTTGACGGCATGCAGAGAGAGGGCGATGAGATGATGGCTTTCCTTTCTCGGCTAAATGAAATGAAAGCCCGTTCGCCAGAGTCAAAGCTGCAGCTGCCTGCCTGCCTGCCACGCCATTCGGTCCCTAGGAGAGCGAGCGAGCGAGCGAGAGTAAAGAGAGAACGTGCGTCTTCAATGTTGGCCAGAGGAGTGGGACGGACGGACGGACGGACGCGGACGCGGACGGACCACTGACGGAGGTCTTAACGGGCGAGGTTCGAGCGCGCTCAAATCCCTCCGCTAGCAACCTCAACGTAACATAGTATATACGCGTAGTAATTAACGGTTCTTTACTGCATGCTCTAAGTAATATGTAAGAAGAAATAGAATGCTCTTTATTATGTAGAATATACCGTTGCATGAGGTTGAGCAACAGCATGTACCTATTTTGCCGGGACGTCGCTCGTGAGTCGTGCCTCCTCCTCCTCCTCGACTCGATCTCCTCTCCTCGAAATGATCGAACGCGACGCGTCGGACGAAGATGACGTAGTAAACAATGCTTTGGAAAGCGAAGCTAGCAAGAGAAACATTGCGTTTCCATATTAAACGTGCGAATAGTATGTATGCTGGCTGGCAGCAACATTTCTCTGTGCACGAAAGTAAGTTAAAAGCCGCTAATGCCGCCATGAGTCGATCTCGACGCAAGGTGAATAAGTTGAAAATATAACCAATTCTCTGCACGGACTTCTTTCTCCACTCTGACGTATTGCAAAACCATGTGCAAGTGAAAACAGTCCTCTGAGTCCTCTCAAATTACGATCGACGAATAGTCGAATACGCTCCTCTAGCTAGCGAAAGTCCCTAACAAGGATAAAACGGATCTTTGTGGCTGGCACCGAGACCGACCGAGTCCCTTTTCGTTACGATGTCCTCTTCCACGGTCCCTTCGTCTTCTGCCCCTTCATTGGCGACGGACGCCGTCATGGTCAAGTCTGAGGCGATGCCGTCCGGCACGGAGACCGTCAAGGGGTACGACTTCAACGACGGCGTCGACCACCACGCGCTACTGCAGTCCTATAGGCTATCGGGGTTCCAGGCAACTAACTTCGGCCTGGCCGTGAATCAGATTAATCAGATGGTAGGTGGTCTATCTATACGTAGTTGCATGTAGACGCATATGCGTACACTATGTGTTTCTTAGATCTCGAAGAGGGAGGAGCCCGTAGCCGCCGAGCTCGGCACCGACGACCTCGAGTCCGACCCGTTCATCCGCCGCCGCCACAACTGCACCATCTTCCTCGGCTACACGTCGAACATGGCTTCGTGCGGCGTCAGGGAGAGCATCAGGTTTCTCGCCCAGCACAACATGGTCGACGTGATCGTGGCGTCCGCCGGCGGCGTAGAGGAGGACTTTATCAAGTGTCTAGCGCCCACATTCCTCGGAGACTTCGCCCTCAGAGGGAAGGAGCTGAGGGAGAAGGGCATCAACAGGATCGGCAACCTGCTAGTGCCCAACGACAACTACTGCAAGTTCGAGGACTGGATCATGCCCATTTTGGATCAGGTGAGAATACGAGTTCGTCATCAATGTGGGCATATTACCAAGGAAATTCTTCTCTATTCAGATGGTGAAAGAGCAGAAGGAGAACGGCACAGTTTGGACTCCGTCGAAGATGATCCAGCGGCTGGGCGAGGAGATCAAGGATGAGAGTTCCATCTACTACTGGGCGGCCAAGAACAAGATCCCCGTGTTCAGCCCCGCTCTCACTGACGGATCCATTGGAGACATGCTCTATTTCCACTCGTACAAAAATCCAGGCCTAGTCCTAGACATTATTCAAGGCACGTTCTCTTGATCATTCCGTCGGCGACTCAATTAACTAAAGAACGACTATTCCCAGACATTAGACGATTGAATTCGATGGCCGTGAAGGCGGCGCATTCCGGTATGATCATCGTCGGCGGAGGACTCATCAAGCATCACATATGCAACGCAAACCTTATGGTGAGTAAACAGAATCGAAAGTATAATTAATCAGCGGACCTAGCTAAGACCTAAATTATTTCTTTCATCAGAGGAACGGCGCCGACTTCAGTGTGTTCCTCAACACGAGCTCCGAGTTTGACGGCTCCGACAGCGGCGCGCGTCCCGACGAGGCCGTCTCCTGGGGAAAGATTCGCAAGGACGCGATGCCGGTCAAGGTCTACGCAGAGGCCAGCCTCGTGTTCCCGCTGCTCGTCGCCGAGACCTTCGCCAGACACCACCACAAACTGGACGAGAAGGAAGAGAAACGACAGACAGCCGACGAATAAATTAAGAGCTACGTTTATTAATAGGCCCATGACCTCCCCGGGCGGCTCGAGCCGGCGGCGCCGTTCGTAGTTAGTTTGATGTTCATCTTTTCTCCAGCTGCATTTTCCCTGTTCCCGACGCTCATGGTGGTCGCGCTCTTCTCGATCTCGATCCCGGCAGGCGGCCGATGGTCCTCCAAACGCCGGCCGAACTGACTGAATTAATCGCTTCTTCTTTTCACACTACTGCCTTGCCTTCTTCTTCAATCACTCTGTTAATCAGTCCGTTTAGTGCGCCTTCTCCTTCGGCTTCGACTTGGGCTGCTTGACGGTGATGAAGGTGGCGAACGCCATCGTCGGAACCAGGCCGATGCACCACGCCCTGTGGAAAAAGCAAAAGTGAAATTTCCCCACCCCCACTCCTAAAACACTGGATTAAAAGTCGTATACTCACTTGAAGACCCAGTTCTTTGTGAACTGCGTCTTCCAGTCGATGGCCATGATCTGGGCCCCCAGGGTGTAGGGGTACTTCATCTTCCGGACGACGGTCATGGCGGCGTCCTAGATGATAGGTAAGGCTGGAAAAACGTCAGTGATATGTCAATTAGTTGAAAAAAAATAGCGGCTAAAATTGAGAAAATTCAATTGCAAACCTTTCGTCAGAAAAAAACCGTCCGTAGGTCGAGCTCGAGCTTGGACGAAGATGTCGTTCAGCTGTCGGCTCGGTCGGCAGTGTAGCGATAGGCCAGGGTTCGCGTCCAAAGATCCTAATTAAAGCTTCGCCCGGGAACAACTAGGTGTTTTAAGCACTGATTATTCATTAGACATGCGGTTATCTTACTCATATAAGTAATTACTGCTTGTTTGCTTCTCTTTAACCTTAACAAACTGATTTTCACAACCTACGGTTAGCAAGTCGGTCCATCACTAGCTTCAGTCTGACCCCCCTGACTACACTGCCTTCTGTTTAGAACGAGTCCGACTCTGCTGCCAAAATGGCGAACGGAGCGGTCTGAGGCGAAAGTACAGCGGGAAATACGAATCCGATATGACTGGAACAACCTATATTTTATTACTCTAATCGAGTATGTGAAGTGTGTAGGATGTAGGTTCATTTAGTATAGTAGATTTAATGCAGTTTTGCGACTCTGTCAGATACGCGTTACATTTTGTGTTAGCGCCTTCTTTCTTCCTTCCTTTTTTGTAGCAGCGGGGTTATATAGTACGTAGAGTTGTTATATAATGCTTTTTTTGAAACGCGGGTTCGAATATTCACTGGTCCTCCCTTTAATATGATCACGTCTTTGCTGCGAACATGTTCTGCTTGTTCTTGAAGTCCTCCCTTCGCTTCCGCTCCTCTTCCTCCCTGGCCACCTCGCTCTCCTTCCTCTTTCGCTCCTCCTCCTCCTTGAACTCGTCGTAGTTGGAGAAGGCGGCCTTCGCGGCCTCGGAGTCCTCGCTCTCGAAGCCGGCCTTCATCTTGTTGAAGCTCTCTTTCCGGACCTGAAATTATATATATTAAAACACCACCCTATTTTAGTGGCTCTTCATTTTCTCCGTAGTCCGTACCGCATTTTTCGAGCATGGAGCAAAAAAGCTACTCCTTCTTCGACACGGCGATTAATTTGTCCATCGAATTTGTGCATATTCATTTCAATATTCTTACCTGCGCCTCCTTTTCAGCCCTCTCCTGCTCCTCCTTCGCCTGGCTGGTGGCTGCCACGTCTACGAAGAATTTAGCCTTGTTGAGCACCTCGGTGCTGTCCTTCCGGTCCATGCTCGGCTTTCGGCCGGGCATTGGGGCGGGCGCGCTCCCGTTCGCCACCGCACACGCGTTCTCGAACCGGCCGAGCTTCGCGTTGAACTTGGCCTTCTTGCGCTGCTCCTCGTCGCTCAGCACCTTCACCTTGGACGCCTTCTCGAACTGGGAGATCTTCTTCTTTGTATCGCTCACGCCGCCTCCATTTTCGGAAGCCGCCGGTGCGGCCATCGCTGTCTGTTCCTCCTCGGTCGAAGACATCTTCACAGAGACTGGGTGAATATCCGGTCGCTGACTCTCTTTATCGCGGATTTCCTTCCTCCTTTAAACTGTTTGCTCACTCTGATTACACGACTCCGTGCGGGGCATGAATGAATGCTCCTCCTGTGTCACACGTTCTGCATGCGTAGGAAGGCTTGGTTGCTATAAAGCCTTCAGCTAGCTATACCGCCTCCACACACCTCTCCAATTCCGTAGTAGGGCAATTAAACGGCAGTTACGCGTACGTTCGCCCGAGCTCCCGCTTATTTCGAACGATGTTATGGGCGTTGCCCTTTGCCCGTTCCGACCGACCCCGGCCAGAACTGATGTCGCTCGTCCTGCCTGTTTACGTTGTCCGACACTGACAGTCAGACAGTCAGCCGCCCGCCGGTCACATATGATGCGATCTGAAAAAGGAGGGTGGGAGTGGGAGTTATAGTCAGAGTGAGTGAGTCACACCGATATAAGTACGGCATGTTCGTGCAGTAGTTGGATTTACCGTTAGTGGATAAAGCCCTCTTGGAGGACAAAGTGCCGGAGCTAGGTCGTCCGAATCTAATTTTTTTTCACCGTCACCGCAATTCAATCTCCCAATTGACTGCGGGGGTCGGATTACATTTTCTCAGCTGGCAGCACTTAAACGCTCGCTGCTTGCACCGCTAGCACACACAAACTGAATTCGAATTAAGAATGAATAGCGTACGCACCTAGCTCCCTCCTCGATCGGTCGGTCGATCGGCGTCCTCGTCGAAGGCCTGCTTGCCGGTCGCGGTCGCGTACGCACTTGGATGGAGCTGTAGCGAGTTAGGGCCGCAAAACAAATATGCGGCTAGCTGTCTCGTTGAATGCCGTCGTCGAATGCGTCAGAGCTATAGCGACGAACGATCTGCCGAAGGTCCGCCCGCTCGCCCGCCCGCCCGCTCTGTGCGTACTTCGGCGTCACTGCAAGGCAAATTGCGACACCTCTTTTCTTGGCTCCCAAGGATCTCGGTCGCTGGCCCCCGCCCGACGACAACTGATCGTTTAGCAGCTATGCTCGGATGATGGGCGAGTTCGTCCGCCTGGCTGCCTAGCTGCCTGTTCGACCGACCAGTTTTAGGCACAGAGACCGACCGACCGACCGACCGACCGGGAGAAAGAAGGAAAGGAGGCCGAGCGAGCGAGACCAGTTTGACTGATAACGTCTGTTGGCCGCCGCACCATGGGTATTGCACGTAGCGCAGTAGTAGCTAGGTATACGCTGGATATCATACGTTGTAGGCACCACAACCAGTGGCAGCAGCTGAAGTCCTCGCCGCCGCCGCCCACGGATAGAACCATTCCGGCAGAAAATGGTACACGGCGGCGGCGGCGGCAGGGGCTGGCATGACTGGTGCAAAGGATAGACTCAGCGTCGCGGCGGCGGCTTCGGCTGGCAGCTGGCATTGACCTGGCCGCCGACAGCGCGAGCGAGTGAGCATTCAGGCGACTCGCTGATGGACCGACAGCGGCGGCGGCAGAAAAGCACGGCCGCCGCCATCGCCGACAGATCGAACTTGGTCGGCCCGTGCAGACAGGTGGCTGGCAGCCAGGAGTAAAGAAAGGTGAAGAAAGCGCGGGTTTGACGGCGGCGGAATGACTGGACGGTTTGGAAATGAAATGGATGTAATAGCTTGAATTAGCTTCCATGCCAGCTAGGCAAGTAAGGACGTGGGAGGCCTTTGTCTGTAACCTACATGCTAATTGTCATAGAATGGCGTACGCCTGATGTGTTCTTCCCACAATTCTGGAAATGAATCGTCCGCCTTCGTACGACGCGAAGACGGACGCAATAAATAGTAATATCCACCTCATTCAGTCCTTCCTCGATCCCAGCTGAGAGTTTTTACTTTCTTTACTCCTTGACGTGTCCGTTGCAGCGGAACTGTCTGTCGCCGTAGCTATGAACGAACGAACGTGCAAATGGCCACATGTCACATAATTGCGTACCAAACCGCGACTCGGTAGCTCGCACGTCATTTGCCGCGACGCCGACGTTGCGGCCGCGTGGCAGAAATGTAGGTCGTATACGGTGACAACAGCATGCAGTCTAATATGTTGCAAGCCGTACGTGTGTGCGAAATTGCCGGTTTGTCTGAGTCTCGTTGCAAATATTGGTGGGCGGACTGCGGAATTTGTGCTACAAGTGCATCCGCGCTCAGACATTCCAGTCGCGTATATGTCGTACGAATAGTTTCGCTTTCTGCATAGCACAGACAGTTACTCTGCTGTCGTCGCCAAATTAACGGGTTGTTCAGAGCCAAGAAACTCGGAATACGTAGAATGATAAATTCTTTAATTCGCACCCTCTGATCCTGAGAAATTGTTCATGTGAGATTAATCATTGCTTCTCGTACGGCGAGGGGACGCTGTGACTTGGACGAATTGTGCCGACTTTGAATGCCGTTAATGCAGCCTAAAAAAATAATCTGTTTGCAGCACATCATTGATGAATCATAAAGTAAACGCTCACCTTGTAAATCCAGTAAAGTACTTCGACTAGACTAATCAGGCTAACTCCGGTAAAAAGCCCAATGGTGCCGCCTGTTAGTTTTAAAACATAATTATGCCTGAGCAACTAAAATCTCCGACTATTTACTATTATATACCTATGACGCCAAGTTGATCTGCGAAAGTTGTCTTCACGTCTTTTTTCACCACCATGACTTTCGGCTCCATGATCTGAATTGTGAGCTTTGCAATGTCGTACTTGTATCGCAGCTTGCAAACGTCCAGAGCCTCCCCCGTCGGCAGGCCAAACGAAATGTTCACATGCTGCGCGTTCAGAAAGTGATCACTGAACACGTCTGTGGCGCTCCTCTTGTAGAAGTTGAACTCGTTGATGGCCCTGTGCCAGTAGGAGAGGGGACTGTTGGTCCTCAGCCAGTCATTCATCGCCATTTCTACGGTGTCCCAGCCGCTGTGTCTGTCGCACAGCTCGTCAGGATTCAGTTGTGTGATGATGGTCTGGGCCTCGAAGTGGACCTCCTCGCAGTTTGGCAGACAGTGGCAGTCCCGAAGTGACTCTGCGCTGTTCATCGCGTTCTCAAAGATCATGAGTTGATTCCGATGCTGATTTGAGACGCAAATAGGCCACTCAGCACCCTTGAAATTTGGATAGTCCCAAGGAATGCAGCCGCTTCTCTTTGCGGCGTACTTTAGTCGACACTCAAATTGACACGACTTCTCGTTGTAAGATCGGAAAATAATGCTGTCATTGGCCTACGTATAGGAAGAAAATACCCTCTAATTGAAATGCAAGCACCACACAATTTCTACCGTACGTGCCTTCAGCTCGTTTCGAAATCTGCACCCTCTGTCTTCGAGTGCCATATGTCTAAATCGGTCAGTTGCGACGTGCTTGACTGGCTTCAGTTTCACGATGACTTCCTCGCCGCCGGCGATGCTGACGTGATTCAGACGAACGTTGTAGAAGCTCTGCCAGTCGTTCAGGGCCACCTTCGAGCGACCCTTCTTCCTTGGCAGGGCCACAACCAGGCTCTTCAGGGAGCTGGAACCGCGACGGAAGGAAATTGCAAGTGTATTCTCGTATACGTGTACTTGTCTGCGACGGTGAGCCAAAAGCTTTTTTCGTAGATCTGTCCAGTCCCATTGATTATCTTCGG
>JAAUYK010010435.1_pt1 | contig 11474 bp, 12 predicted proteins | sample 7278021 | NCBI WGS metagenome assembly JAAUYK01 (sample SAMN14350223, study PRJNA611818) | marine sediment metagenome | isolation source: surface marine sediment (1.8m) | place: French Polynesia: Moorea | collected 2018-08
CTCGCGCGTCTACATCCTCGACACCAAGCCCGATCCGGCCAATCCCGAGATCGTCAAGGTGATCGAGCCCGAGGAGATCGCCGAGAAGACCGGCTACACCCGGCTCCACACCTCTCATTGCGGCCCCGAGGGCATCTACATCAACGCACTGGGCAACGCCGAGGGCGAGGCGCCGGGCGGCATCTTCCTAATGGACCATGAGACCTTCGACGTGCGCGGCCGCTGGGAGGTCGAGCGCGGCCCGCAGCAGCTAGCCTACGATTTCTGGTGGCACCTCGGCTACGACACCATGGTGACCAGCGAATGGGGCACGCCCGCGACCTTCGAGGAGGGCCTGATCCCCGAGATCCTGCTCAGCAGCAAGTACGGCCGCCAGCTGCACTTCTGGGACCTGCACAAGCGCTGCCACCTGCAGTCCATCGATCTCGGCGAGGAGTATCAGCTCGTCTTCGAGCTGAGGCCGGCGCACGATCCGACCAAGGCCTACGGTTTCGTCGGCGTGGTCATCTGTCTGAACGATCTTTCGTCGTCGATCTGGACCTGGTACCGGGAGGACGGCAAATGGGCGGTCAAGAAGGTGATCGACATCCCCGCGGAGCCCGCCGATCCTGACCTCTTGCCGCCGATGCTGAAAGGCTTCAAGGCGGTGCCGCCCCTGGTCACCGACATCGATCTGTCGATGGACGATCGCTTCCTCTACGTCTCCTGTTGGGGCACGGGCGACATGCACCAGTACGATGTCTCCGATCCCTTCAATCCGAAGCTGACCGGAAAGGTCCGGATCGGCGGCATTGTTTCCCGGGCCAGCCATCCGGGCGCCGCGAACGGGGCCCTGAACGGCGGCCCGCAGATGGTCGAGATCAGCCGGGACGGCCGACGCGTCTACTTCACCAACTCGCTCTACGGCGCCATCGACGCGCAGTTCTATCCCGAGGGGATCGATGGCTGGATGGTCAAGCTGGACGCCAATCCGGAGGGTGGCATCGCCTTCGATCCTGAGTTCTTCATCCAGTGGCCCGAGAGCCACAGGCCGCATCAAGTGCGCCTAGAGGGCGGTGACTGCTCTTCGGACTCCTATTGCTATCCCTAGGCTTCTGTCCGGGAGCAAGAACCGCCGTGATGACCTGACGTGACCCAGCTCTGGCCGTGGCTGACGTTGTTGGGGCTCGGCGCCTTTCACGGCCTCAACCCGGCGATGGGCTGGCTGTTCGCGGTCGCCTTGGGACAGCACCAGCGGAGCCGTGGGGTCGTGCTCCTGTCGCTCCTGCCCATCGCCTTCGGCCATGCGCTGGCGGTCGCCGCGGTCGTGGCGGTCGTGGTGGCCTTGGGGATCGTAATCGATCAGGAGGTTGTCCGGCTCGCGGCCGGCCTGCTCCTGCTGGGCTGGGCGTTCTATCACGCGGTCTTCGGGCACCGTCATCGGGTCAGGGTCGGCATGCAGGCCGGAATGCTCGGGCTTGCCGTCTGGTCCTTCCTGATGGCGACGGCGCATGGCGCCGGGTTGATGCTCGTGCCCGTCGTCCTCCCGCTCTGCCTGACCGCTACGCCGGCGCAGGAACTCACGGCCGCCGGATCCCTCCCCCTGTCGCTCGCCGCGGTCGGCATTCACACCCTGGCCATGCTTGCGGTGACGGGCGTCGTCGCACTCCTGGTCTACGAGTGGATCGGGCTCGCTTTCCTGCGCCGCGGCTGGGTCAATCTCGATCTGATCTGGATACTGGCCTTGGCGGGCGCAGGCGGCGTCCTGCTGCTGGTGTGAAGCGGCTCCAACACCGGTTCACGCGAGCCATGCCAGGGGACTGTCGGTCAGCCCTCCCGCACGGCAGTCCGCGATCGAAGCTAGCGGCGACCGAACGACTTCTTCAGCGTCTCCTGCCGCTCTCGGTCCAGCGCATCCATTAACTGCAGGGCCGGATCGTGCTCGTGGCGCCATCTCTGCGCCTGGGTCGCACGCAGGAGGTAGTCCTGCCGGACCCCCTCCTGGAGGGCGATCTGCTCGGCCTTTGACCGCGCTGCGGCCAAGAGAGCTTCCCGCTGAGGGCGAAACTTGCGCTGTAGGCGGCGTATCCGGCTCGGATCGTGCCCGACCAGGATCCTGACCGCGGCGGCCACATTGTGTGCTCGCCCTTCGACCAGAAGGTCGGCGATCTGGGACAAGGCTCTGCCGTCGTCGATCCCGGACCCCAGGGGGCGGCCGCGACCTCGTCGAGGTCTGTCGTTCATGGCATGCCTCCATTCCTTCAGTAAAAGGGTGGTCCTACAATCGGCGAATAGCAAGCGACATGAAATGATACCAGAAAGAAAAACAGCGACAGAAATTGGCCTATCAAAGAAAAACGACGACAAAAATTCAATGTCTTGGGGTTTTCAATGGCTTGCCATTTCTGTGGCGTGGGAACTGCCTACTTCGACTTCCGAAGGGCGTTTCTGGATTCTGGCCCTGACGACGGGCGTCACGGTCATGTTCGAAACGTAACGGCGTTGCAACCGGTCACCCGAAGACACTCTTGATGCGGCCAGTGTTCTGCGGGAAGCCGGCTTCGAAGCCGCGGTTTCCCGGGTGGTAGACGCTCTCGTAGGAGGTCACGCCGTCGTAGCCCTCCGCCCGCAGGACCTCGGGCATCACCTTCGGCGTGTCGGCCTCGACGTCCTTGCTGTGGATATGGCCGAAGATCGGGCCGTCGTGTTCGTCGGTTTGACCGCTCGACGCCCGTGCATCCGCACCGATCAATGCCTCGAGTTGAGGAAAGTCTCCCACCGCTCACCGATCTGCGCCGCCATTGCGCTTGCCTCAGCGACATATGTGAGTTGCTCCTCCGGCATCTCGATCGCCCGCGCAGCGTGAGCGGCTGGGGACCACGCGCTGCCGTCCGCGAAGGTCACGAGCGGCGGCAGAAGCAGTGGCACTAGAAGGCTACGGGTCTGCGGATCTCCTGGGCAGGCCAGGAGAAAAGAAAGCTCCCCAATGCCCGCCGGCACGGCCTCTTCCCAGGTCAGTTCTCGGCCGTCCCGGACCGCAAGCTCCGCCGCAGCCGTCAGTACGTAGCCTATCATCCAAGCCCAGTACGGCGTTTTACCCAGCGGTCCCTCTCCCGCGACTTTGATGCCATTGCCAAGGAGTATCTCGTCCTCCAGATGCCCAAGAACGTCGGAAAGGAAATCATCGCACCAGCGCCACATCTTGTGCGGCGTATCGACAGGCGCCAGCACGTTCTCCAGATCGCCCGTCCCGGACATCAGGAAGACGTAAGCCCGAATTGGATCGGAGGTCTTCAATGCAAGACTCGCCGCAATTGGAAAGAAAACGCTCGCGGCACGCATCGGCAGGGATTGGCGCAGCATGGCGTAGGGCCGTGCCCAGCCTCCGCCTGGCCCCTCCATTGCCAGTTCGAAGGATTCCCACGAATAGCCGCCATGAGCCGGATGGCGAAGCGATCCGCGGCGCTCCATCTCACGGTATCGTTCCGCGATTCCCTCTCCGGTCTTGCCCTCTTCGATATCCATGGCAATGAGTTCAGGCGGGCCGATCACCTGTACGTCCCAGAACCGGGCGAAAACCTCGACCAAGTCCCGCGGCGACATGCCATGCGTCTCATCGGGCGTCATGTAGTGGCGGCGGCAAGGCGCGGCGCTCAGGAATTCCCCTGTGTTCTCGAAATGCGTGAGTCGCGACCAGTCCTCTTCGACAAGCCGCATCAAGTAGCCACTGTTCAGATACTGCCAAAAATGAACCGTCTCGTGAAACAAGACCCGCGACTGCCGCGGGTGAAATGTTTTCGGATTGAAGAAGGCCTCCAGCGAGTACGCACTGGGTGCAAAGTCTAGATAGACTGACGCATTGACAGGCAGATAGCGGCTTGCCATGGGTCAGTTGAAGAGCTTAGGGAGCATCGCCAGTGCCTCGTCGCGCCGCTCAGGCGGGTACACTTCCTTGACATCCTGGCCACCGACATTTTGCAGAATAACAAGCGTCCCTGGCGGCTTGACGTGGGGCGCCGTCCGCACGACCGCCGGCACCGCACGCATGTCGACCAACTGCGACTGCGGGCGGCGGTGATCGAGTAGGGCGTCGGACAACCGGCCGATCAGCCAGCCCGTGCTCACGATCAACGCGACTGCCATCAGGGGCTCCATCTGGTCGCCGTATTCGTCAAGGGCGTCCTCGCCCGGGACCCAGAATTCTGGTACCTCGGTCTTACCCCCAGCCGAGATCGCCGCCGACGCGAGATCCGCCGTCTCAGTCTCGGGTACGACCCACAGAACATGAGCCTCCTTAGAAACCATGATGAAGACTCTCCGTATTTGGAACTCCATCCAACCGTGTCGGTTCAACCAAAACCGAGACCTTCGCCGAAGACGATTGCCGGACCCACTTGGCGAACGGTGACGGCCTTAATCCTATAGGAAAGACCTTCGCGCACCAAAGGGGCTCTCATCACATCTTGCTGGGAACCATCGCCCAGAACAGTTCGGGGATTTCGCTAAGCTTTCGATTGCTTCGGTAGGCTGTTGGACAGCGAAGCTTCTGTCGCAGCCATTCCTGTCCCTGACGCCGCAACCTCCGAGCTTGCTTGCCGCTGCGTTCTCGAGATAGCACCTTATTGTCCGAAGAGGTTCTTGAAGCGATCGATGTTCTGCCGGAAGCCGGCCTCGAAATCGCCGTCGCCGGGGTGATAGACGCTCTCGTAGGAGATCACGCCGTCGTAGCCGTCCGCCCGCAGGGCTTCGGCCATGGGCTGGAACTGATCGGCGAGCTGGCCTTCGCCCATCGGCCGGACCTCGAGGGTCGCTTTCGGCGTGTCGACCTGGACGTCCTTGATGTGGATGTGGCCGAGGTAGCCGTCGCGGATCGTCTCGTAGCCGTCCGGCCAGGCTGCTTCGTGCGCCCAGCAGTTGTTGGCCGGGTCCCAGAGCACCTTCAGGACGTCCTTGGCGTCCAGGTCGTCGATCAGCTTGCGGCCGGTCCAGCAGGAGTTGACCATGGTGCCGTTCCCGGTCTCCACGACCAGAATGACCCCTTCGCGCCGCGCCAACTCCACGGCGGGCGCTATCAGGGGCAATTGCGCCTCCCAGGCGCCCTTGGCCACGTTCCACTGCTCGGCGCCGTGGCTGCCCCAGAGGATCGCCTCCTTCTTGCCGGTCATGATCCGGACCCGCGGGCAATCGCACTCCTGCGCCATCTCGATGCAGCGCTTCAGGGCATCCATGTGCCGGGTGTGCAGCTCGTCTCCCGGCTTGGCGGTCGCCATCAGCATGCCGGCGAAGTTATGGCGTGAGATGCAGGCCACCTGCTTTTCGTGGGCCTTGATAAGCTCGCGCACGGTCGCGCGCTCGGCGCCGTCGAGGTCGCCGACCTCCTTGTCGCCGATGTACTGCAGCTCGGCATGATCGAGGCCGTACTCGTCCATGACCGCCAGGGCGTGGGCCAGATCGCGGCTTATGCCGTCGGTGATGACTCCAAGCTTCATCGAGAGGTCTCCTTTCAGCGCCTGAGCGAGGCGCCAACGATGTCTTCGAGCAGCCGGGTCGTGACCCAGTTATCGCCGTCCGGATGCTTGGTCTTGCCGGCGTGGAACAGCTGCATCGCCGTGCTGGCCGTGAACAGCGGCACGCCGAGCTGGCGCGCCAGATCCATGACGATGGTAAGATCCTTGTGCATGGTGGCGATATGGCTGCCAGTGCCGACGAACTTGCCGTCGATGATGTTTTCCAGTGCCGAGTTGGCGACGCCGCAACCGGCGCCTGAGGTGCTGACCACGTCGTAGAGCACCTGGGCCGGCACCCCCGCCTTGGCCGCCAGGACGGAGGCCTCGAAGGTCGCGCTGAAGATCGAGCCGATCAGGGACTGCAGGCAGGCCTTGACAGTCTGCCCCATGCCCGCCGTGGTGCCGACCCGATGGATGGTCTTGCTGACCGCCTCCATCGCCGGCGCCGCGATTTCGAAGGCGCTGTCCGATCCCGCGGCCATCATGGTCAGGGTTCCGCTCTGCGCGCCCGGAAAGCCACCGCTGACCGGACTGTCGATCAGCTCGATGCCCGAACCGTCGAGGCCTTCGGCGATCTCGCTCGCCTCCCAGGCATTGATGGTCGCCGTCAGCAGCACCACGCCGCCGGAGCGCATCGTCGAGACCAGTCCAGGGTCGGACTCGCCGCCCAATATGACCTGCCGGGCCTGGTCGCCGTTCATGACCATGACGAAGACCACCTCCGCCTTCGCGCCGACTTCGCCGGCGGACGCGGCGGGCTTGCCGCCCAGCTCCTCGAAGGCCTGCATCCGCGCCGCGCTGAGATCGAAACCGCTGGTCTCGAAACCCTTGGCGACCAGGTTCTTGGCGAGCCCGCTGCCCATGTCGCCGAGACCGATAACACCTGCTGTTTTCATGCTCGCGTTTTCCCTTGCCCCGAATTCCTGGCGGATTCGCCGGAGCGTTCCGGCCGTCACACCGTCCCAAGATGGCCATTGAGAAGGCCCGAGCGCAAGCGCCTGCTCGACGGCTCGATGGACATCGTGGTTCGCCAGGACTTCGATCCGGCCGCCCAAAGCAGGTCGCGAACTGCGCTGGTGCGCCGCGCCATGTCCCACCAGGCCCTAAGGGAGCGCGCAAATCGGCCCGATCCGGCATACTAGGGGCCTGGACGGCATGAGGAGGCCCTCGATGCCCCTTGAATTTGCAGCTTTGAAGAAGACGCGGCCGCGCTGGCGCCTTCCCGTGACCGCGTCGGCGATCTTCTCGGCCACGCTCGGCGTGGCCCAGGCGCAAGACTTCTGTGCGAAGGTCGATCACCTGATCGATCAATCGCAGTCCGGGTTCTCGAAGATCGCGGCGAAGCCGAAAGGAAGCGCAGGCGATCGCGACGTCACGCTGAGCCTGGCCGGTGCCTCCCGTTGCTCGGTGACGATGAAATCGAAAAAGAACTGGTACCATTGCGCCTGGGAGTTCCCCCATCGCGCCGAACAAGCCTACGAAACTTTCGAAGAGATCGCGGGGAAACTGAACGTCTGCATCGGCGAGCGTGCGACCCTGCACAGCGATCGGAGCGTGAATCATCCCGATTTCTATGCATCGCGCCGATTTGAGCTGAAGCAGGCCGACGTGAGCGTGTCCGTCAAGGACAAGGGCGCACTGGGCAGCACCTTCGTTTTCGTCAGGGTTCAGGGCAGAAAAGCAAACTAGGTCGAGCCGCGGGTCGCCTGCTTCGGGCTAATTCCAGAAGTCCGGTGCATCGCACCTCGAATGCGACGGATCATGGAGTTGATCGTCCTGCCGATACCGAGTTGTCGCGCAATGACCGCCGGGAGCCGAGGTTTGTGTGCTTTCCCACAGCGCCGCCATCCTTTCTGCACCTGACTCTACAATCGTTGCATCGATCTGATCCGCTCCTCACCACGGAGAGCATTGCAGATGGCTTCCAAATTCCACCGAGGCCTGACGGCGGCCCACAATTGGATCTATGAGCGGCGCCGGGCCAGCACCACGATCATGCTGGGGCTAGTCGCCCTCTACATGGCGCTGGAATTGAGCAGGAATTGGATGCAGTGGGCCGAGGTCAAGTGGATGCTCGTAACCGGGTTGCCGGTCGGCCTGTTGTTCATCTGGCGCACCAACGACATCCGCGCGCGCTTCGAAGAGATGGCCGACCGCCTGAGTAAGGAAAAGTTCATTCGCTTTGCCGACTTCGGTGACAGCAAGGACCAATTGGCCTTGGTCGAGGACGACGAGGAACAGGCCGCTCTGCATGAGAAGGCGAAGGCCAGGGTCGAGGCGGATGCGGCGGTCTGGGGTTTCACGATCTGCTTGATCTTCGTACCGCTCTGCTTCTTCGTCCTCCACCAGATCAACAGCGACGCTGCGTCAGAGATGCAGATCCTCCTGAACCTGATCGTCCTATTCATGGGCATCGCCTGCGGCCTGCGCATGGGCCGCATGGCCTGCTACGGCTGGCAGGGACTGAGTTACAAGACCATGGAAATTGAGAACCACCGGGTCACCATCCTTCCAAACCTGGGGCATCCCGACGGCGGGGCCGGCTTGGCGCCAATCGGCCGCTTCTATAGTCTCCAGGTCGGCAAGATGGCGTGGTTGATTGGCTTTCTTCTGATCTGGCTGGTTGTCCTCGCTTGGTTCTCCCATCTGTCCTTCGTCAAGATTCACTACCCCGCCGAAACCAGCCAAGGCCTCTTTGCCCTTCTCGCCCTGATCTTCCTGCAACAGATCCTAGGATTCTTCGTCCCGATGTGGTCGATCCACCAACAGCTGCGCAGTTGGAAGGAAGCGGCGATAGAACAGAACTTCCTGGATCTCAGGAAGGTCGAGGCCCGCCAACAGAGTGGCGGCGAAGCCGAGGCCACGGCCCTGGTCCTGCGCAAAATCGACCTCCGCCAGCAGCGCGAGGACATCGCAGCCATGGGCCTCTGGCCGGTCTCCATCTCGACCCTACGCAAGTTCTGGCTCGGCAAGGCCACCACCGCCTCCATCGCCCTGGTCGCCAGCTTCAATGACATCACCGATTTCTGGACGAGATTCGGTGGCTAGAGGCTCGGATTTCAGGCGCCTCCCGGCACGGGCGCAGGTATCAGGCCGGTCCACGGCCGGCAACGGCGCCAACCTCCCGGGCCCTGACTCCCTGGCTCCCTCGGTGTAGAATCGGACCCAGGAGAAAGGCGGGTTCTTCGGGATACGACACCGGCCTGCGGCGCCGGTCTATAGCCCGTGAGCCCAGTTGGCGTCGTCCGGGGGGAGGGCCGACATGAAGCTTGCGATCGCCGGCACGGTCCTCTTGCTATTGACCGCCTGTCAGGCCTTCACCGGCAAGTTCCCGCAGAGGCACTCGGCCGACGAGGCCAGCTACGAGGTCTCGGCGTCCTCCGAGATCCTGGTCGTCTACATCGGCGCCGCCAACTGCCCGCCCTGCACGACCTACAAGGTCAGAGACTACCCGGTCTGGATCCAGACCGCGGAGTACCGGGTCGTCCGCTACCGGGAGCTCATGTTTCCGCTGTTCCAGCGCACCGACGAGGACTGGTACTGGCCCGAGGACCTGAGGTGGGTCCGCGACAGCGCCTACGCCCGGCAGGGCGCGCCCCGGTGGATCGTCGCGGTCGACGGCGAGGTCGTCTCCAACGAACTGAGCTGGCGGCGCAAGTCCTACCCGCTGATCCAGCGGCTGGTCGCCCGGAAGCTCGAGGGATGACGGCGTCGGAGGACAGCGCCGCTTCCAAGATGCAGGCGGGCTTCGGGCAGAGACGCCTTCTCTCGCCGCTGGCCCTACTGCTACTCGTGCTTCTCCACCGGCCGGAAGCGGCCGCCGGAGCGGAGTGGACCGAACGGGAGTTCGCCAGCTTCCGGCTACTGCCGGGCACGACGGCGGTCGAAGCCTCGCGCACACTCCTGGTTGGCCTGGAGGTCGCGCTGGCGCCGGGCTGGCAGTTCTATTCCGAGACTCCGGGCGAGTACGGCGTCGCGCCCACCTTCGACTGGAGCGCCTCGCGCAACCTGGCCGAGGCCTCGCTCCACTGGCCCGCGCCCACGGCCTATGCCTACAGCGGCGATCCGCCGATCCGCACCCTGGGCTACAAGGGCTCCCTCCTGCTCCCAGTCGCCCTGGTCGCGGCCCGGACCGACGAGGTCTTCGAGCTCCGCCTGGCCCTGGAGTACGCCGTCTGCGAGGAGTTCTGCATCGTCGATACGGTCGAGCTGCACCTGGACCTGCCGCCGGGCCGGGCCGAGGCGACCCCGCACTCAGCCCGACTGAGACAGGCCCTGGCCGCAGCTAAGGCAGACTAGCCAGAAAGCGCAGGAGCAACTCCGCCACCGCGGCCGGCCGTTCCTGCTGGACCCAGTGGCCCGCCCCGGGCACCAGGTCGACGCCCCGCATCCGCGAGCAGGCCACCTCCCGCATCGCTTCCAGGGCGCCCGGCTGCTGATAGACGCCCCAGTCACTCGCGCCGGCGATGAAGCAGGCCGGCACCTCGATCGAGCGGCCGGAATAGAGGCGCAGTTCCTGCAGCTGCCCGGCATCGAAGATGCAGCGGTACCATTGCAGCCCGCCCTGAAACCCGGTCCGGGCGAACTCCCGTGCGTAGACCTGCAGTTCCGCCTCGGTCAGCCAGCCGCAGGCGGCCACTTCCTGGTCGCTGGGCGCATAGGCGGCCACGGTCTCGGCCATCCCGGCCTCCAGATCCATGATGTAGTAGCCGGGCATCTGGGCCAGTTCCTCGGCGCTCCAGTCGCGCAGGCGAAAAGGCCGGTTGCCCGCCCAGTCGCCGCTCTTGCAGTGGAAGTAGGCCCGCAGAAAGCCGGCGAGTCCCTGCGGGCAGTCGCGCATCTCGGCGTCGGCCCCGCGGGTGCCGTAGTAGCGCTGGTAGTGCTTGCGCGGCCGGGGCAGCGCCGCCAGGGCTGCGTCGATGTCGGTCGCCGTCGGGGCGTCATCCGCCAGATCCCCGGCGCCATCGCGCGCCGCGCCGCCGAAGGGAAAGGCAGGCGGGCCCTTGAAGGGCGCACTCATCAGTGCGACCGCCGGAAAGACGTCGGGCCTGGCCAGGGCGCAGTAGGCAGCCACCGGAGAGCCGAAGTCGTGGCCGACCACCGCCGCGACCGACCGGTGCCCCAAGGCCGAGAGCAAGGCCACGACGTCGCGCACCAGGTTGAGGATTCGAAAGGACGCCAGGTCGCCGTCGTAGTCCGGGTCCCAGCCCGTGGTCCGGCCGTAGCCCCGCTGGTCGGGGGCGATCACGTGGAATCCGGCCGCCGCGAGGGGACCCATCACCTTGCGCCAACTGTAGGCGAGCTCGGGAAAGCCGTGCAGCAGCAAGAGGCGGGGGCGGCCCGGCGGATCGAAACCGGCTTCCAGGACGTGCATCCTGAGCCCGTTCACGCCCTCGACGATACCGGAGCGGATTCCCTCCGGCAGCTTCGCGGCATCGAATTCGGTGATCTGGCTCATCCGAAAGATCCTTGCGCCGAGGACCCGCGCTCGCAAGGGCCGTGGCACCCTTGGCACTGACGGCCCGCCGCAAGTATTCGACAAATCGAGGAAAATCCCCAGCTCTGCGCACCCGATACGCGGCTTTGTCCACTGCAATTCAAAGCCTGCCTGGCTGCGAATCGAGAGACAGCCGTCGGACGGCGGCTTCCAATGTGGACCGCTTGTCTGATACAGAAGTTCCTGAGCTTTCCTTGGGGGGCAGAACGCCGGTGGAACCCATAACGAGCGAAGCGGCTTTTCCCTTTTCGCTGGCCGTGGCCTTCGCCCTCGGCCTTGCCGCGCGGCTCATCGGGTTGCCGCCGATGGTCGGCTTCCTGGTCGCGGGTTTCCTGCTTCAGGCGCTGGGCATCCGCGCCGACGCGACCATCGCCGAGGTCGCCGACTTCGGCGTCACCCTGCTGCTCTTCACGATCGGGCTCAAGCTGAAGGTCAAGGGCTTGGCGCGACCGGAGGTCTGGGCCGGCGCGTCCGTGCACATGCTGGTGACC
>JAAUYK010047361.1_pt1 | contig 11471 bp, 12 predicted proteins | sample 7278021 | NCBI WGS metagenome assembly JAAUYK01 (sample SAMN14350223, study PRJNA611818) | marine sediment metagenome | isolation source: surface marine sediment (1.8m) | place: French Polynesia: Moorea | collected 2018-08
CGCATAGGCGGGGAATATACGTCGTACTATATGCAGCAAGGTACGTACGCAGAACAATCGGACCGCCGCTTAGAGCGGATATGTTAGGTGTCGTGTAAAGCACGTTCTTCGGTATAATTTTTGAGCCGCTCGGACAGGCAGAAAAAGTTGATACTATGTACTTCTAAAAATAGCATTTTGAAACGGCGGCCGAAAGTCGTGGAAGGGCCACCTGTGCAGCCTGTTTTTGCCAGATGTTTATAGGTATTTACGCGGCCAATCACCTGTCGGTCGCCTAGTTGACAGATTACAGCTACAGTATTAACATCACCTTTTAACAGGTGGTATGGATAAAAAGGTAGATGCTGCCTGCCTCTTTATCGGAACTCTCTCGGCCAAAAAGGCGTGTGACCGGATTTGGCCCGGCCTAAAGAAAAGCTATATCCTGACTGTGTACGTATGTTGCGTATGTTCCTAGCAACGCCCCAAAGACAAAGAAATATACGAGTATTTATAATCTGTCACGTGGATCGAACAGAAAATGACACACTTTAAAACCGCATTTTCTACATATCATCATGGCGTTCGACGGGGCGGAAGTGTACAAGGCAGCTACAAGAGGCGGGTCCGTTAACCCAGACTTTTTCAGCACGTGAACCAATCGTCCGGTATGACCGCCTGCACTGGCCACTGCGGGTCGAAGGACTCAAAACTGGTGATCTCTCGCCACAGGCCCGTCTCCGTCTGGAGGACGTACTTCTTGTTAACCGCCGACACGTACAATCGGTGGATGTAGTAAATGTCCTGTTAAAGCATGCTCTCAATTTCGTTCAGGAGACAATCCATGGTTCTCTTACATCTCCGACAACTAGAGGGAAAGTGTAAGAGTAGGTGAAGGGTGTGGTGAGTGGGGTGATGACGAATGTGTCCGTGTCCATTACTCCGAGTGTGGCCGAGACGTCGCAGGACACATACGCCTTCAAAATTTAGGCATGATCCCAGATTGATTGACTTGAGTGTCCGTTTCCTACCTTATTTCCGTGTAAAGCGATTCCGTACTGGTGAATGGCCGCACCGCATAGGGACTCCGTGCTGGCCACCTCAGTCCAATCTGCATTGAAGGGGAGAGCTATATTAAATGCAAAGACATCCTTTTAATGCAAATCTATACTGTTTGCTGATCTGGAGTAAATGAAGGCTTTGTGCATCGGAACTCCATGGTTCCTGCCGCCCGTCCTCAGAATTCGGTCACTGTCCAACACGACGAAGTTCAGCTGCCAGCCGGACGTCGGCATCGGTTGCATGCCGTTGGTGTCTTCACTGCATTAGAAGGTTGTTTCGGATATACGAATTAGAAAAAAAATCACTCACTTAAATGAGGTGCCGTCGAAGAAGGCGACTTCGTTCCTGTACCCGCCGCCGTTGTGTCCGCCCGCAAAGTACAGACGCTCCGTCGGAAGGCCCTCGTCAACGGTGAACGCGGCGAGGCCGAACCTGTATCATTTGCGTCTTAATTGCTAAAGCAAAGCCGGACATATCACTCACATTCCCCAGTGCAGATTTCCAATCGGCCCCGTCCATCCCTCCGTCGGATTGTATTCGTGGCAGTCGGACAGCCAGGAGCCGCCGCACAAGATCAGCCTGTCCTTGAAGTTTCCGATCCCGGGCCCGTTTCTGTCGGCGGGGTAGTCGTGCAGCCGGCCGCTGATGCACTCGCGGCGCACGTCAATGAAGTGGAACTGCTTGTCCGTCCACGCGCCGGTGTGCATCAACACTGCGCAGATTAAATGTTGGGCTTGTTATTATTGCTCTAAAATCACTCGATCACTCTTAGAAGGGTGGTTGACAAGGCACTTGTATCTCGTGTCCCCGTTGCAGTCGATCACGTCCGTCGCCGGGCAGCAGACGCTGCCTTCGGTTAAGCGTTTTCCATCGCAGTCTAACGAGAAATTAATTAATTCTTTTAGTTGTTAAATAAGCGAATCGTTTGCCCAACCTCCTCCTCCGGTGGTTGGCTTCCACGGCGACTTGGAGCACTTGGTCCCGCTCGCGCATGGATAGCGGTGGGTTGGTGGACATAGGTTTCCTATTAATAGGGATAAGTTGCATACGCTAACTAGCTACACATAATATCGGTAGTATACCGAAAGCCGGATTCTTCCTGCACGCGAACGCCCCGCTCGTCCTGCAGACGACGGACTTGCCCGGCTTGCAGCACTTGTCCCCGTGGGCGAGCAGGCCGCCGTCGCAGTCAGAGTACGAGCCGATGGCCGGCTTGTAGGGGTCGGAGCAGCACTTGAGCCCGTTGTCAAATGGGAACGGGTGGGTCGACGGGCAGAACGTCCCTGTACGTAAACCTTCGTATATGCCATTGTTTTTGGTTCCGTAATTACCACAGCACCGTTTGTCGGGTGGCTCTTGCAGACCTCGCCGTACCCGCCGCAGTCGAGGGAGCCGTCCGGGCAACACGGACTGTAGAGGTCGGTGAGGCCGCCATCACAACCTAGTCGGACGTAGGTCTTTGTTGGTGTCTGCGAGGCATATATGTCCGCAGAAGTTAGTTCGCGTACCAGTTCCGCCGCTGCTCGGCTTCAGCGGCTCGCCACTGCACTTTGATCCTGACGCGCACGCGAACGGATGCTCCGCAGGACAATGGGCCATACCTACAAATGTTAAATCCAGGAGACTACACCTTGGAAAAAAATTTCAACCTCTGGACTCGGATCTCGAGAAAGAGGCGCCCACCGTGCTGCCGGCGACGTTCACGTCGCTGTGCACAGCGCTCATCGCCCGGTTGTCAATGATACCCAGAAGGAGGGGGAACAGCGGAAGGCCGCAAGACCACATTTCGGTGGCGGGGAACATTCCTCAGGCTGGACTAATCGAGACCACCTTTTAGAAAGGACTTACTGGTTTCACAATCGCTCTCAATTAAGCGCCGCGCACGAAAAAATACGCGCTGTGGGTGCTGTACGTACGTGCTCCGTATTGTGCTTTGACACTGATTGGCAACTGTGCCGGGATTCTTCGGCCGCGATCGTTAGACATGTTTTGCAATAATTAATCGACGCCGGAGAATAGTGCTTGCCTAGCCCCGAATATCCGTACTATGCGCAGTCTCGTCGTCAAGAAATTTATAGGGCAGAAGTAATTACTATGTAATATAAGTAAAAAGCTAGGGCAGTGAGCTGTTTATTAATCAATTTCTAACTTGCGTCCTACGCAATCATCTTCGCAACGACGGCGGTGGCCAGAGTCGCGAGTCCCATTGCGGCGGTGGACGCGGCGCCCCCGGAGTACGGACACTGCTGCCTGCACGTGGACTTGGCTTTGTTGCACTCGTGGCCGTCGCAGACGCAGACGTCAACTCTGGTGTCCTGAAGGGAAAAATATGTTTTAAGTATAAGTTAGCCATATGCAATGCATTAATTTAATGGGTATATCCTTACTCCTGGAGCCTTGGAGGTCGGGATGGTGACGTCGACAAACATGCAGCCCCTGGCGCTCAGGCTGAGCGTGTTGAACACGTCGGCGGCCGGGAGGTCGTTTTCGCGTTCGGGCAGCAGCCCCATGATTTCGCTCATGCAGCCGCGGTAGACTACGGTCTGACTGGTAGTATCAGTGACCTCCGTTTCTGGAGAAGGAGAAGGTTGATAGGCATAAGTACTATACGTACATGCATGTTATTCGCTGTATGTAATTCTTACTGTACTCGGCGTCGAAGCAGGCGATGTCGAGCTCTCCGTTGCACACCTTGACGGCCGCCTGGTTCTCGCTTGTGCAGGGCAGCAGGCCGCAGGACGTGCAGTTGACGGAAGCTTGGGCTTTGTAATAAAGAGAACACTTCCCATTAACCGGACAATTAATTAAATAATCTTTATCCTATAGTTACCCGAAGAGACGAAGGCCAGAAAGACGGCGCAAGCAAAGAGTTGACCCTGCATGGTGTATGATGAGATTTGGACCTAGGTTTTGAAACTTGAATGCTTTGCAAGCTGAGGTGCGAATGCCGGCAGACGAGTGGAGCAACGGTTTTATAGGACGCCAATAGGCGCGTCTAGAATAGTGGGTAATTCTTATCTGGCGCCGCGCCGTTGCTACATCTCTATACTTGCGCGTGGACGCATATCAGTATGTGACTCAACCGTCACTATACGTAGTATAGTTAGCGTGCTCACCTTTACCTATCCGCTTGATGACGGCAATAAGAGGAGGCACAAATCACGCACGCTAATCCAGGTGATAAGTATACATACTAAGGGCACGGAAGGAACTACACGAAAGCTTTATTACTGGGTCCGTCGCGATAAAGGTCGTGAGGTCCACAAGTCTGTGTCGTATACAATTATAGTACTATGCATATGAAAATATTTCGCTTTGCAACGTTATTTACGCGTACATGTAGAAAAGCAAAAAATATCCTTTTATGGCATAATATCCGTATGTTGAATTGCACATTCCTGCTCTTTGTAGACGGCCGACGTAACTCTTAATCCCCTTGATTTAGGGGTCAAGTTGCCGATTTCATTTCTTTATTGAGCAGAGAAAGAGACCTAAATGTCACCACGTTCAGCAAGCGCAAACAAGCTTAGTCAGCGAGCAAAAGCGAAAAAATTGCGCGCGGAGTTTGCAGATATCTCAGATTGATGATTACATTCGTGTGTCATGGATTGCATCTCTCAATGTGAAGATGATAACTGTTTGAGTATTTCCGACTACGTCCTCAGGTACCTAATCCGTATGTGAACTAAGTTAATACCGCCGCATGTCGAAATACACCCGATTAACCAACTTTGTTGCAAAAACAGATTCTAAAACGGAGATAGACGAAATCGGTCTACTAGAACATCACGCAGGTTTCTCACTGCACAATATACTAGCTGCACCAATAAACATATATTTCGATCGATTGATCGACTGATGCGTCTCCATATATATACCTCAACAAAGACTGATTATAGGTTTAATAAAGACTTGGAAATGGAAACTAATTATACCGAAATATATTTCTCCTCTCCGTTAACGGTAACTTCTTCTCCATACATACGTAGTGTAGTCGATCGTGCACTTTTATCACAGTGTTTAAAGTTATGTGTACGTGTACAGAATACAGTTTCGCAAAGTTAGACGGACGTCTCCGAGTTGAGCCTGAGGACGAACCTGTTGGAGTTCGGGTCGATGATCTCCTCGGTGAGGCTGAAGTGCGGCAGGTTCTCGACGGTGCAGAGCAGCGAGACGTCGCCGCCCTGGCGCAGCTGGAAGGTGGAGCCGGCGCGAACGTCGCGGTACAGAGAGCGCTCGCTCACCAGGGACCAGTCTTGGATGGGGCAGACCTCGAGGTCGTTCTTGAGAAATAAATTATCCTTCTTCTGTATTCTTTAGCTCTATCTTTTGTGTTTTAAATTACCTGCAGTACGGGGCTTTCGACTAGATACTTTTCGAGGAAGGCGCTCGGCGACATGTCGTATGAGAGGCAGTCGGCCAGGTGGTGCAGGATGGAGTCCACCGAGTGTCTCGGCTGCTGCCGCGTCGTGCGGAGGTACTTTTGCAGTGACCGCGACAGCGTGGGGAAGATGGCCTGCGCCGCCTCGTACGATTCCATCGGGCATTTGTCGTTCACTGAAATGATTTGGCTTTAATTGTGCTTCCGAACCGTTGAAGGCGGTTCTCCATGTACGTACCAAACTGATCCTGTCTCATCCTCTTGATGTGCGTGAAGGCCTCCTCGGCGGCGGTGATCAGCCTGGCGCGGCGTTTCTTCACCTTTCTCTCGTACTCGTACTCGTCGTAGAACCGGTCGTTGGCGCCGGCGGCGGACGCCGTCGACCTGGCGGCCAACTTGGACGCCACGCTCACCACGGTGGAATTGCAATCCTGCAAAGAGAAGGAGGACATCTCGACTATACCGTTCGAAACGTCGACGTCAACGGTACTGCCATGCCGCACTCGAGCATACATTTTCATAAGCAGCGATGGTCCGCATGCATGACGAGGCAAGAAATAGAGTCAAAAATCGAGAGGGGAAATATTTGCGCACCCACCATATTTCCTTTTCCTCCTCCTCCGCCGTCGATGTCGTACACTTTGGTCCGTTGCCTCGCGCCTCCACCCGCATTCCCGTTGCCGCCCCCTCCGCCCACCATCCTGTCCAGGTAGGGGTTGTAGACGGGGAACTCGGTGTAGTACTTGTCGAGGACGAAGGCAGCCGCTGCCTGGACTGACATCTCCCCCAATGGGAATCCCTTCGAGGCGCCGTCGGGGCTGCGAACCACCTGCGAAGCGAGCGAAGATGGCATTTAGCGCATAATTGGAGAAGGGAGGAAGGAAGGAAGTCTCAGTAGATTCTTAACATCGACGCGCGCGTGCGCGACGGCAACAGGAAATTGCATCGCGAAGCGGATGCGCTGGAAGATTGCAGTCGCTCTCACCTTTATATAATACTGCGCCCTCCGGTGCCTCAGCTCGATCAGCAGGACGGCCAGGTAGTGCACGAAGAGCAGCGAGTCTGTGAGGCTGAGGGCGAACCTGACCAGCCCCGAGTACTCCACGAGCTCCCTCTCGTGCGCCAGGTGGCTGGCGTAGAACAGCCAGAAGGAGACGAGGAAGACGGCGGCGAGGGCGGAGACGACGGCGCGGAAGATCCTCATGCGGGGGAGGGTGGCGCGCGACGGCCGGAAGAAGACGGCCCACGTGCCGACGGCGAGCACGGCCATGCGGAAGGCGAGCGAGACGAGCATGCCGTAGCAGTCGACGCCGCACACAAGCTGCTTCGACTTCAGCTCGAACGGGTTGGGGCCGAGGTAGGGCAGGGCGACCATCGCGATCGGGCTGAGGACGGAGAGCGCGCACAGGGAGAAGGTCGCCGCGGCGCCGGGGTTCGCCGTCAGGCAGAGCAGCGGCAACCGGGACTTCTTGTTCGGCTCCGAACTGGCCGCAGGGGAGGCAACGGGGCTCGGCCGCTCCTAAATCGAATTATGTTAAAGCACACAGCTTACAACATCCCTAATTTACATAATATACCTGAATGGGCCCCCGAGCGATGGGCGCCCCCAACCCGAGCAGGAATCCGCCGTCCAGCAGATCGGATTTCGATCCCTTGGCCGCCGCCGCGTCGTCAGCATGATTCTGTTGGGGTTGCTGCTGCTGCTGCTGGATCTTCTTCTCGCCCCAGTGGTCGTCCTGAAAAGGATCAGAGCATTGGTTGAGCAGCGCACGTATGTTGAGGGATTTAGATTTCGATCGAACGAACGGAGTCGGAGGAAAAAACCCTCCGCTGGCTATCATTATATGCGTTGACGTAGGGACGAGGTAAGCCGCTTGGGTGGCATTTCGTTTATCTCTGCGACTGATTTATGAGCTTGTCGGACGAAAGGCTGGCTGGCCGGGGCAAGAAACACACCTGTAGCTTTTACAATTTGGTCGCGACATTGCGATGTGAAATTGCTACCATTAGCAGCAGCAGCAGCAGCGCCTTGAGAATGGGAGTGTCTGTGCTGTCGGTGAGTTCATTAGCGCCGACTCACTTTCTCGCCCCGTCGTCCGCCCTCCTTAATCTGTCCGCCACTTGTCGCCTCACGTACGTAGTGCGTATGTGGGCCGGCCGCAATCAAAGCCGCTTATTCGCGACCAGCCGGGTGGGTGACGGCAATTTTTCCAGGGTTGCACCCGGAGGCAAAAAAAACGCGCGTGACGACAGAATTTGCGTTGTTCACAATGTGGGCCCCAAAAAGGTTCTCATGGCTGAGTAAACGAGCGAAGCGGCAGTAATTCGTAGTTTGCCTTCCTCATGATCGTTTGCCGAACTGTCTTCCCCTCTCCTCGCAATGGTCTTTTCGTGTGGCAATGGAAATAAATGACGCGGTTCCGGGGCTGGATGGCTTCGAAATATTTCATTATCGGCAACATTTTACGAATTCTCCCTTTGTCTCATGATGTCGTTATTTCATCGACGAAATCCGACGCGCGCGCTCACGTCGATCGAGGGAGGCATTCATTTAATGGATATCCTTGATTCAAAGACGGCATCCAGGAGGAGGAGGCGGAACAAGCCGTAGAAAAACCCATTTATTTCCTACTTTCAATCAAACCCGGGCCGGCAGCCATGCAGCTCGCTCTTTCGGTGGTCCCCGCGCCTCGCGTTCCAGTATCGCCAGATCACGCCGGGGCCGGCCACCTGCGGAGGGCCTTGCTTAAAACAGAAACGGTCTCAGGATCTGTCCGCACGTCGACGCCGCCGCCGCTGCGCCTCAACCGCGCGCCAAGGCCGTGACGCGGAGGAACGTCGTCCGACCGACCGACATAGGAGATCGTCCGTCCGTCGAGCATTACTTGAGCAAACCGAGACCGACAGCTGGCTGACTGTAGGAGCCTGAGGGTTGCGGCCGCGCCGCGGCGACCGAGGAATGACTACGGTACAGCCGGAGTGACACATTTCCTCGCCTTGATCTTTTGAGCTCGAGAATTGACGCAACACACGGTCGCCTAAAACAATCGGAGGCTCTTTAGGAATTCGTCCGTATATATGCAAGACCCGGAGCCGTCTGTTGCTCTCCCAATCGAGAGGAATTTGATCTTTGACATTGGCGAGCCGCCGGGGCAAAAAATGAGAGTGCCTCACTCTCTTTGCTCTCCGGGCGCAAGAAAGGAAATCCCATTTTGGACTGTCGGCATATTCATCAAGCGGCTCTAACCCGACTCGAGCTCTAGATTAGAAACCGTCGTAGGTAGTTGTAAAGGTAACGTTTTGAGCTCAATGCTATGGTTGAAGCCAGAAAAAAGTTACCCTGATTGAGGTTTAGGTTGCGCACAGCGATCGTGACGTGATTTCGGCAATTTGCTGCACGCGAGGAAGAAAGGGGAAGGAGGAGGAGGAAGAGACGTAGGAGCACAACACGGCCGTAATTAGCCATGCAAGTACGGACGCGGACGACGATGAGAATGAACGAACGAACGAAGCACTCGGTCGGCCGCAATCAAGGTCTTGCTCCCCTAATTTCTTGCTGCGCGCCCAGTCACCGTGATGCCGCGCCGGTCTGCTCCGCGCATCTGGCCGAATCGCGATTTCGAAGCGCCTCTTAGAGTCCATTAGGGCGGCGAGAAGAAGGGAATTACTACATATCAGCCTAGCTGGCTCGATCGAAAATATAGAAAGGTGCGCGTACAAAACGAACGCTGAATGCACCACTGGGACTATTTGTTATGTGCTCAGAGCTAGACGTCAGTGCGGAGCCCATAGACCGACCGAGTCAAGGACCTTTCTTACACGAAAGTGACGGATGACTTTTGGCCGAGTGCGCACGCGCGCAGTGTATGTATAGCACTGCTAGCTGCGTACGCGTACGTTCGAACGAATGGACAAAGATCCAACGTCGGGCCGGGGCATTCAAACATGCTAACAAAATGTGCCAAACCCATTTAGTTACCGGGCCCGACTGCCAGCCAGCGACCTGCTTTTTTCTGCACGACTTAACTTCCCTTTCGCGCGCGTTGTTGCCCGCCGACCGACATTTTGCAAGTCACCCGAATTACGAGTGAGGCGAGGGGTAACAGAAATAAAGAACGAGGAAGAAGGAAGGGGGAGGGAAAGGGGAAGCTACGCACGCGGAGAAAAAGGAATTTGAGGCAAGGAGCTGGAGGGAGTCAGTCTGCTAGCGAGGAAGGAGCGATATTTACGAGAGAGAAGGCGTCGGTCGGACGGGCAGTCGGGGCACGATCTTCGTCGTCTCCGGTTTACGGCTCAAATTTCTCCACCACGAACGGTGCGTCGTACATGCCGTGTCCTATTTGCAGACATGCGTACAGCAAGGGTGTCTCAACGAGTTTAAAGTAAAAGGCGTTGAGCGACTTTAGCCGAGCCGTGCTAAATGCACCACGTACGCACGGTTGGCCGGGCGAATAGAACACGACTGGCTGAATAGAGAGTTAAAGCCGCGTCGCGTCGCGTCGGCACTGCACAGCCGCCGGTCCGCTAACTCCCATCTCGTTAGCGGGAAAGGAGATTAGCGTCAACCGTGGACAGACAGAGGGAGAGAGAGAGACTCTGGGAATTAGCCGCAGACAGACAGTCGGCTATCTAGCTGGAGGAGCGGGTCTTTGTTCTCACCAGCAGCCAGAAAGGATTACGGCACGGAAAGTGGTGGACGCTCAAATTTGAGCTTACCTGGGGCAGAATTTGCACCTCGATCACCTCCTGCTGCGGTCGGCCCGGCTGATTTTGCGGGTCGTATTGGTGGTATCCGGCAGCGGCGGCCGGGTTCGGAGACATCGCGGCTGAGTTCGGATCGAAGTTGTGCCGTGACCTAAATAACGTGCCGTTAGCAAGGAGTTGGTTTTAGGACAATTGCAACACTACGCACATGTCCTGCGCGTACGCGTTGTTGACTATTCCGCCGCCGTTGAGCAGGATTCCCCTGCCGTTGGCGTAGCCGTTCGCCTGGGTTCCGTTCCCGATCGCAGCAGTGGAGCTGGATTCGTCGAGGATACCGTAGTTGGCCAGGATGGGAGGAGGGGCCGGCGCGGGCCGCTCCGTTTTCTTCTTCTTCGGAATGATCGAACTGTGATGGAGAAAAAAATTAGTCACGAAGTCTTCCCCAGTAGGTTAAATGATCCTATTTCACCTGTTGGCATAATGAACCGCGTTCCCGTTGTACATCCCGGCGCCGTTCGTCGAAGTCACCGCCGCCGCAGCCGGACCGGGAGGTGGCGGCGGCGGCGCCGGAGATCCCCCTCCGCCGCCAGGGGATATCGGCCCTTGGGCCGCGTTCCCGTTGCTGTTGCTGCTGCTGCTCCCCGAGTCTGGCGATCCGTTCAACGACGGCGGCAGGATGCGCTCGGTGTCCGCGTTCGACTGCATGTCCAGGCCGAGCATTTAAACGATCCTGACTCCGCTTTCTAATCCCACTCGCGACGGGATTGCGTCAGGCAGACGGTTCTGGGCGCCACTTATATGAAGATGTCAGAGGTGCCTGACTGCCTGCCCGTCAGTGTCAAAAGTCTGTCGGAGTTATGTCAGACACGCAGAGGAGGCGTCCTCTCGTCATAGGCCGGCCGGCCGGGTCAGCAGCAGCTCCGCAATCAGTCGTGACGGCGCCATTGGCGGCCAGAATGAAGGAAGGTAGGAAGACGGACCTGTGAAATTGGGGGATGCTTTTTTCTAGGGTGCTCGCATATATGCATTCAAGCTAATTTCAAGTTCGTAACAGGGTCGAAGTGCAAATTGCAAAGCTTGCCTCCGCTCATACCTGTTAACTCCTGCCGACTGGTCCGTCAGTTCCCGGATGAGTCGTGGTTCGCTCCTCGTTTATTAACCTCTCTGCTGAATGGAAAATGAGCTGGAACGGAACGGAGAGAGAGGGAAATTCAGACAATTAGTAAGAGGACGTACGTACGGTCGGACTCGTTCGCAAACACCTCGCTCGTTCGCTCACTCACTCAATCGCGTGGAGGAGATCTTCCCACTTTTGAAAAATGGACGCCGGACTAATGGCCTCCCG
>JAAUYK010156554.1_pt1 | contig 11469 bp, 5 predicted proteins | sample 7278021 | NCBI WGS metagenome assembly JAAUYK01 (sample SAMN14350223, study PRJNA611818) | marine sediment metagenome | isolation source: surface marine sediment (1.8m) | place: French Polynesia: Moorea | collected 2018-08
GAGACCACGAGCACCACCGAGCGAGTGATGGCCAGTCGGCTCAGGCCCCCCGTCAGCGGAGAACAGCCTATGGAGATCCTACAGGCCAGCGCCGCGGGGCTTGACGACGCACTCGAGACATGGCTCAAACCCGTCGACAACACGGAGCCACCCCTGCCGGTCACCAAGGCCGAGGCCAAGGAGATCAACGACGCCATCGAGGCGTGGGCCCGCAACGTGGAAGCGGACTCTTCCTCGTCGGGGTTGCTCACGGAGGAGTTGGAGGAGTACAACAAGCTGTCCGTGGGGTCGGTCCCGTCTCCCAGGACGAAACGATCTCTGGTTCAGTCCTCCAAGATGTTCGACTTCAAGGCTTACGACTGCACGGTGCCGGCCGACGTCACCTCGGTCACCATGAGTCCCGACTTTAGCTGCGACCTGCCGGATGCTATCGAGCACGCCGAAAATAAGACCATGACGCTGCTACAACGGGCGGACCATACTCGGATCGAGGTCAGGAGCTGCACCAGGACCAGGACTAAAATGTACTACCTTTGCAACTTTGCCACCGGCCATACGACGACCATCGGGAAGCAATTCCAGTTCAACAGGCCCGACCCCGTGTCACCGGAGGAGTGCGACCGCCTGTGGAAGGATAAAATGTTCCATGGGCAGGCGCTGTCCGAGGACATCACCAACTACGTGGTGCACGATGAAAAGGGCTATCACTGGTCCTCCGGTCACGACGTCCATTGCAAAGGCGAGTGGGGAACCTTCCCCAACACCGACATCAGCGGCTACTGGGGCGACGACGACGGCATGATTGTCACCCACTATGAGATCAAGCTGGAGAAGCATGAGGCTCTAGTCGACAACAAGGACGACGGCATGCGCTTGGAAAGGTCGGGACTGAAGCTACCCTGTGCCTTGGAGGACGAGGAGTGCGAGACCGGCGAACATGGGACCTACCTGTGGAACGAGCCCAAGGAGATGCACCGCTGTCCCTTGTACAAGGCCAGGGGCCCGCTTCACGGGGTGGAAATTCTGGATTCCACCGGCACCACCACCTTCGCCACCACAGACGGGTCCCACATCAGGCTGACCAAAGGCTCCCCGTCCAGCTACTGCGGAGCCATCGTACATGCTACCGACTTCGCGGACCTCTATTTGACCACGGAGACGCACCACACACCCTTCAACCGCGAGCTGCCTGAGGCGGAGGTGTCCGTCTCCCTGTTCTCTAACGTCAACGACAGGTTTGTGTTCGACACTGTCACTTCCGACTACGTGCGCGCCCTGCGCTACATGAGGGAAAAGCAGTGTGAGGAAAACCGCGAGATGAAGGCCAGCCGCTACGCGGCAAGAGCAGCAGAGCAGGGCGCCCTCATGGATGGAGAAACGGCCGCCCTGGGCGACGGGCAGTTCGTTACGGCCGCCGGGGAAGCCTGGTACCAATACCGGTGCAAGAGGATCAAGGTGACGGCGAGGGTGGACAAGTTTCGGGGCTGCTACAACGCGCTGCCCGTCACGCTGGGCGAAGAGGACTATAAGCACTATGTGGCGGCACGCTCGCATCAGACCGCCAAGCTGGCTGAGGGGTTGGAAGACGGCGACGAGCTGGAGGAGACCGACGAGCCCGTGGTGAGGCCTATACCAGCCAGGGACGCCTTCTTCTTAGAGCCAAAGACGCACCGTCTGTTAAGCCAGAGCTTGACCCGGCCCTGCGTCCCTTCCTTGGAGCCCATGTACAAGAACGCGCTGGGGAAGTGGATCACGTACTCGGGCCAGGGCATCCGAAGGGCTGCCGACCCTAGGACGGTGGAGGGCGGGACGTTCGACCTGGATGATCTTCCCACCACCTCGCCTACCTCCGCCGACTGGGACCTGGGCGGGATTTACGAGAGGTCACTGCTTGACCGCTGGGAGCTGCTGACCACCAGCGTGCGTGGGGGGGAGGCGATAGCCATCGACCTGTACAACAAGATCATCAGGAACCTCAAGGAGAAGTCCAACCCTCAACTCAACACCGTCTCCGACTTCTTTCCCAGCATGCAGGGCCTGCCCGCGTTCGTAAAGGGGCCGCTAAACTTCCTCCAGTCCTTCTGGTTCTATGTGCAGCAGTATGGGCACATCTGCAGCATCCTGGTGGGCACCGCCATCATCCTCAACCTCTTGAAGTGGGGCATGAACGTCGCCTTCCGCCTGTTCTCGGCGCCCGTCACCGCTAACCCGTTCATGCACGTCGTCACCGCCTTCTTCCCACACTTCCGTTCCTTCCTGAGCAGCCCTGGTTCCTTCTGCAGCCGCCGATGTGGTGTCCGTGCGTACCAGAGCCCGACATCCGAGCTGTCAGGACGGCGTCAAGAGCTCATGGAGAAGTACGCCGAGGAGACGGCGGAGCGAGTGTACCAGAAGCTGAGGGAGGAGGGGGTGTCGGGTGCCGTTGATGCGGCACGGTACCCCAACCTGAAGGACTCGGTGGAGATGTCCATCTTGCGCAAGATGGAAGGAGAGGATCATCACGGCGCCACCGCTCCTCTTCGCGGAGACATCAACTGCTAAGGTCTCCAGAGCCGGTGTTGGAACGGACCACGGAAGAACTAAGAAGAGTTGAACACCAAGAGAACAAAGAATACGAAGCAAAAGACTGATTGACGTGTAACTGGTGCAATGATCCAATTTATAAGAAAACCATTTCGGCCTTTATTCCCCCTTCGACTCACTGCCATCGTACTGTCATTTGTGTGCAACCTAATACCTCATAATCAAACTGTATTGATCTCGACTGTCTCAGTAATTCATGTACAATACGCGCCGCTAACAATGCAAAGACATAGTCAGACCACAATTGAGGACAATGATTAGTCTTGGATGGAGAGATTGTACCGCCGCGCCTTCCTGCTTTGCGCGGGCGCTCGTTTATCTTTGCCTTTTCCTGTAGAATATACGACAGGCAGTCAGTCTGCGGACACGAAAGCGCATAGACCACAGCGAGTACTTTATTACGGACGATAGGTAAGGTAACAGCGGTAGAGCGGAGTGTTGCAACGGCACAATTGGTGGCAGCGGTGGGATCCGGACTTTAACACGCCTGCGCAAAAGGCCAAATCGCTACCATTCATCAAGAAACATCGTATCTTCTTAGTACCTATCTTTGGAAGCTGAAAAGCTGTTGGAGTTGCAGAATAATTCTCCTCCTCCAAAGAGGGAAAAGTTGACCCACTTCTACCCACCAGCATCAAGCCACCTTTTGCTTGCCGTTGCTAAACACTCGCTAATCGCTCCCGCTGGGGTTCTGGCCCGGTCCCTAGAGCTGCAATGATTCCCTTGGCAAACACAAATATTGCCATGAAAGGCGCCTCTCATGTGTGTTGAGATTACACAGCAGGTGGTGGCGAACAAGCCGATCGCAACCCCTCTGTGCTTGCTGAACACACACAGTAAAAGGGAGGGGGACACAGCTATAAACTTTCCTGTACTGGGGCCGTGGGAGAGGGAGGGCGGAAGTAAACATTTCCGGATCAAAGCCGGCTTTAACCGCCCCTCTCCCTGAAACGGCTGGGGAGGGAAGACCAGAGGAAAGAGGGGCCGGGCGGCGGTAGAGAAGGGGCAGAGCGGTGAAGGAGAAGGGGATCTCCGCCGGCTCATTTTCCCTGCGCGCGCAGCCCTCCCTCCCCCAGCAGGGGAGGTGGAGAGAGGTTTAGAGATAAGGCGCGGCGAGTGTTGCACAGCACTGCCGGCGCCGGCTGCCACTGGTAAACAAGAGGGAAGGAGGCGGAGGGGGAGAAAGCTGAGATAAGCAAAGCATTCTTACGGAACTTCCGCGCCCCTCGCCACTTCACTCTTGTTCCAAAGCTCACAGCGGCCACACACTGGTTGCTGTTGAGGCGCACAAGCCACCATACCTTCTCCCGCATACACTGCCGCAGGTGCGGGTTGTTGTTCGCCATTTGCTAGAGGTATTCCACCTAGTGGATAGTTACGTTCTGCTCTTGCCAACCCCGCCTCCTTTCCCACTATAGCTCCTCTAGATCGTCACCATGGCCATGACCGACGCCCAGTTCGCCCGGCTCCTCAACCGGATGCCGCGAGCCACCGACAAGCCTTGCCCAACGTTCAGCAGCGGCGACGCCGCGGGATGGCTCGACTTCAGGAAGCGGTTCGAGAACATCGCCCGGAACAACGGCTGGCAGGCGGACACGCAGAGGGCGCAGCTCGGCATGGCCCTGGAAGGCGCCGCCGCCAGGATGATCTCCGGGATCGACCTGGACGCCCAGGTGGTGCAGCAGGACCAAGTGGACGTATTCAAGAGGAACCACGGCGGAGCTCTTCCCGATCCGTTGCCCACCGCCGTCCGCACCCCCGCGGAGTGCCTCAACGCCTACGAGGCCATCTTCCTCCCAAAGTCGGCGGGGCGGATGGCGGAGCAGCAACTGGCCGAGGCTCGTCAGTCTTCCAACGAATCGGCCCTCGAGTGGGGCGCGAGGCTCCGCGAGATCTACGCCCGGGCGCGGCCGGGGACCGACATCCAGGATTCGAGGGAGGCCATCTCCGCCTTCATCAAGGGCACCTACAGCACCTCCATCAAAGCCAAGCTCTTCGACGCCGATCCCGAGACCTTCGACAAGGCGGTCACCAAGGCCACGGACAAGGAGGCCACCGCCCTTCTCTGCAGGAGGGCCTCCGCCGCCGGAGCGCAGGGCCTCCACCAAATGGGCCTCAACAGGATCAGCGACGACGAGGCGGAGGACGGGCCGGGCATCGGAGCCAAGCGACGGACGCTTTGCTGGAATTGCGGCAAGGGCGGTCACTTCCGCCGAAATTGCCCACAACCAGACCGTCGGGACGAGGCAGGCGGCGGCGAGCGCGGCGCGCGGGGCGGAAAAGGCGGCCGCGGACGCCGTCGGCAGGGCCAGGGACGTCGCCGGCTGCCCCCTAGGGGCAGCAAGGGCCGCTTCACCAGCCACCAGGTCAGCAGCCTGGCCGACGCCCTCGGCGAGATCCTGGGCATCGAGGCCGACGGTGAGGGCCCCGGCGACGACGCGGCGGCCTCGGGAAACTAGGTCAGCCGGGTTCTCAGGCCCGGCTTCCCCTTTTGGCGGCCAGCCGCCCCACGGCGGAGGAAAAGGCCGCCAATGTATATTGTAAATATGCCCCCATCACCCTCAACGGTCTCGCCTTGAGCGCCCTCGTCGACAGCGGCAACACCTTCCTCAGCGCCATCAGCCTCGCCGTTTTCCGCCGCCTTGGCTTCACCAAACACGATATCGAACCTCGCCCTTCGCTCCGCCTGGAAACCGCCAAGTCTTCCCAAACTCTCAAGGTCCTGGGTCAGCCCAAACAGAAAATACGGCTGAAATTCGCCCACTGCCCCGTCACTATTCGGTTCAAGCCCCTCATCATCTCCGACCTCTCCATGGACGCCAACATCAGCGGTCCCTTCCTCAAAACTTGGGGCATCCTTCAAAATCATCAAGAGGACTGCCTGGTTGTCAGAGGCCATTCTGTCCCCCTCCATGACCGCCCGCTCCCGATGGCCGAGCGGCCCAGCGGGGCCGCCACCGTGGTCGCCACCACCATGGTGCCGCCCTTCTCCGCCGCCTTCATTCCCCTGGAGGTCGCCGCCGTTGCCATCGGCGAGATGCCGCCCGGTGACGGCATTTTGGAGGGGGGGGATAGCCACAACGAGCTCAACGCCGTGGCCGAACACTGCGACCTCGTTCCGGCTGCCGGCGTCCTCGCCACCGTCGGGAAGGACGGCCGCTTCTACTCCAGCGCCCTCAACCCCACTGGAGAGGTCCAGGAAGTGCCCATGGGAACCACCTTCGGCGTCTTCCGACTCACCCACAACGACCAGCCCGCCGCCGCCGTCCCGTGGCGCGTATGCCTCATGAGCCCGGAGGAGGACGGACCGACGAAGGGAAGTGACATCCGGGTGGCCGCCGCCACCAGCTCCGCCTCCGCCGGGCCCGCCGCCAGCAGCAACAAGGGAACGACGCTCAGGGAAAAGCTGAAGGAGGCCATTCAGAAGGCAAGGGAGGCCAAGGACAAGCCAGAGAAGAAGGAGGAGTTCGTCGACGTGGAGAAATGGTCCAGAGTCCGCTTGTCGCAGTGGCTGCAGAAGAACTTCAAGCTGGAAGAGGCGCCCTGCCTACAGACGGAAGAGGACAGAAGGGCCGCCGTCAACCTCCTCTTGCGCTTCATCGACGTCATCTCCGTCAACGGGGAGTACGGGGACACCAAGCTGCTGGAGCACGAGATTCACACGGGGGACGCGCTGCCCATCCGCTGCAAGCACCGGCCGATCAACCCCGCGCTGGAGGGCGACTTGAAGAAGCAGCTAGAGAAGTGGGAGAAGCACGGCGTCATTGAACCATCAGCATCACCCTGGTCTTTCCCCCTGGTCGCAGCACCAAAGAAAGGGGGGAAGATCAGATGGTGTGTTGACTACCGCCTCCTGAACACCAAGACGGTCAAGGACAGCCACCCGATTCCCTCCATCAATGACAACATAAGCCGCTTGGCCCGGAGCAGGATCTTTTCCTGCGTCGATGGGTCAGGCGCATTCCACGTGGTGGCCATCCGGAAGGACCACAGGCCAAAGACGTCCTTCTCCACGCCTTGGGGTAGCTTCCAGTACCGAAAACTTCCCTTTGGTCTCTGCAACGGACCCGCCACCTACAGCCGCCTCGTGGCTCTCGTCCTCAACGGGGTGCCGGGAGACGTGGCGCTGCCCTACCTCGACGACGCCGTCATCCATTCCCGGGACCTGCCGGGCCACTTTGCCAACCTCACCACGGTCCTCCAGCGGTACCGGCAGGCGGGCCTCAAGCTGCAACCGGAGAAGTGTCACCTCTTCAGGAGGGAGGTGGAGTATCTGGGGCACCTCGTGGGGCAGGATGGCGTCCGCCCTCTCCCAGACTACGTCAAGGCCGTCAAGGACTGGCCCCTTCCGACCAACAAGACCCAAGTGAGGACCTTCCTCGGAAAGGTCGGGTACTATCGCCGTTTCATCAAAGGTTACTCCGCCATCGCCGAGCCTTGGACGTCGGTGGCCGGGAAAGAGACGGACGGTTGCGACAAGAACGAACCGGTGGAGGTGACGGACGCCATGAGGGCATCTTTCGAGGATCTGAAAGGCAGGCTGCTCTCCGCCCCCATCCTCGCTTACCCCAGATTCGACAGCGACGAACCTTTTATCCTGGACACCGACTGGTCGGGCGACAGCAACAGCATCGGGGCCACCCTCTCCCAGGTCCAGGACGGACAGGAGAGGGTGATTGCCTATGGGGCGAAAAAGCTGGGCCAGTCACAAGCCAATTACAACGCCACCAAGGGCGAGCTGGTGGCCATCCTCTACTTCGTCAAACACTATCGCTACTACCTCCAGCATCGGCCCTTCCTCGTCCGCACTGACCACCAGCCCTTGGTCCACATCCGCACCATGGAGCCCCCGGACGCTGTCTGCAGGAGGTGGCTGGACACCCTCGCCAGCTACGACTTCAAGGTGCTGTACCGCCCTGGCAAGCGGCATGGCAACGCCGACGGGCTCAGTCGGGCGCCCCACGTCGCGGCGCAGGAAAGCGGGCCGGACGAGGTGGGGACGGACGACGCGGCGGCCGAGGAGACCGAGTGCCAGCAGGCCCGGCTCGTCGCCATGGCCGTCGGGAACATGGACCAGTGGCGCGACCTGAGCCGAGTGAAGGAGGCGCAGGCCAACGACGAGACGCTGTCCGTCGTCCTGTCCTGGGTCAAGAGCGGCCAGAAGCCCACCGACTTTGAGCCACTGGAGAGGAGGGCCATGACGCGCGACCAGGCCCACTATAACGCCCAGCTGGACATGCTCCGAGTCGACTCTGACGGTGTTCTCCGGCGCAGACAGCCCAACGAGGAACATCTCTTTCCTTGGCGCAAGGACCGTTGGCTCCCGTGCCTACCAGAGGACCTGTGGCCCCTGGCTTGCAAGGTGGCCCATGAACATCTTGGTCACCTGGGCGTCGAGCGCTCTCTCCACCTCCTGGCCAGCCAAGTCTACTTCCCACACGCCAAGCAGGAGATGAGCGCCGTCATAGCGGGGTGCGAGCCCTGCCAGCGGAAGAACCGAAAGGCCAAGGATCAGAGGGGCCTTCTCATGTCTGCACCGCCGGGCCACCCGTTCCAGCGCATCAGCGTGGACTTCGTGGGGCCACTGCAAGTATCTCGGCAAGGCCGCCGGTACATCCTTACCATGCAGGATACCTTCAGCAAGTGGATTGAAGGCGTCCCCTTACGTACCGCCACCGCCGCTCATGCCGCCGCAGCCCTGGAGAAGCATATCTTTTGTAGGTTCGGCGTCCCCGACCTTCTGCACTCCGACCAGGGGGCCCAATTCACCTGCGACGCCTTCAAGGAGAGGATGGCCGAGTTTGGGGTTCTCTGCACCACTACGCCCGCCTACAACCCCAAGAGCAACCCAGTCGAGCGCGCCCACAGGACGCTGGGCTCCATCCTTCGCGCTCTGCTGCTGGACAGTCGCGAGGACTGGGAGGCTGTGCTGCCCCATGCTCTCTTTGCCATGAACTCTGCCCGCAGCGAGGCCACCGGTACTTCGCCCTTTGAGACCTTGTTTGGACACCCTCCTACCACACCCCTATCCGTGGTGTTCGGGGCCCCTGCCCATGTGCCTGACGTGGCCAAGAGCTTCCACTCCTACCTGCATCAGCACCGCCGCCGCATCGAACAAGTCCACCGATACGTCCGGGAGAAGCTGCGGGCGGCGGTCGTGCGGCAGAGACAGCGCTACAACATGCAGGCGCCAGAGTTCAAGGCTGGTGCTAAGGTCTGGCTCTTCACCCCCACTGTGGAGGAGGGCGCCAGCCGGAAGCTGTCCTCCTACTACACGGGTCCCTACACCATCCTGAGGAAAATCAACAACCTCATGTACGAGATCCAGCCCCCGGCCCATTGGAACATGCGCCGCCCATCACTACAAGTTTCGGTCGACCGCCTCCGCCTGTACGTTCCCTCCGTGGGCAGCCCCGACGTTCCTCCACTTCCGCACCAAGATCTCCTGATGCACGGCGATCCCCACGCAGAAGGCCCCATTCCTCCTCCCCCTGAGGACGACGGGGGACCCGGTGTTGCACAGGCTCCGGCGCCGCCCCTGCCGCCGCCGCCTCCACCCGACGAGGGGCTCGACGACTGGTTCCTGCGCGGCTTCGGCATGGGCGACGACGGCAACTATGAGCCCATCTACGTGGAGCCCGCCGAGCAACTCCGCCGCAGGCTGGACAGGAAGGAGAGGATCGGAGGGACGCCGCTGGGCGACGCCCGGGGCCACTGGGTCCGCCCAACGCCGGAAGAAGCCGCCGCCGAGGTCGGCGTCGATTCTCCGGGGGGGAGGAGAAGAGGAACACTGCGGCCCCGGCCCCTCCAATTCCCGTACTCGCCACAGCCGCAACAGCAGCGTGCCAGGGTCCTCTCGGACGAGTCCGAGCCGGATCTGGTCGACGTCAGAGGCGACAAAGACCCCCTGCAGCTCTCCGATGAATCACCACCAGACTTGGCAGAGGCTACGGAGCCGGAGCCGGAGAAACCGCCGGAGCCGGAGAAACCCACTGGCGCCCGCCCTAAGAGGGCGTCGAAGCTGCCGGTGCGCTACAAGGATTATAAAATGGACACGGCGCCGCAGGGGCGCCGAGAACCAGCAAAGAGGGCGGCAGAGCGGGCAAAAGAGGCCAAACCCACGGAGGAGGGCACGCAGGCCAGCACCACGGAGGACCCAAAGCAGCCAGAATTCCTGCACTTAAAGACTTTCAGACGCATGTCCGATATGCTGAAAAAGTGGAGCGGAAAGTAGAGGCACAACGAAGTGGGGGTTGTAAATAAAAGGGCAATTGAGCATTAGAGAACGTTTGGAATACCAGGCACAACAACGTAGCAGGAGAATTGCACCAGTGTAAATAGAACCGTACCTTCCTTTCTAGTCTGTTTCAGCCACTGACCAACACCAACCTCATCAACGTCACCAACACCGCTGAGCTGCTTCCGATGCTCCCCTGCCAGCATGCCGGCCGAGCCCAAGTCTGCGAGTCGCCGATCCGCAAAGGCTCAAGGGAAGGCCGCCTTCGGGAAGGACTTGGATCGGGCCTCGGAGGAGAACCAACGCCGGCGCCACGAGGACGACCAAGCGCGCCGCCGGAAGCGGAACGAGAGGGAGAGCCAAGGCGAGGAGTCCAAGGCCGACGAGAGCAGCAGCTCTTCCCGCTCCTCTACTGCCTCTCGGACGAGGGAGAAGGAAGCCAAGCTCCGCAGGACGAGCGAGACAACTTCAGGCCGGAGGGAGTCGCGTTCGCGAAACCGTTCGCCGCGGGCCGCGGCCGCGAGGAGGAGCCGCTCGCCCCGCTCAGAGGACGGGGAGAGGAGCTTGAGGAGCCTCTCGCCAACCGGGCTGGAGTTCAGGTCCAGGAGCTCTTCTCGTTCCTCTCAATGGAGTCGTCCGGCGACTCCCGGCCGGTCTCTAGGGATGGTCTCCGACCGCGGGGCCGAAGGGACGCCGCCAACCGCCGCACCGGCAGCAGCGGCTGGGGCCACAGGAGGGCCCCCTCCGTCGGGTCATGGCGCCGGAGCGAACGCAGCCGCTCTCCCCAATCCGCCCGCGGCCGTTCAGCCGGGCGCCGCGGAGGCTGCAGTGGTCGCTGGGGCCGCACCAGCTCCACCACCACCAGGGTCGGGTCCCTCTCCACCAGCCGGCAGTCCGGGCGTCGCCATGGTCCCCGAGGCCCCCTCCTCACCTGGAGAGGTGCAGACGCTGGGCCGAAACACCGACCTCAACGTGCTGCTCAAGCCCATCGATCGGGTGGACAGCCTGGGCGACAAGGTTTACCTGCTGGTGCCCAGAGGCCAAGGCCGCCGAATGGGCATGTTCTCCCTGCTAAAGCACGAGCTGATCGCCGCCGGGCTGGAGGGGCGCATCCGTCCAGTCTTGCCGGGGGCGGGGCACGTGTTCGTCCTCAAAGTAATGCAGGAGTGTCCGGACCCCGATTGCATGCCCCTGCGGATCTGCAGGGTCTGCGCCCTGTCGGAGAGAAGGGGGCCCGTCGACTTCAGGACGGTGGAAACCCCAGCTGCCCCGCCGCCGCTGGAGGGGAGATTCCTTGCGCCGCAGCCTTAAAGAACCTGGAGGACGTGGACATCCGCCTCCGTTTCGCCGTCCGCCTGGCGAAGCTGATTTTCTGGGTTCTGCTGGTCTGCTCCCTTCCCAACACCAGGGCCGACCACTACGTACGCGTCATCCCCGCCGTCTACCCCGACGAGACGACCACCACCACTACCACTCCGCCGCCCCCGCCTGTTCCCGTGCAGGTCGACGTCGACAGCTACTTCGCAAACCTCGGCAAGGAGACCACGAGCACCACCGAGCGAGTGATGGCCAGTCGGCTCAGGCCCCCCGTCAGCGGAGAACAGCCTATGGAGATCCTACAGGCCAGCGCCGCGGGGCTTGACGACGCA
>JAAUYK010108819.1_pt1 | contig 11468 bp, 9 predicted proteins | sample 7278021 | NCBI WGS metagenome assembly JAAUYK01 (sample SAMN14350223, study PRJNA611818) | marine sediment metagenome | isolation source: surface marine sediment (1.8m) | place: French Polynesia: Moorea | collected 2018-08
CCCACCAAGTGGGGAACGTCCCCCAACATGTACCAGGCATACAAGGTATTCACGTGTAGTTGAGTCGGTAAAAGTCTGCTATCCGGTGATCTATTTTCAGACTATTCAGGGTAACCTTTGTTATGCGGGTTAAGAAAATTCTATTGCGTAGCAATGTCCCATAGCTAAGGGGTGGTTACAGCCCCCTAGGATGGCGTTCCCCGGCCGTGGGGAGTGGGGGATAGGCCTGGGAATGCCATCCAGGGGGGCTAAAAGCATGTCTCCTTTAGCCCCTCACAACTTTAGGTCGCTAAAGATATAGATCACCGGATAACAGACCTTTACCGTTGAGTCTAAAGTAGGCAGATTCCCTTCCCAAGTAGTGGTTGTAGCTTTCCGAGCCATTGAGCGAATGCACTTTGCGGCGATGAGCCAAGTATGGTTCATCAACGAAGCTCTGTTTGAAGTTAATCTGCGGGGCTCCTACCTCCTAGCTGCCGCCGCTTTCGCTTTCTCATTCTGGGAAAGATAACACACGTTGCAGCTTTTGCTTCGACGGTTAAGTTGGGAAGTACGGTCAATTGCCATTTTCTATGGATCATATTAAGTTCTAGAAAAGCTAGCCTGCTTGGAAGCCAGAAGTTTAATCCGCCTACGCAAGTCGTCACTAATGTAATGGCCGTCACTCACTTTCTCTCTGTCTCTCTCAATCATGCAGCTCGACCTTAAGCGCCTTGAAGAGTATCTCCAGGCGGAGGAAGACGAGTCCAGGCATTGATCAGGCCGTCCGGTCGGCCGGACAGTGTCTCCGGCAACCGATCGATCGACGGGTGGAGGAGAAACAGATATAATAATAAATTCGTAGAAGAAAGAAGAGGCGGCAGGAGGAGCAGGCAGGCATGCGGCGACGGCGCAAGAGATCCATACAATCATGTAATCTCGTACGGGCCGGAATGCAACGGGGCGATAGCTAGGCGCTCATTCTATTACTGTATATCCATGTGGTAATCGCGCGCGCGAAAACGAGGGACAATCACAGCGTCGTTGGCTACTGAGCTAAGGCGAAGCTATGCGGATGAGGTACAGTGCTAGAACTCGAGAATTAATTGCTATAAATGTCCGCATCTATGTACTATATACACGTATATCACCATTTAAGCAAACATGTAGTCCCTTCCTGATCACGTTACGGCGGCTTATGGGGAAATGCAGTCTACATTCAATACTTAATAGATTGTCGCCATTTTTATTCCTTTATCGATACGCTATACTACGATGTACTCTGTCAGTGCATCTGCATCCGGCTGCTGACGGACAACTCTCACTGGTCTGAGTACGGCAGAGTCCGTCCCTCCATCGCGCCGTAGCCGTGGATCACTTGGGAGACGGTGTCAGAAGGTTCCCTACGTTAAAGGGGTTAAAAGTCATTCTGCAGCATTTGATTGACAGCCTTAATTGTACCTGAAATCATATGCCTCCGGTGAAGCAGCCCCCTCAGACCACTGTCTGTTGTACATGATTGGTCGCATGTGCCTGGCCGCGCCGTAGTAGGTGAGAACGCCTACAAATGCCCGACAAAATTAGAACATATAGCATAGTATAATATGGAGACTTTAATGAAAGGGAAATTTGCATGCGAACGACCGATAAGTAGTAAGTCCTTGCTTGCGAGCCCCCAGTGCACAGGCAACTTTCCTTCTTGCTCGTTGGGCTCGTCGTATTCTGCGTAGATTCTCGGCACGTAGTATCCCTGCTGTCGGCTCTCGGGCGTGTGGGGGACGCCGACCTGGGCGTGGCCGACACCCAACCCGCCCACGAAGGGAACGTAGTTGGCGGCGACCAGCGGGAAGATCCGCCTGTGCTGGTCTTTGGCGATGAACACCGGCTGCAAATCATAATTGGTTTAGCTACGATCGAGACTTTAGAAGTGCCTCTGACCCTCCTTGCGCCGACCAAGTCCAGTTGAGTGGATGCCACGGGCGGGCTGATGTGGCCCGCGATAGCCACGCTCTGCGACCCGGCCACCGCCAGTCCACCCATGCCCGCGTGAGAGGTAGACGTAGGAGAGCTGATGGAAAGGCCGCCGGTGCCGGAAATTGCCTGGGCATTGCATGAGGAGCGATTAAGATTCTCGCCTTCAATGTTTAGGTCAAAGTTTTCGCATCGCACCTGCGATTGGGGAATGGTGAAAGCAATGCCGTCTGGCCCGACGACGGAAGCGCCAGAAGGCGAGGCGTGCGCCGTGCCAAAGTCTCCCGCGACGGCCGACGCGCTGGGCAAGCTCTGGGCAACTTCTTGACCTTCTTCAGGTGCAAGCTGTGTAATTAAAGAAATTAAAATTACTGCACTTAATTACTGCCACTGAGTATATGCAATGGCAAGTTGGATCAATTACCTCAACAAACTGTCCTATGGGGTAAGGCTCGGGAGGGAAATTTCCGCCGTCCCCGCCGTCACCCCCGCTGCCGTCTGAGGGACCGTCCTCGCCGACGATGACACCATCCAACTCGGAATCAACGTAGTCGTGCGTATGGTCGCCCTTGTTGAAAGGGGGCGCCCTCACGTAGAAAGGCATGTAAGGCCGTCCCAAACCGCTGTAGTACTGGTGGCCTAGAAGAGGTAGGAATTAAAATAGACATAATCGCAAATAGTCTACGCGTACGTATACCTTTGTCAATTACGACGAAATCTTGAAATTCCTCCTGCTCATTGCTGTGGTGCTCCGCGCTGCCGCCACCGGTGTTCAGTACCCGCGGGTAGGGAGGTAGAGAAAGCCCCAGGTTGTGGAACGGCACAGATCTTTTTTGGCCAAAGCAGAAACGAGTCTATTAGGCTATGCGCTCGAAATATCCTAATCCTATTTCTATTTTTGCTTGCTGTGAAAGAGAATAAATGACATTTAATTGCCGCACTATGGAGGTCGCATGGCCCTCATCAGACATTCCTGAATCCGTTCTCGTCGCTGGCATAAGAAATTATTTTTTCGGTGCCGTCGGGTCTCCTCCAACTGTAGACACCTTTCACCTGCCCGCCGGGTGTCCTCATTTCGGCGCGGTACGAGTCCCCCGTGTCCACGCCAAACCTTCGAGCAAACGATTGCCAAGCTAATAAGTTGATCATATTACCGACTCTTTGTGCCCTACCTGACCCCGCCATCGTCCGATCGAATGACCATCTGATCTTCGGTGGCAACGTGATAGTTGGCCGCGCGCATGTTCTCTAGCGAGGCGGACGCCGTCGAGGCGAAGACAAGCAACAGGATCTTCCAAGACATCTCGGACAGTGTTCGATCTTTCACTTTTCAAAAGCGTCTGGCAAGCAGAAAAGCGAAATTATATTCTCACGTCTCGCCGCACCGCGCTGCGACCACCTACAGACCAAGATTTGTACGTTCATGCGACGCGACGTCCGTCCCTCCGCAGCCAGCCGGCTGTGTTTTCACGCTGCCTCCCTCGTTTATGGCGCGAATGGACAGGTGACTCTAAAAGTCGGACGGACGGACGAACCAAGCATCTTTCTTTCCTTCTTTCGCTGGTGGGTGTGGGACGGGCGCTGCGCTGGCCGATCGCCGATGGCTGCCGAAAGTGGGTTGGTTTGTGCGCGCGAGCGAGTGTGCGAGCGATGAGGAAGCTCGCTTGATCCCCGCCCTTCCTAGCAACAGATAAAAATGCTTGGCAGCTAGGCAGTCCGGCCGGGTGCCGCCGTCAGGCACATTCTTCGTCTTCTCGCCGACAAGATCGCCGCCGCCATGACGGGCGACAATGGGGCCAGCAGCGGACGGAGAGTCAATCGACCGAACGAGCGAGCGAGGGAGCGAGCGAGCGGCCAGTTAGCCCGGATGGAACGAAGGAAGGAAGCCACCTGCAGCACGCGTAGCGGAAAGAAAACCTGTTGGAGAAAGAAAGGCCTCCTCCTCCTTCTCCCTCTCGTCGTCGTTATCGTCCGCCATAATTGGCGAGCTCCAAACTCGTTGCCTGCGACTAGTTCAAGATCGAATCTGAGCCATCAAACAAGATTACTATATGTCGATCTATTGGGTAGAGGTACAGCTACGTAGATACCGGCACAGTTTCTTCATTGAGACCGTTCTCGCTCTAGCCGTATGGCGCATCATTTACGAAGCATGGATGCGATATGTACGCAGATTCACAAGCGCATTTCGGAAAATTACGTAATTTCAGTGGTTCGAGTTCATTGCCTCAAACTCCTCTCCGGATGCGCACGTCCGTCTGTTCTTTCTTGTGGCTTTTTTCCGACTCTCCGCCCGTCGCCGCGTAGCTAGGTTGAGAAGCTACGTATAGAAATATTTAGCCTCGGGTGCAGCGCGCGAAAGATCAATCAGGTGGTTCCGGTTTCGACGACGATGTACGTGCGCACCTCGTGCTCCATGATGACAATACTCCGCGCTATATAATTCAGAACGAGCGTGACGAAAGCGTCTTTTGCCTCGTTTGTAGTAATTACGCGTCCCGTAGCAAAGAAAGCGATGAGTCTAGCTATTTTTCGGGTGTTTTTCTCCGGCAGAACATGTTAAGAGTACAAGCTGAATGCCTGTGCACTTTCTCTACAACGGTAATTTTGACACTACACGTCCTAATGACAATTATATATGGACTGCCGTACGTGTCATAATTATAAGCAAATCGACGGCCGGGCAATTTTCGTCGTCACCAATAAGAACACGACAAATGCAGGCCCGTGGACATTAGCTATAAGACATCCGTGAGGAAAATTGCGCCTTTAGATTGGACCTGTCAAATCACACGAAGAAAGTATATGACGTGACGTGCGCGTGGCTGCATCGTACGTGTACGTTAAATATGCATTCAAAGCAATTTTTAACTTCATAGCAAGGAATTAGGGTATATATACCAGCTGCAATACGCTAGTGAGCCAGGCCGGGCGAAATAAGAGCAAAGACAACAGTTACGTCCGTCCGTACTGTTTGAGCTTCGCAATCGACTGTCTATTTGATTTTGAACTAAAAGTTTTACAATATGTTGATTATCGGCTAGGCCTAGCTAGCCCAGTACAATAGTATTTGCAACAAATGCCAAGCGCACATTATACTTATTCACCCTTAAATTTCCCAAGCTGTAAGTAAATATTGTGTTGGCACACTCACAAAAAGTCCCCCTAATATAGGTATACGTACATGTATCAGTATAGCATGAATTGCATTTACGTACTTCATTAAGTTGCACTGTTTCGAAACAGTTGGCCAATAGATGGCAGATGGCTCTTTTTGTACCTGACACACCCCTGTTATCTGATTATCTTCTCTTCAACGCCCTCTAGTGGCATTTTCCTCCTCTCGCTGCCATCTTTCCTCGCTCCGCCCGCCTCGTTTCGTGTCTTCCCGCCTCGCCCCTGCCGCCCAAACTGCCTTCACCTACCGCCTGCCCCGTGGCATCGTTGCCTTCTCGGCGCATGCGCACTCCGACCCCTTGGCTTGTGTTTGGCGAATAAGCGCGCGTCACTTGGTTTCCCTTCGTCTTCGTTCGCGTTGCAAGGGGCTGACTAGCTATACTCCACAGCAGCGACGACGACAGCAGCCGGAGCGGAGGCGAGATCAACGTCGACAAAGACTCCGACCACATCGAGGACGGCGCCATGGCGACCAGGGGAACCAGGTCTAAGGCGGGAGACGCCGAAAAGGCCAAGGAAAAAGCCAAGGGTAAGGCAATCGGGTGGCTTCGATCGAGGCCAATGACATTCTTGTGCGTGGCAATGAACGCCGCGATCGAGAACCTTTACCTATCTAATGTTTCTATTATGAATGACCCGCAGGTGGAAATCCGCTCGAGTTTCTCGGTCTTAAGCGTGTGGACGAGGAGGACGGAGAGAACTCTCGGTCTCCCCCGAAGGGCATGGAGCTGAACCGACGCGGCCTCCCAGCGAGGAAAAGGAAGCGGAACAGCCTCATCTTTGGTGACGACGACGACTCTCCGTACCCGCCGTGGTCGCCGGCAAAGTCCACCGGCAGCGGGGGAGGCAGGAGCAGCGCCAAGTCGTCGCCCGTGAAGATGAGGAGCGGCGCCGGCAGGAAAGCGGCAGCGGCCGCGAGCGAGCCGAAGGAACCGAAGGAGAAGAAAAAGGAGAACGCTGTTCCCGCCGCCGTAACCACAGTCGCGTCCCCGGCCGCGGCCGAAGAGGCAGCGAACGACGAGGAGATCGAAGACATGGAAGCGGAGGAGAAGGCTGCAGCAGTCGCTACGGAGACAAAGACCAGTAGGAGACGGGCGGCGACTGCGACCAGATCTGCGCCGTCAACGCCGGCGCCTGCTTTCAAGAGTCCTCCTCCGTCGCCGAGGAAGACCCAGGCTCCCAGGGCGTCGACGTCTTCGTCCGCCACGCAGAGCCCCAAGTCTTCGCCGATTAAGAAGACGCGTTCCGTGACGTTGGGAACGAAGCGGACTAGAACGTCTGCGCGGGCGATTTCCGGCAAGTCGGCCGCGTCCATGGACGACCTGGAGTTGACGACGCCCGAGAAGAAGTCTGCGCAGCTGCTGGGAGTCGCTCTCAGGAACCTCTTGAAGCTGCCCAAAGCGCACAAGTGGGTCTGCTACGAGTTCTTTTACTCCAACATTGACAAGTGAGTAATAGCGATGACAGGGAAATGGTTATGTACTAACGTAAAACTGTTTGTTCTGCAGAGTCCTCTTTGGAGGCGAGACCGACTTCATGGTCTGCTTGCGCGAGTCCTTCCCGCTGCTGAAGACTCGTCGCCTGACCCGCGTCGAGTGGTGCAAGATCCGTAGGCTGATGGGAAAACCGAGGAGATGTTCGCAGGCGTTCTTCGCCGAGGAGCGCATGGAGCTGGCCAGGAAGCGGCAAAAGATCCGACTCCTTCAGCAGAGGAAGCAGCGCACCGAGGACCTCGCCTCATTCAAAGATCTTCCCGACGACATTCCCATCCAGCTAACGATTGGCGCACGAGTCACCGCAAGGTACTGTACAGCCTGTGTTTCTCGACATTAAAGCGATTTAGGGTTTCACCTCCTAATGTTTTCAGACTTCGCAAGCCGCAAGATGGCCTCTTCACCGGCACGGTGGACGCGTACGACACGTCCAACAGCACGTATCGCATCACGTTCGACCGGTCCGGCCTCGGCACCCATAGCATCCCCGACTTCGAGGTCCTCTCGACGGCCGATCCGGAGACCGTCCCCCTGTCCACCTTCACCAACCGTCCGAAGCCGCGCCCCATCCCCATCAAGGAGGAGAAGAGCAGCATTACTCCGCAGTCCTACCTCTCGCCCGTCAAGTACGGCCTCTACTCGCCCGGCCTGTCCAACGACCCGTTGCTGAGCGGGAGCACGCCCAAGGGAAAGGTGATGCGGATGGACGGCAACATTGGCGGATACCCGGTGCGATTCCTCGAGCAGATCGTCCGGCTGAGCAAGTGCCTGAAGCTGAAGCGAGAGCGCGTGACCACGCTCAAGGAACTGAATGGAATGGGCGAGCGCAAGAAGAGCTTCGGAGAGTATATCACGGAGGACTTCCAGAGGAAGTACGCCGCAACCGTGCTGGAGCTGTCGCAGCTCAACAGAGACTTGGACGAGCACCTCATGAACATCAAGGAGTTCACACAACAAGTAAACAGAAAACCACACTCTCATCATTTGTTCACGTACATTTACGCTTCCCCAAATTCTGATAATCTAGTTTTCGAGTGAGGCTGGCCCGACTATATCGCTACCCAACATCATTCGAGAGGGTTGTCAGGAGGACGCCTACAACATGGTTAACAAGAACAACAGCCTTGGGGGTGCGGCCACCCCGCCAGAGGACGGGCAGAAGAGAGAGCACGTGGAGAACCCGAAGACGCTCACTCTCATCTCCTCGTTGACGGCGCTCATGCTGCAAGTCAAGCAGTTGGCTGACGGAGAGAGGTACGTCAAGAAACCTCAAAGGCACTACGAGGCTGTTCATGCTAACGCCCTATGATCCTTTACAGGAGTGCATTCGAACTGCAAGCCCTTCAGGATTCTATTTCCGAGATCAAGCAGAACTTGCGTGCGGAGAACGTGTCCAAGTTCGAGGACAACGTCGAGGTGCACATGCACCACATCCGGTCGGGCCTTTCGCACATGGGCAACTTGCACGCGTTTATGAGGCCGCAACAACAGCCGCAGCAGCCGCCCTCCAACCACGCGTTGCCGCCGGCCCTCAAGCTGGAGCCGTTCTAGAAGAGCAAGTAAAGGACGTACAGTACAAACGATCGATCGACCACGCGTAAAATTATCAACTGTTCCGTATTCCGCACTGTATGCCGCATTCGACTTACTACCGCATAACCACTAGTCTTAAATTTACGTACGTATGTACTTCGGCTGGGGGGACTGGGTACTTCTTTTGACATTAAGTTATCATAGGACATAACGCAGTGCATTACTAACCTAGCTCTTAGCCTGCTTGTACATAGCTACTATCCCAATTCACGCGCAATTTCCTCGTATCACGGAGCGAAAAGGCCGTCGTCGAAATACATATATATCTATTCTGTTGAGATGTTCGACTGAACGAACGCAAGCTCATCATAACTGATTTCACGACATCTTGTTGACGACCACCCGCTGCAGCTGTGACAGCTGGTTCGTCCACTTGTCCAACGCGGAGTACCTTGCGGTGCCCTCGGGAGTCTGATCGAGTTCCAGGACGCCGTTCACCTGAAAAAAAAAAGGATATAATATGCATGATAACAGCAAGTTTCTAATTCGATCTAATAATACCGTACCTGGTCTATTCTCCCCTTGATGGTGTCGTCCAGAATGCAGGTGACGAGCAAGCCCTCCACGTCTGCGGGCTCCACGTTCAGCTCGCCGGAGATGAAGCTGATCTTGATCCGCGTGTACGGCCGTATCAGCTTGATCAGCACCTGCGTCCGGATGTTGCGCAGCAGGTCCTCGATGTGCTCCCGGATGAACTGATCCTCCATGATGGTCTGCCGGTTCACCTTCAGGATGCGCTCAAACTCGTTGATGTCGTTGTTTTGGTAGGAGGAGACCAGGTTGGTCATCGCGAGGATCTCCGGGTCGTTCTTGTAGGGCTTGGCTTCCTGCGAGTCGAACGGATTGATGCCCGATTTCATGAGCATGTTCGCGAGCACGAGGTACTTGAGGCAGGTGGTTCGGCGGGGGCTGCCGCTCTCGTCGTAATTCTTGAACGCCTCGAAAAAGTCCGTGTGCGCCTTCTCGAACTCGCCCTCCCGGAGGTGCATTTTACCGCCGCACTCGCGGATCACCCCGAGGATGAGCGGGTGCGGGATGGCGCTCTTGATGTGCAGGCTTTGGTCGTAGAGCGCCTTCAGCTTCTTGTTGTTCTTCTGCGCGGTGTACATCTGGATCTCGAGGGCGTAGATCTCGAGCAGCTGCGTGCCCTTCTTGAGGTCGTCGTCGCCCTCGTCGGTTTGGCAGGACGCGTGCAGCTGCTTCAGGATGCGCGACAGCTTGCTGAATTCAGACCGGTCGAAGTAGAGCTTGCCCAGCTTGGTCATCGTCTTGAACCACAGCCGCTCGTTCTTGGCGTCCCTCAGCGCCTCCAGCGTCGTCTCGTAGAAGTCCTGCAGTAACTCCATCTGCTTCGACGTCGAGATGTAGTCGAGGATGGAGTTGATGCTCTTCTCCGAGTGGTTCCGAGTCACCGCGGACTTGATGTAGGTGAGCAGCTGTTTGTAGCGCGCCATCATCTCCGCGTAGTTGGCCAGCTTGAAGTGCAGCTTGATCATCTGCTTGAGCGCCTTGAAGCCCCACTCGCCCTTTTCTCCGGCCTCGAGGTCGAGCACGCGCTGGAAGCTGTCCAGCGCCGCCGACGGGTTCTCCTCCTTGAGCGCCTTCGAGTTGTAGTACTGGTTCTCCAGGTCCACGTCCGGCTCGCTGTTGCTGTCTTCGCTGTACTCCAGGTCGTAGTCCTCCTCGTCGTCGTCGTACATCATCTCGTCCTCGTAGTCAGACATGGTGGCGGCGGCGGCGGGAGATAGATACGCTCTTCCTGTAGTCGACAATAAAATTATGTAGCTAGATTTTCGCCTTCGCTGTTGATGACTCGATCTAGGTTCTAGGCTTGGCTTCCCCCCGATCGAGTGTCAGAAGCGGCTGGAGCCCAACGCCGTGGAGTCGGTGGTGGAGGAGGACACGCTCGACACAACGCAAAAGGACGAAATATATAAAAATTAAAATTTCCTCTTGAATATTGGACGTGCTGGTGGTCAAAGGGGGCACTGCAAAGCTTGTTATAACACTATAGCTGTGCGGTTTCGCGAACTCCACACAACAAATCAGCTGAAGTAACATAGAAGTGGGTCGAAGAAAATTCACAATTAAATTTGACATCAACTTTACATTAATTACCTATAACCTATATCATCTTTCAGCATTTACTTAAAGATTAATCCCATCTTAACTGACATGACTTTTCATGGCAATGAATTGGAATTCAAGTGAAGTTTACAGTTCGAGTTCAACACCCATTGCAGGCAGTTCTTATCTATCAACATTGAGTCCATTTCCTTTCCCAAACTTTTCCGGCAATCTCGGTTTAGTCTACTTCTACTTATTCATTTCGGCCGAATCGGCCATCTCCCTGCGTGTGCACTATTTGTCAGAGCTAGTAATGTGAAAACAGCAGCTACATAGTATATACAGGGTCTAAGGCTAGAATCCGGAATTTAAGACTACCAAAAGGGCCTAACTAGGACCAACACCTAATTTTCAATGTAGCTGCATAAAAATTGGATAGGATGTAGTCTGAACCTTCCTTCAAATGATATCAAGGCAAACATTAAGTTGTTGCTTCACTTTGCAGTTAATGTCATGCTTGGCATAACAACAGGTTAATGCTAAATTGTCAATAGAGGGCGCCACCATTTTCTCCCTTAAAAATTACTTCAGACCCATGAAATTTGGTAGGAAGAAAGTTCTATTCCAGGTTAAGGAACGCCCAGGAAATCAAACTGGACGGCCTCTTTAGGGAGGAAAAGTTAGGTGACACACTGTGTGAAAATCTGAAATTTTTCAGTTGACTTGAAATTGGGACTTCATAAAATTCACTTGGGGACACAACATTTATCAACTTTCAATGACTTTACATGACCATAAATGATGTTTCTTGATAATCTATGAGTGTACCAGGCAGATGCAAATGTTTTAAGTTGATTACATTAGTACCTATTTTTTAGCCCGGCTCAGTGTAATTGGGGTGATATGCTGTGAAGCTCACTGGATGACTGGTGTAGGGGTTTTAATTTAGCAAAACTGGCTTTAACAGGCAGTATAGTGTCCTAGCTTCCTATTCATATGCATGGGTGCCCAATGGAACACATCATGCAAATCAAACAATTAGGACTCAAAAATTCCGGATTCTAACTCTTGACCCTGTACACATTTAGCATTGCAAGGTGGCGCCAGCCAGCAGCCTTGCGTATACCTTGGTTACATTGTGTAGCTGCAAGGCCAAGCCGGGTCCTTTTCCCCTTGAAAATAAGTGTA
>JAAUYK010072332.1_pt1 | contig 11465 bp, 8 predicted proteins | sample 7278021 | NCBI WGS metagenome assembly JAAUYK01 (sample SAMN14350223, study PRJNA611818) | marine sediment metagenome | isolation source: surface marine sediment (1.8m) | place: French Polynesia: Moorea | collected 2018-08
CCAGGTTGAGCGCGGCGATCTCCTCCGCCTCCTCGATCTGCTGCTTGTACGTCTTGATCTTCTGCTGCAGCTTGGAGGCGAGCTCGGTCATCCTGAAGAAAAGAGAAATAATGTACGTGCATGATCCATAGCAGTTCTGGCATGCAAGAGCTAGGATACGTACCTCTCCTGGTTCTTCCTGTCCTCGTCGGACTGGAACTGGAGCTCCTTGACCCTCCTCTCGGCCCTCTGGTAGGCCTTGGCAGACTCGGAAGTGTTGGACTGGATGCTGCCGAGCTCCATCTCGAGCTCGCGAATGCGGCCCTCCATCTTGGACATGGCGGCGCGGCCGACCTGGAGAAATTAAGATGAAAGGTTTTGCAATTAAAGCGTCGACAAGGGCGATTTAATTACGTACCTTGGCGGCGTTGGCCTCGGCGTCGGCCAGCCTGCACTCGAGCTCCTGGACCTGTCCCTCGAAGGCCCTCTTGGCCCTGGCCTCACTGTTGGCGTGCTCCTGCTCCGCGCGCAGCTCGTCGGAGAGACGGGCCGCGTCGATCATAGCGCGCTTGGCCTTCTCCTCAGCGTTCTTCGCCTGGCCGAGCATGTCGTCGATCTCGGCGTGCAGGGTGTGGATCATGCTCTCCACGTTCCTCTTGTCGTGCATTGCCTTCGAGTTGATCACGCCCATCTCGTTGACGCTGTTCCTCGCGTCAGAGATCTCGCCCTCCAGCTGGCGCTTGCTCCTGTCGGCGGTGTCGAGCAGGGCACGGGCCTCCTCCACCTCACCAGCCAGAGCGTTGCCCTTGCGCTCGGCGATGCCAACCTGCTCCTGGACCTCCTGGCGGGCGCGGGCCTCATCCTCGAAGCCTTGGATGGTGTCGCGCAGCTGGGCCTGGTAGCGCTTGATTGCCTTCTGGCCCTCGTTGTTGGCCTTGTTGGCGTGGTCCAGGGCGATCTCCAGCTCATTGATGTCCTGCTCGAGCTTCTTCTTGAGGCGGAGGGCCTCGGACTTGGCACGCTGCTCGGCCTCGAGGGAAGCAGCAAGGGAGTCCATGGCACGCTGGTGGTTCTTGCTGCAAAGTCAATGAAATCTCTACCTTGGCGTTAACAGGTGCACCGTAATGTTAATACCGAGTATTCTCGAACTCCTCCTCCTTCTCCTTGATCCTCTTGTCAATCTCCTGCCTGACCTGTCCAAGCTCAAGCTGGGCCCTGAGCACCTTGTTCTCTTCCTGCTCGAGGGCAGCCTCAGCCTCCTCGAGGGCAGACTGCAGCTCCTCCTTCTCGATCTCAAGGCGGCGCCTCTGCTTGTCCAGCTCATGGATGGAGCGGCCGCCGTCACCAAGCTGGTCGAGCAGGTCACGGATCTCATCGGCCAGGTTCTTGTTCTCCCTCTTGACAATATCCAGCTGTTCGACAACCTCCTCGTGGGCGGCGCGCAGGCGGTAGAGCTCACTGCTGTAGTTGCGGCACTCCTTCTGGCCGGCCTCCACCTCGGCGGCCATGTCATCAGCCTTGGCCTTCCACTCGCCAACCACGCGGTCAAAGTTCTTGCCGCGCTTCTCGCAGATGATGGCGGCGGCGTGCGTGCGCTCGTACTCCATGGAAATCTCCTCCAGGTCGGCCTGCATCCTTGCCTTGGACTTCTCGCTGGTGGCCAGCTTCACCTGCAGGGACTCGACGGTCTCCTCGGCCTCGGCAATGCGGGCCTGCAGCTTGCCCTTGGACTGCTCCAGTTCGTCCACGCGGCGCATGCCTTCGGTCTCGTAGCGGTAGCGCCACAGCTTGATCTCGGATAGGGCCTTGGAGAGCGCTTTAAGGGCGTCGGACTTGCGCTCGTGCTCGTTCTCAATCCTCTCCCTGTAATTAAGTCCAAGTTTGAGAAATCGATTTTGCACATTCGGTTTGAGATAGCTGTACGTCACCTGCAAGTCTCCAGTTCGGTGTTCAAGTTCTTGAACTTGGTCAGGAGGGAGGATCTGTCCCTGGCCTCGGCGTCGGCAAGCCTCTTGGTGTCCTCAAGCTGGGTGGTGAGAGAGATCTTCTGCTTGCCCAGGGCAGCCACGTTGCTATCGCCCTCCTCAATCTGCCTCTCAAGGTCAGCCTTCTCCACCTCAAGCCTCTTCTTCTGGGACTCTGCCTCGTTCAATGCCCTGGCAAGGTCGTCCAGCCTCTGGTGGGCCTCCACAATGGAGCCGTGCACGAGCTTGCCATTCTTGTCCAGCTCGGCCTTGGCCCTGACACCGTCCTCAAGGCTGCTCCTGGCCTCCTGGAGGTCGCGCTCCATGCCGGCCTTGTCCTTCTCGGCCTTTTGCTTGTTGTTGTTCAGGCTGTCAATCTGCTCGCCAAGCTCAGACATGGTGTTGTTGTGCTTCATCCTCAGAGCGGCGAGAGTGCCCTCATGACTGATGTTGCGCTCCTCAATCTCGCCCTTCAGGCGGTGCAGCTCGCCCTCTCTCTTCTTGTTCAGCTCAACCTGAGTGGCCGTGTTGGCTCCGGCCTCTTCCAGCCTAGATCCAAGGTCCTCCAGGTCCTTCTTGAGCATGCTGCGGCTCTTCTCAGCCTTGGCCCTAGCAGCCCTCTCAATTTGGAGCTCCTCATCGATCTCCTCAAGGCGGCACTGCAGCTCCTTGGTCTGCTTAGAGTACTTTCCACCCAGGGTAGACTCATCCTCAATCTTGGCCATCATGGCGGCACACTCCTTCTCCTTCCTCTGCACCGTCTGGTTGAGCTCAGCCTTGATGCGCTCCAGATCAGAGACAGTCTCCTGTGTAAGCTTCAGGTCAGCCTCGACCTTCCTTTTGAGCTTCTCAACATCACCCTTGGACTTCTTCTCCCTCTCGAGAGCATCCTCGGCCTCATCAAGGCTCTGCTCAAGCTTGTTCTTGACACGGGACAGGTGGTTGCTCTTGTCCTCCATGGTCTGGACCTCCTCCTCGACCTTCTGCTTGCCGTCCTGACAGCCCTTCTTCTCCCTGTTGAGCTTGCTGACCATGTCAGCCTGGTGCTCAATTTCCTCCTTCAGAGAGCGGATCTGGGCATCTTTGTCGGTCTTGTCCTGCTCGGCAGCCTCCATGCGAGACTCCAAGGTCTTGATTTCCTCGGCCAGCTGGCCCTTCTGGCCGCTAATCTTGGACTGGCCCTGGCTGAGAGAGTCCATTTGGGCCTTCTCGCCAGCAATCCTGTTCTTAACATCATCAAGCTGCTTCTGCACATCGGCAGCCATCTCCTCCACCCTCTTGGTCTTGTCGATGATGTCCTGGACGGCAGATCCACCACTCTGCAGGGCCAGCTGGATCTCGTTCTTTTGGGTGAGGTAGACCTCATGCTGGGCTTCAACCTTCTTGCGGGCCTCAAGAGCCTTGTCGATGTTCTTCTCAGCAATGGCTATCTTCTCCTCATACTCAGCTTTGTACTGGGCAAACTTGGTGCATTTGAGATTGGGCTTGATGGCGAGCCACAATTGCCACCAGAGCCAGGTCTTGCCAATGTAGTAGTTCCTGATGGTCCTCTGGAGGCAGTACAGGGCAAGCTTCTGGTCCTGCATCTTCTTGAACACAATACGAGAGGCCTTGCCTCTGGCAAAGGCAGTAAGCCAAGACAGCACATTTCCAATGCGGTCCTCACGAACTTCCTCCATGTAGCCAAGAATACCAGCCCTGAAGAACACTTTGGTGTGACCAAGACGGTACTTTTCCTCCTCAAGCTTTACAACACCGAGGACAGCCTTAGCAGCAGCCTTGTCATTCTTGGCCTTAGCCACAGCTGCGGCAGAAAGAATGTTGTACCTGGACTTAAACTCAGGGTAGGGCATCTTGTTGGGAAAGCCCTTCCTACAAATGGCAATGCCAGCAAGCACACCATTGCACTGGTACTGATGCATGACCAGGCCAGAGTCAACCTCACCAGGCTTCTTGTGAGTGTTGGGCACAACACAACGGATGAAGGAGGGATCAGTGGCATACAGTGTCTTCATGAGGTCATCAAGCTGGGTCTTGTAGAAGGAAGACACAGTCTTGCCGCCACCCTTCTTCCTGCCTCCACCACCAGCATCCTTCTTCACCTCAGTGGGCTGACCAGGGTGGTCATGGAAGCACTCAACAAGCAGGGCATTGGAGCCGTTCTTGAAGAGCTCAACAATAGTGTCATTCAAGGGATCCTTGTTCTTCTCAAGCCAGCCAGTCAAGTTGTAGGAGACAGTGGCGGCATAGTGCACAACAGCAAAGTGAGCATTAGGATCTGGCTTGGGGCTGGCCTTCTGGAAGTTCTCGCACTTTCCAAGCAAGTTCTCATGCAGCTTGGCAGCAAAGGACTGGTCAGTAGCCTTGGGGAAAAGAGACTCCTCCTCCAGAATGGCCAGCAGACCCATGGGCTTCTCAAACATAGTGATGCACTTCTGCAAGTCCATGCCAAAGTCCACATTGGCCCACTCAATGCCCTCACGGACGTACTCCTCCTGCTCAAGCACAAACATGTGCTGGTTGAAGAACTGCTGAAGCTTCTCATTGCAGAAGTTGATACAGATCTGCTCGAAGCCATTGTAGTCAAAGATCTCAAAGCCAGCAATGTCAAGGCAACCAATGTACTGGACCTTCTTCATTGTCGGGTCAATGAGGGTGCCGTTACACTTGTCAACAATGAAACGGAACGTCAACTCGTAGATCTTGCGGCCAATGCCAGCAACAGAGTTGGAAGCTCCAGAGCAAGTTTGACCCTTGGACACCCACTCAGTGCCGACCTTTAGCTTAGGCTTGCAGAAGTAGGTGATCATCCACTCAGCATCAACACCACAGAGCTCAGCAATCTTGACAGCATTAGTGTCATCCTTGATCTCAGCCTGCTCCTCTTTGCCAACTGGCACAAAGTCCTTGCAAAGGTTGCCCATGTGCATTACAACAGCAGTAAGCTTGTAGACATTGTACTTCTCCTCATTAGTGAAGCCAAGAATGTCATAGGCTTCATCAGCGAACATCATGTCCTCCTTGTCATCGATAGAGTCAACAGTGACTTTACCCTGAGAGACCCACCAGTAGTCATAGATGTTATCGGACAAAAGGCACTTAGCCTTGCAGTCAGGAACCTGGTCCGACATGATGTTGTAGAAGGCGTGGTAGCACCTCTCAAGCTCGGCCTGGAAAGTCAGACGAGACTTCTCCAGCAAGTAGACAACCATGTCAGCACCAGAGAGCTTACCAGCCTGGTTAAACCAAATACGGATGAATTTACCAAACCTGGAGGAGTTGTCATTCCTCACAGTCTTGGCATTACCCCAGGCCTCAAGCACAGGGTTGGTTTGGACAATCTTGTCCTCAAGACCGGGTTCACCCTCCTTCCTCTTTCCGGAGGCACCAATGCTGGCAAAGTAGGCAATAACCTTCTTGGTGTTTTCGGTCTTACCAGCACCAGACTCACCAGTGATGAGGATGGACTGGTTCTTACCAGCATTCATCATGCCCTGGTAGGAGCCCTCAGCAACACCGAAGATGTGCGGTGGGCACTCGCTCCTACGTTTACCAATGTAGATTTCCATTGCCCTCTGGGTGTAGATGGGGAAACGGATGTAGGGGTTGATGGCGATACAGAAGAGACCTGAGTAGGTGTAGATGAGCTGGTTCTTGTACCTGACGACAGAGTTCCACAGAACGCAGGCATCATTCAAGTAAGTCAGGCCGGACATGTCATCGCAGCAGTCAAACTTGGGAGGGTTGACTTGGCCAACTTGGTCCTTCTTGAAGACTTTTTTCTGCAATTACATTTAGAGGAAGTTTCCATTGTAAGCTAAATGGCTATTAACTAGCTATTATGGTATTTATTCTTGGCTTACCTCCTTGGTCAGCAGGATGGTGACAGTGACCTTGTCTCCATCGGTGGAATCAATGAGACCTTCAAAGTAGCCGTGGGTGGCCTTGTCAGGCACCCAGCAGGACTTCTTGGGGTCGTAGGGCTTAGCCTTGAGCTTGGTCTTCAGCTCGGGAGAGACATACAGCCACTGGTCCGGGCAGGGATCCGGGCCGGTGCTCTTCTTAATATGGCCGGGCATGCTGCTGCAGGTGTCGGTGAAGTTGTCAAGGTGGAACTCTCAGCGATCGAATAGCTGACAAATTCGGCGATGGATCCCTATAAATAGAGCATGAGTATTAATTAGTTTGCAGCGCGCGGCGGCAATACCGTTAGACCTTACCCTCTCGGAGCCTGCCGAAGATGTGTGCAGACTTCGACCTCACCCGATGCTTTTATATCGCAAGCGGGCCGGGCGGAGCAATTAAAAGCGGTTCGTCGACGCTGCGAGGACGGGCAAAGCCTTGCCAAGGAAACCGGCGGCGCTGATGCTATTTTTCGCCTCTACTCGCCCGCTCGCACACCTCTATCCGGTTGCGTGCGCTCTTTACTTTGGGTCAGAAAAAGACGTACGCGCGCCAGGTTCTTGTCTAGCCTTAATGAACGCAGACGTCTGCGAATATTGGAAAGTGATTAGGAGAAACTCATGGCAGACTTTCTGCGCCGAAACTGAACTAACTAATATTAAACATACAGCATAATTCAGATACGTTCATAGCCGTCTATACTAGATCTTTAATTCGATCGCCTCTCCTCTTCGGGGAATCTTGTACATCGGGGTCGGCTAGCTAGCGGGAAAAAGAAAGGGGTAGAGCGGGCGAGGGAGAGAGCTATCTAATTACAGCGTGCGACAATGAAAGGGCGGACGGCGAATGGACGGGGCGTCCGCGGTCAAAGAGCGACCGACCGGGCTTTGCGAGCGATCAAGCCGATGCAATCTAAAATTGGTACCTCGAACATTGGGCCAACGACAGAAAGGCCAAATCAACAACTTGGAAGTAGTCGACTCATCGGTTTGCTGGAATTGCGAACAGCAGAGGCATCCAGCATATATCCTTAACAAAATTCGGTAAGATTCGTTGCGTTGCGTACCGTGTCTAGCTACTCCATGGTGTATCCAATTTTAGCTCTTGCAGACGACATCCCGTCTCTAGTGACTCGTATGTACTATGTACGTAGTACGAGCTTCTTTTCCCCCTTTTCTTGCAAATACCTGACGTTGTTTTATCGAGCCGTCCGTCCGTCCGCCGGCTTCGTCTCATCGAGCGACCCACCGCAGCCGGATAGAGAGAGAGAGAGTCAGTGAGTACACTTGCGATTAGAGGAATTAAGAAGACACACGTGTGGAGAAAAGTGTCAGTTCTAAACGTAAGCAAATCAAATTTCAGTCGTTTTTCTTTGGCGCTTAACCGCAAAAAAAGAAAAATTGCAATTTATATCGGTCAACCCTTGGTGTTTCCCAAAATACTCTTGGCCTCGATGCCGACGACAGTCAGTCAGTGATAGTGAGTCAGAGCTCGATTGTCCCCCAGGCCGTCTTAATTTTACCCGTTCCGATCCGGCCGTTTGGCCGCCCCAAAGTGCTCGAGAAATAACCCTTGAAAAGCCATTTTCAGTCAAGCTTGCCGAAAAATCGACACCGCGCGTGTACTCCATTTTATCTGAAGCAATTGAGAGTTATTTCTGGAAATGCAAAGTGGCCAGCCAGATGCAAAGTACGGGGTTCCAGCACTTCTACGAGAGCCTCCAAATTGACCCCGAAACTGATATGAGTGAAACTTTTTTTAGACCGGGCCTTCATTCCCACCGCCCACCCGTATGCAGCGAGCATAAAAATATTCTAAACGACAACGGGCCGCTTTCGTCCGATTGGAAGAGGGAAAAAGTTTGACACGCCGATGAATATTTAAATTTTACACACCTCAACGCTCCGACGCAGGACCCGATGACTCCCTCTATTCAGTCCCTTATATTTGTACATTTACAACATATAAAAGTATTTTCACAGCAGTCGGAAGATGCCTAATGAGCCCAGTACGACCACGACGGCCAGCTGGAGAATCCGGCTTGGTTGAGCGTTGGCGGCGCCGAGCTGGAACATATTCCTTTTGTTTAAGCAAAGAAACTATAAATTTTGTAGGTACGTATATTCTTACCGTGACGTAGTAGTTGCACCTGTCTCCCTGGCAGCACTCCGCGCACTTCCAGTCCTCGTACCAGATGTAGTGGCAGATGGCCATGTTGCCGTGGATCTCCTGGTAGCACTCGGTCTCGTTGGAGCAGCGCTTCGAGACGTAGTATTGCTTCTCGGCGCCCTAAAAAGCACCATTAAATCATTAAGTGCTTGTAAAGTTACACACATTGAATGATGTCCATTACTATACGTACCTGACTCCAGTACGGCTGTATGCTCCACCTGATTGTGGACATGCACCTGTCGTGCTCCGGCTCGCACGTCTGGATCGTCTTCAGGCACTTGCCGTGGTTGCCGTCCTGGTCGTGGCACACGTAGCACTCGAGGCTCAGAGCTACGGGGAAAATATTTAATATAAGTGACTACCTTAACGGAATACGCGTACCTTGTCTGCAGAAGTAGATAAGAAGTAGGGCGAGACCCAAGAGGGCCTCGCTGTTCAAGTTCAACCGCATCGCGTACGTTATCTAACTCCCTGTTGCATTTGAGGTCCGGGTGAGCAATATTTTGTTTTCGGTTTTGGTATAGCAAGGATGGGAAGGGGGGCGCGGCAACGCCAAACAGGAGAAGGCAGCCAGGTATTCTACCTGTCCGACCGAGCCTAATCACGGCTTTGAAGCATGGGGCGGAACTTGGGAGGCGGCACAATATGAGAGAAACCTCGGTACGGACAGTCTATACAGTGTCCTCTTTTGAATCAAGTGCTTCATGTCTAAGTGCGCGTTACGAGTAATTTGTAGTATAATCATGTCCACATGTTATCTATACATTTCTTTGGACCGTTTCGAGCGTGGACGCGGTGGAGCCTGCGTCGTCCCCGCCCCTGAGGCAGTCGAGACAGCCGGTGAGGCATCCGGCGGCGCAGGTGCAGACGACGGCCAGCACGCAGAGCACGGGGGCCAAGAGGAGGCCGAATGAGGTGACGCCGGCGAACGCGTACACGGGGAGGTGGCAGAAGTCGTCCTGGAGTTAAAATATTTCATTGCATTTGGCATAAAGGCTGATTATCCATACCGGGTCGTTGAGGTGCTTTGGCGGGAAGTTCATGAAGAAGTAGACGGCGACGACGATGGTCAGGGCGAACTTTGCAAAGTGCAGGAGCCCCCCGAAGCAGTTCAGCGCCGAGTTGGTCGGCCAGCGGCTCTGTGCGAACATGGCCAGGCAGTAGACGATGGTGAGGGCGCCGTTGGCCAGAACCACCACGGGGATCATGTCCTCTGCCGGGCAGTCGTTGAGGTGGAGACCCGCCACGGCGGCCATCGACGCGTAGTAGGGGAGCACGATCAGGTAGCACCAGCGGGTCGTGCCGCTGTGCTTCACTCTAAATTTGTACGCACATATGTATATAGAGCCCCCAAAATGGCTCAAATTCATATTAATGTTACTAACCTCTGTTCCCTAAACTTCCTCAGATACTCCATTCTAATTGCGTTTCAGGCTTTGACTGCCCCTATTTTGATTGGCCGTCATGTCAGTACGTCGGGTATCGCTCCGGTTATCGCATGTCCGCGCGTCCGATCGACGCTGAACCATCAGCGCGCGCTATCTTTGCGCGAGCGACGTAGCCGACTTCCAAGCATTTATCGCACGTCTAGTCGGGCATTGTATATGTCCCTCCTCTTGCATATTAGGATTTTGCTCCGAAGAAGCTCCAAGCATGAAGAATAGCTATCCGTTTCTGCGGTTTTCGTAGGTTCAGTGGATCGTGTGGAAGACTTTGCGCTGAAATTGAGACGACTTTTGTGGCTTAATGGCCTAAAAGAAAAGTACGGATTCACAATTTTCGTGAGGTGGTTATTTCATGACAATATCTTACGTGTCACGTCAATCTAGAATTTTACAGTGCGTACGACGCGACGTCGTTAAAGCAATCCGTAACCCATTACGTATATTCTAACGCGTACATAGTATATATATTTGGTGCAGTGCCTTTCCCTTTAACTGTTTGACGTTATCCTGCGCGCTGGAATTAAACATTTTATATACTTATACGAGACTCATTACTTTCGTATAGCGCCGGCGGCCAAAAGTGTTCGTACGAGTATGAATGTGGAATCGTCGCTACGCGCTGTTGCTATACGGATGGAGGCGGGCGACACGCCCTTACGAGTACATACGTTGATGATGCCACGTTAGAAAGCATATAGCCCGATATGTGAATAGCGAGCGTGTGGAGTTAGCTTTTTCTCCTCATGCCCGCTTGAACTCAATGCGTGACATTTTCGCACGAATTCGGCTCAAGGCTACAATCCATCTGTCGGAAAAGAGCTCGATCGTTGGAATGGAAAGTGCAGTGCTAGGTAGGTAGCTAGGCGCGGCCGGAAAGGCCAGATCCAGGGTTTGTTTGGATAGCTCAGTCAATGACGTCAGCCAGGCAGGCCATGGCATTCTTAAAATAAAGGAAGCTAGATCCACGCCGGGAAATAAATCATTTTAGCATGCTTCTTTGGCATAACTAAGCTAGCTAGCTTCGCGTGACCGCGATCTTTTTTTGCAGTTGCGCACTTGGCGGCGAAGTAGCTGCATGCCGAGGTGTTTGGCAAAAACATTTGCCGGGCCGTAGCTAGCTCCGTCCGTTCCCTCCTTCCCAGATATTTTTGCCGTGCGGTCAGCAATTATTTTTCTTCGCTTTTTTTCGTTCAGCTTCCTGCTGCATAGTAGTATATGTTGACTGTGCTGCACGCACACTTGGACATTGGCCAAAAACTTTGCTGTCTCGCTCCAGCAATAAGGCAGCTAGCTAGCTAGTTCGACCGAACCGAGCAAGCGACAAAGGCTATGTGTGTCCATTGTTATGACGCATTCGCATAGAGCGAACGAACAGCGAGTGAGCCTTTCGCGCGCCGGTCGATCGCCGCTCTCCACTATTTCTCCCTCCCTCCCTCGCTCGCTCGCTCGCTCGACGATATACCCGGGAGCTCGGTAAGTAACCGGTTAATACTGGTTTCGTTCGTTCGCCCGCCAGGCAGTTCTTTCGTCCGTCCGTCCGTTCCCAGGCCGCGGCGGCTCTCTCCCTCCGCAGCTGCTGCCGCTTCAGTCAGGCAATCAGAGTGAGCGCATCGATGCTTTCCAAAACCGACCGCCGAGAGATGTCTGACCCCATTCGGCCACAGGTGGAGGCCCGTCGAGGCCGTATGAGGTCCAATGTCGCTGTAGATCGCGGTCAGTTGTTGCGTAGTTTGATCCTATGCTACGCAAAAAGGGAGCTCGATTCCGCACAGATGGCGGCCCTCGATCGCTCGTGTAAACGTATATACGTGACAGCAGCGGCGGCAGCAGCTAGCCAGCTGCCTTGGCGGGGGGAGAAAGAGAGAGCCGTAGAGAAAGCAAGCAGGCCTAGCGAAGGACGCGGCGCCTGGCGGCGGAAAACGAAGTCACCTCTCGAGTAGTTGAGACCCTATTTGATGCATACGAAAAGTTCTATTCATGTTTATTCCACTCAAGTAGACTA
>JAAUYK010169500.1_pt1 | contig 11461 bp, 9 predicted proteins | sample 7278021 | NCBI WGS metagenome assembly JAAUYK01 (sample SAMN14350223, study PRJNA611818) | marine sediment metagenome | isolation source: surface marine sediment (1.8m) | place: French Polynesia: Moorea | collected 2018-08
ACGCGTCGCAACGCGATACGACAAGCTGCTCCAAAATTTCAGAGGCTTTGTCATGATCGCTGCAATCTGCCTATGGCTCCGATGAACGTTAAAATGTCACCACGACCTAGAGCAGATCCGGGTTTGACTGAATCGCCAGAGGCGATCCCTCAAACCCGGATCTGCTCTAACCGATTTGTTTCGAGCGGATTCACATGCTTTGCCGGAACCGCGAAGCGCTTCCGTCAAAACCTGATCCGCTCTAGCAGCGGATCGCCGGGCGGCGCCGTTAGGGGATCAGGACCGTCGCGCCCAGGGTCTTGCCGCTCTCGATCGCGGCGTGGGCCTTGACGGCGTCGCGCAGCGGATACTCGTAGTTGATGTTGGCGTCGAGGATGCCCTCGCCGATCGCCTTGAAGAGGTCCCTGGCGGTCCACTCTAGGTCGGCCCGCTTGGCGACGTAGTGCATGATCGCGGGACGGGTGATGAAGAGCGAACCGCGGCGGCCGAGATCCTGGATGATGTCCACGGGATCGGGCGGTCCCGAGACGTGGCCATAGGCGGCGCAGACCCCCATCAGCCGGAGGCAGTCGAGCGAGTCCTGCAGGGTGTCCTTGCCGATCGCCTCGTAGACCACCGCCGCCCCCTCGCCGTCAGTCACCTCGCGCACCTTTTCGACGAAACTCTCCCGGCTCCTGACCACCGGGTGGTGGCAGCCGGCCGCCCGCGCCACCTCGGCCTTTTCCTCGGTGCTGACCGTGCCGACGATGGTCGCCCCGAGCGCCCGGGCCCACTGGCAGAGGATCAGGCCCATGCCGCCCGCCGCCGCGTGGACCAGGATGGTGTCGCCCGGCTGCACCTTGTAGGTCCGGTGCAGCAGGTAGTGCGCGGTCATGCCCTTCATCAGGAGGGCCGCGACCTGGCGGTCGTCCAGGTCCTCGGGCAGATGCAGCAGCTTGTCGGCGGGATAGTTCCGCGCCTCGGCGTAGCTGCCTAGTGGCGGGATGCCGTAGGCGACCCGGTCGCCGGCCGCGAAGTCCGTGACGCCGTCGCCGACGCCCTCCACGACGCCGACGCCCTCGAAGCCGATCACCACGGGGCAGGGCGGCACCGGCCAGGGATGCGAGATGCCGCCGCGGTGGTAGGTGTCGGCGTAGTTCACGCCGACCGCGGTGTGGCGCAGCCGGACCTCGCCGGGGCCCGGATCGGGGACCGGCCATTCCTCCCACCGCATGGCCTCCGGCGGGCCGAGTTCGTGGATCACCTGAGCCTTCGGCATGGTCCCCCTCCCGTGTGTCCCCTCCTTATCAGCAAATCAGGCCGCCCGTTCCGCGGCGAGCGCCTCGAGAACCCGCGTGTAGTTCTCCACTCCCTGGGCGCTCGCTCCAACCGCCTCGCCTTTACATCGCAATGGCCGCCTGCGGCCCTGCGGTGACGATCGCCCGCAGCTCCGCCATGGCCAGATCCAGAAGCGCGCCGTCGGTCGGGTCCTCGCTATAGGCCACGTAGGTCGGTCGCTTGAAGGCCGGCGCGCCGCGCACCTTGAAGAGGCGGCGCTGGTCCAGGAAGGGCTCGGCGCTGCGCAACGAGAGGTAAGCCGCCCCGCCGTGCCGGAGGATGTGGTTGAGGGCGATGTCTTCCATGCCGACCGAAACCGCCGGCCCGTCGGTGTCCGGGAAGGCCTCGCTGTAGGCGCTGTTGAAGTCGAAGCCCCAGTCGACGTGGACGTAGTCGGCGCGCCCCCCGGGCGCCGCTTCCCTGTCCTGGCTCGCGATCAGCACCAGGTCATCCTCGAACAGCTTCTCGATCCGGATGCCGGGCGCGGTGCGCGGCTGATACATCACCGCGACGTCGATCGCGCCGTCGGCCAGGCGCCGGTTGAGCCCCTTGGAGAAGTCGATCTCGATGCGCAGCGCCACGCTCGGCGCCTTGGCGCGCACGTTGGACAGCCAGGCCGGGAAGAGCCGGTCGTAGATGGTGACCGAGGCGCCGATCCCCAGCACGCCGGTCACGTCCTCGGGCAGGGCGACCTCCTGCTTGGCGCGCAGCCAGGCGCGCACCGAGATCTCGGCGTGGTGGCGGAAATGCTGGCCGGCCGGCGTCAAGGTCACGCCGTAGCGGTTGCGCGCGAAGAGCCGCCGGTCGAGCTGCTCTTCGAGCACCCGAATACGCGCGCTGACCGTCGACTGGGTGACGTTGAGGCTCTCGGCGGCGCGGTTGAAGTTGCCGGTGGCGGCGACTTCGAGGAAGGTTCTGATGTGATCGATATTCACGGCCGCACCGCTGGGCTCAGGTATCGAATAATATGATCTGAACTCTGGGATGATTTCAATTTTAAAAGATCTGTGTCATGACCAACTTCGCAACCGGTGCCGGCGAAGGGCCGGCGCCGGCAAGGGGGAGACGGGCTGATGGCTGAGAGGATTCCCGCGACCATGCGGGCCGTGGTGCTCACCGGTTACGGCGGGTTCGACAAGCTGGAATACCGGACCGACGTGGCGACGCCCCGGCCGGGGCCCGGCGAGGTCCTGATCCGGGTCGGCGCCTGCGGCTTGAACAACACCGACATCAACACGCGCACCGGCTGGTACAGCAAGCTGGTGACCGAAGGCACGACGGCCGATGCCGGGCGTGAAGGCTTCGCCGAGATCACCGCCGAGTCGGCGACCTGGTCGGCCGGCGGGATCAAGTTTCCTCACGTCCAGGGGGCCGACGCGGTCGGCCGGATCGCCGACGTCGGGCCGGGGGTCCCCGAGTCCCGGATCGGCGAGCGGATCATGGTGGACGGCTGGCTGCGCGACCCCGCCGATATGGAGTCCATCGCCAAGGCGCGCTTCTTCGGCAGCGAGTGCTGGGGCGGCTACGCCGACTACACCGTGGCGCCGGCGATCAACGCCTTTCCGGTCCAGAGCGACCTCAGCGACGCCGAACTGGCGACCTTTCCCTGCGCCTATTCGACGGCGGAGAACATGCTGGTGCGCGCCGGCCTGGGCAACCGCGAGACCGTGCTGATCACCGGGGCGTCCGGTGGCGTCGGCTCGGCGCTGGTCCAGCTCTGCCGGATCCGCGAGGCCCATATCCTCGCCGTGGCCGGTGCGGCCAAGGAAGCCCAGGTGCGGGAATTGGGCGCCGCCGCCTTCATCCCGCGCGAGCACGAGGATCTGGCCGCGGCCATCACCGAGGCTCTGGACGGCCGGCCGCTCGACCTGGCGGCCGACGTGGTCGGCGGCGAGGGCTTCAAGGTCCTGATCCACGCCTTGAAGGCGGGCGGCCGCTACGTCACTGCCGGGGCGATCGGCGGCCCGATCGCGGAGCTTGATCTCCGCACGCTCTACCTTCAGGACCTCACGCTCTACGGCTCGACCGTGAACGACCGCGCCGTCTTTCCCAACCTGGTGCGCTACATCGAGACTGGGCGCATCAAGCCGCTGCTCGCCCAGAGCTTCCCGCTGGCGCAGCTGCGCGAGGCCCAGGAGGCCTTTCTCACCAAGGCCCACGTCGGCAACATCGTGGTGGTGACCGAGCCGGACTGAGCCGCAGTGCAACTGACCGCCGAAGAGCGCGCGATCCTGGCCGGCGACCTCGGGCCGGCCCAGCGCTTCGCCCTCGATCTTGTTGTGCGGACCGGCCAGGTCATGGGCGCGCGGCGACTGATCGCTGTCCGCTCCGCCCATGTCGCCAGCTGCTTCTATTCCGGGTCGGTCAACCTGGACTTCGCCGAGTTCCTGGTCGCGGCGGGCGCCGAGGTCGCGGTGCCCACGACGCTCAACGTCGGCTCGGTCGACCTGCTGCACCCGGAGCTTCGGCCCGAGGGCAGGGACTCCGAAACCGTGGCCGGAGCCCGGCGCCTGATGCAGTGCTACGAACGCCTGGGCTGCCGGGTGACCTGGACCTGCGCGCCCTATCAGCTCGACGGGCGGCCCGGTTTCGGCGACCAGGTCGTCGAATCGGAGTCCAACTCCGTCGCCTTCACCAACTCGGTGCTGGGCGCGCGGGCGGAGAAGTACGGCGACTTCCTCGATATCTGCGCCGCGGTGACCGGGCGCGTGCCGCTGGCTGGCCTGCACCGGCCGGAGAACCGCCGGGGGCAGATCTTGTTCACGCTGCCCGTCCTGCCCGACTCCCTCCTGGAGTCCGACATGCTTTATCACGTGCTCGGCTACCTGGTCGGGCGCATGACGGGCCACAAGGTGCCGATCATCCAGGGTTTGCCGCCGAGCGCCAGCGAGGATCAGCTGAAGGCCCTGGGGGCGGCCGCGGCCGCGTCCGGCGCGGTCAAGCTGTTTCACGTCCTGGGCGTCACGCCCGAGGCGCCGGATCTCGAGACGGCCTGCCGCGGCGGTCAGCCGGAATCGCGCATCGCGGTCACCGGCGAGATGCTGCTGGCGGCGCGCGACGCGCTCTCGACCGCGGCCGAGGGGCGGCCGAGCGCGATCTGCCTCGGCACGCCGCACTTCTCGCTCGCCGAGTTCGAGCGTCTGGTCGGCCTGCTCGCCGGCCGGCGGGTCCATCCCGGGATCCGGCTCTACGTCGCGACCAGCCGCCACGTTCTGGCCCAGGCCGACGCGCGGGGCTGGCGCGCGCCGCTCGAGGCGGCCGGCGCCACCCTCGTGGTCGACACCTGCACCTACTTCCTGCCCCTGGTCGAGGGCTGCGGTGACCTGGTGATGACGCCGTCCGCCAAGTGGGCCTACTACGCGCCCGGGAATCTCGGCGTTAAGGTAGTCTTCGGATCTTTGCCCGAATGTGTCGCCTCGGCCATCGAGGGCCGCGTTGTGCGCCAGGACGAGACCTGGCGCGGGCTGGACGCAGGTAGGCGATGAAGCTCAAGGCAAAGGTATTGTTCGACGGCGCGGCGCAGGGCCCCGTGCTCGTCCTCAGCGAGGCGCTCAGCTTCTGGGGCGGGCTCGACCCGGCGACCGGGCTGATCATCGACAAGCGGCATCCCCAGGCGGGCGAGTCCGTGACCGACAAGGTGCTTGCCATGCCCGCACTGCGCGGCTCTTCGGGCTCGGCCGGCTCCCTGGCCGAGGCCTTCAAGAACGGCCACGGCCCGGCGGCCCTGGTGCTCGGCGAGGCCGACACCGCGCCGATCGCCGCCGCGCTCGTGGTCCAGCATCTCTACGGCCGCCAGGTCCCGATTCTGGAAATCCAGCCGGAAGACCTGAACGCGCTGGAGACCGGCGCCTGGGTCTCGATCGGCGCCGGCGGCGAGATCCACAGCGCCGCTTAGGCCTGCCAGGCCGTCAAACCCAAAAAGCTTTTTCTAGGGTCTCTCCAGTTCCGGAAAGCCCTCGTACCAGGCCGCGTGGCTGCCCTCGTTGTTGGCCATGCCACGGCGGGTCAGGCAGCCCCTGGGGGCGATGAAGCTGTCGATCCGCCGCGACGGCTGCTCGCGCCACAGCAGGTTGAAGGCCGCCAGCTTGGGAAAGAACTGCATGTGCGCGTAGGGCAGGTGGTCGTGGATCCACCAGGCGAGCGCGCGCCAGTCGGCGCCCGCCGCGTAGCGGTCGGCGAACCAGGGAATCACGATGCAGGCGGCGGCGCCGGCCCGGCCTTTGCGGTCCGGCAGGTCCCAGATGTGGTAGCCGGCGTTGAGCTCGACCCGGGCGCCGTGGCCGCGTTCGTTGCCGAAGGCGGTGACTCGGGCGGAACGGTAGCCCGAGCGGATGGCGATCCGCCCGAAGGTCGCCTGCAAGGGTTCCAGCAACTTCTCGCAGAGCCGCGTGCCGGCCGCGATCGCCGCGTACGGGTCTTCGGGGATATTGGGGACGCCGTAGAAATCGGCGATCTCGGAATAGAGGAAATCGCGCAGGAAGAAGTTTGGGCTGAGGCGCGTGCGGCCCAGGTCTTCCAAGCCGCGCATCGATCCCGGCTTTCGCATGGCACAAGGGGAGCAGGGTCGCCCGGCGGGTGCAAGGCCTCCCGCCGGCGCCGAAACCAGCGGCCCCGGCGATTCGCCAAGCGGTCTCGCTTCAGGCGCTCTTCTTAAAGCGGCCGAAGATCCTGCCGAGTCCGAGGCCCAAGCGTTCCTTGTCCCGGCCCTTTCTGCCACGGCCGTGCGCCTTGACGACTTTCAGCTTCTTCAGCTTTTTGAACCAGGAGGTCTTGCGGAAGGGTTCGAGGTCTTCGTCCTCGAGCAGCAGGGTCAGCATGTTGGGATCGCGTTCGATCGCCTCGCGCAGGTGCTTGCTCGCCTGCTCCGGATCGCCGAGCAACGCATAGTACTGACCTAGGTTGTAGTGGCGGGCGCCGATCGACGGGTCGAGCGCGACAGACTTCTGGAACTGCAGATAGGCGTCCTCGATGTCGCCGACCTCCTGCAGGGCGATGCCCAGGTAGTTGTGCACCTGACCCATCAGGCTGGTGTCCGTGATCATGTCCAGCGCCGCCTGGAGCAGCGGTATCGCCGGCTGCGCGTGACCGGCCCTCAGGTAGCACAGGCCGGCCTTGGCGTGGATGCGTCCCTCCTCGGCCTCGCCGATGCGCGCCAGCAGGGCCCGCAGCATGGTGGCGGCGTCGGCCCACTGACCCTCGCTCATCAACGCCGAGGCGCGGGAATCGATCAGCTGCTCCATGCCGAGCGGCGCGATCTCCTGCTCGGCCAGCCGCATCAGGATCAGCCCCTCGTCGAACAGCGCCAGGGCGCGTTCGGCCAGCCACTTGCCGAGGTCGCCGCCGCTCACCGGGCAAGCGCCCTCGGCCTCGAACTCGAAGCCCTGCCCGACCAGGGAGATCGCTGGCGAAGCCCAGATCTCGAAATCGGGAAAGGCGTCCTCGAGGCTCGCCTTCTGGTCGCGGCTGTCGCCCCAGAACGAGAGGGAGATCTTGATCGGCTCGTAGGGGCCGAACTCCGCCAGCGTCTTCTCGAGCGCCTGCAGGTCTTCCTCGAGCAGCTCGAGGCAGCTGGCGACGGCGGTCTCCGCCGTTCCCTCGGTGAGCTTGCGGAAGGCCATGCGAAGCCCGGCGGAATGCTTGGCGAACTGGCTCGAGGCCTGGTCCAGGGTGAAGCTCTCTTCGGCATCGTCGGGTTCGCCGCCGACCGAGACGCCCGCGACACCCTCGATGAACCCGCGCTCGCCCAGTGCCGCCTCGAGCAGCTGGGGCGCCGCGTGGCCGATCCGGGACTCGGCGCCGGACGCCAGGTCGCCGAAATAGAGCACGAAGTCCAGACGGCAGACCTTGGGCTTGAGCGACACCTGTACCGCCTGGGGGTCGACCTGGAGGCTCTCCATCTTGTCCCCAACCGATCCGTCGGCTGGAATCCAGACCTCGAGCGGCTGGCCGAGCGGCCGGGGGGCGCGAAAGGCCCGGAATTCCCAGTCGGTCAGGTCCGGCGCTTGTTCCGCCAGGCCAATCGCGATCGGGACCAGGGCCGCTTGCCGCTTCGGGCTGAACACCAGGGCGAAGCGCCGCTGCTCGCCAGGCAGGATCTCGCAGGCCAGGCCGTCGTCGACCTTGGCGAGCTCGGCCGAGATCTCGCGTTCCAGCTCGGCTTTGCCCTCTTCAGCGGGTTCAGCGGTCTCGTCGGCCCCGTCGCTCTCTCCGGCGCCGCGGTCGGCCAGCGCCGCCAGACGGACGCCGTTCTCGGCAAACCAGGCGAAGAAGCTCTCGGCGCCCTCGATCTTGGGCTGGTTGGGCGCCGGTTCGGGCCTCGGCGCCGCCTCGGGTTCGGGTTCGGGCGCCGGCGCCTCCTCGCCGTCGTCGGCCGCCGTCCCGCCGAAGCTGTCCCTCTGGAGGATGGCCACGACCTCGTCGAACAGCGGTACGTCGATGCCGGCGTCGATCTCCATCTCGGGGGCTCCCGCGCTCTCCAGGATCAGTAGGAGCTCGTCGAAGGCGGAGAGCGAGGCCGTGCCGAAGTCGACGACGATCTCGTCGTCCGCCGAACGGCTGACGCCGTGGATGAAGCCGCGATGCTCTGCGCTGCTCTCGGCACCGCCATCGAACCAGGCGCTCATGTCCTGGATTGAACTGGGGGTCTGGGCCGTCACCTCCTCGGCGCCGATCCAGCGCTCGAACCAGGACTCGATCTCGAACTGCGGCATCATCAGGCCGGGCGTCCGGAAGATGGCGCAGTTCCAGGCGAAGGCCCGGAAGATGATCGGCGTGCCGCTCAACCCCTCCATGGTGAAGCTGAGATCGGACGCGTTGCCGTGGGTGTCGCTGATCTTGACGTTGCCGTCCAGCATTCCGGCGACGTCGAAGCGGAACAGGCTGCCCAGGAGCTTGGACTTGCCGGGGACCTGAATCAGGAACTCGGGACTGGACTTGTCGTACTCGTCCCGTTTCTCGGCATTGGCCGTATCGAAGCGCTGCAGATAGCCCTGCCGGACGTCTTCGATCTGATCCAGGTAGGACATGGACAAGACTCCGCTCGACTCTCTAGGGCCCTTGACCGCAGCGCGGGAGGTCCGGACACGGAGGGATCCTGGCCAGTCCCGGTCTTACCCAGGGCTGCCAAGACTCTAGGCCCTTGTTATTCAGCATTAAGAAATAAGCGAGAAATGCTTTAGAGTTCATTACCCCTAAGGTGGAGGTTCCATTGTGGGGCCCCGAACTAGGCGGGTCCGGGGAGGGTTGCCGTGGGCGGCATTGCGCCAAATCGACGAATCGGCGCAAGATCGCTCTATCTTGGGTGCCATGCTTGGTTGAACGAGCGAAGACCTTGGACATCATGCACTTGAGAGTGACCTCGAAATCGCGGCTGACTCTGGTCCTGGTGGTCGAGGCGATCGCCATCCTGGCTCTGGCCGGCCTGCTTCTGGCCGCCGATCAAATGCCGGAGCAATGGCGCCACTTCTCGGCTGTGGTCGCGGTGCTCCTGGTGATCGGCCTCCTGGCCTTTGCCGGCCTCTCGCTCGGCCGCCATTTCAATGCGCTGGAGCGTCTGCGCGGGTCGGTTCTGGCGTTGACCCACGATCCTTCGGCGCGGCTGCCCATGCCGAGCGAGGAGACCGATCCCGAGGTCGCCGATCTGCACGCGGCGCTCCAGGCCTGGGCGGGTCGCCAGGCGGCGGAGCAGGCGCTGCCCGACCAGCGGATCCAGGCGGTGCTCGCCTCGGTGCCAGAGGCCATGCTGGTGATCACCGAGGCCGGACAGGTCAGCCTGGTCAACCACGCTGCGAAGACCCTGCTCGGTGCTGACCGGGTGGCGGTCGGCACCTCGGCCTATGCCGTGCTCAGCCGCACCAGCCTGCGCCAAGCCGTCAAGCGGGCCGAGGGGGCGGGCCGCCCGGTCGATGCCATGATCGGCACGCTGGAGGATCACCAGCTGACCGCCAAGGTGACCGTTCTGGCGGACCACGGCGGCGCGGTGATCACCATCCCCTCTGAGGAGGTCGATTTCCGGGCCGAGCTGGACGCCGATCTCGCGCTGCACGACTCGCCGCCGCCGCTCTTGTCGTTCGACAAGGATACGCCGCTGAGCTCGGTGCCTTTCCTGGTCCTGGACACGGAGACCACAGGGCTCGATGTGGAGAACGACCGGGTGATCTCGATCGGGGCCGTGCGTCTCGCCGGGGCGCGTATCTATCGCGCGGCCTCTTTCGACCGCTTGGTCAACCCGGTGACCGTGATTCCCCAGAGGTCCACGGCGATCCACGGCATCACCGACGCCATGGTGGCCGAGGCGCCGCAGTTCCCGGACGTCTACCGGGATTTCGGCGCGCTACTGGCCGGCACGGTCGCGGTCGGCCACCACATCGATTTCGACCTCGCGATCCTCAAGCAGGAGTGTGCGCGGAGCGGCCTGGACTGGCCCGAGCCTTTCTCGCTCTGCACCCTGATGCTGGCCGAGGCGCTCTACCCCAAGCTTCCGAAGGCCTCGCTCGAGGGGCTCGCCGAGATGCTCGGTGTCGAGATCGAGGGCCGCCACACGGCGTTGGGCGACGCGCTGGTGACGGCCGAGGTCTTCGCCCGCCTCCTGCCGCGCCTCGCCGACCGGGGCGTGACCACCCTGGGCGAGGCCTTGGCCTTCGCCCGGACGGCCAAGCGGATCATCGAGGCCCAGGCGCAGGCCGGCTGGTAAGCCGCTGGAGCCGCCCCGGCAGGCGGCCGTCGACCGCGACCAGCCCCAGGCTGATCAGGGCCATGCCGGCGGCGCTCTGCCAGCCGAAGGCCTCGCCCAGGATCAGCGTGCCGAGCAGGATGGCGCTGACCGGGACCAGCAGGGTGACCAGCATGAGATTGGTCGCGCCGGCGGTCGAAAGGATCCGGAAATAGATGATGTAAGCCAGCGCCGTCGAGAGCAGCGCGATGGCCAGGACGGCGCCCCAGGTCCAGGCGTCGGGCGTGGCCTCCCAGGGCCGCTCGATGGTCAGCGCCAGCGGCAGCATCAGCAAGGCCGAGGCGGTGACCTGGCCGGCGGCGGTGACGGCGGGCGGCAGCGAGCGGAAGCGCCGGCCGAAGATCGCGGCGAAGGAATAGGAGACGGCGGCGCCCAGGATAGCGATCTGAGCCCAGCCGCCGGCGCCGAGCCCGGACAGGGCCCCGGGCCCGATCAGCACGGCGACGCCGACCACGCCCAAGCCGACCCCGGCCAGCTTGCCCGGTGTGATCCGCTCGTCCCGGGTCAGGACGTGGGCCAGCAACACGGTGAAGAGCGGGGTCGTGGCGTTCAGGATCGAGGCAAGGCCGCCGGTGATGTGGACCTGGCCCCAGACGATCAGAGAGAAGGGGAGGACGTTGTTGAGCGCGCCCATGACCAGGAAGGCCGCCCAGATCTTCCACGAACCGGGCATGCGCTTGCCCGTGGCATAGACGAAACCGATCAGCGCGAGCGCGGCCAGGCCGACCCGACCGAGCACTACCGTGAGCGGCCCCAGGTCGCGCAGCGCAATCTCGGCGAAAAAGAACGACCCGCCCCAGATCAGGGCGAGGGTGATCAGCAGCAGCCATTCCCTGGCGTTCATTGGCGGGTGCCCCTTGTCATGCGACTGAAAACTACGCAGGGCGCGGCCGAGTGGCTATCCGGGTCTTGCGCGGGAGCGCCGCCGCTCCGCCCGATTTTTCAGCCGGGCGCTGTCGCTCTTGCTTGACCCGCGCCGCACGACCTACTAGGTGCTGCTGCGATCACCGGCGAGCGCGACACTGAAGGAGCGGGGCCATGGCCTCCTACCAGTACATCTATGTCATGAAGGGTCTGGGCAAGACCTATCCGGGCGGCCGCCAAGTGCTCAAGAACATCTGGCTCTCCTTCTTCCCCGGGGCCAAGATCGGCGTGCTCGGCCTGAACGGCGCCGGCAAGTCGACGCTCTTGAAGATCATGGCCGGTCTCGAGACCGAGTTTACCGGCGAGGCCTGGTCGGCCGAGGGGGCCACCGTCGGCTACCTGCCCCAGGAGCCGGAGCTCAATCCTGCCAAGGACGTGGCCGGCAACGTCATGGAGGGCCTGGCCGAGACCAAGGCCCTGCTCGACCGCTTCGAGGAGGTCAGCGCCAAGTTCGCCGAGGTCGATCCGGACGAGATGGACGCGCTGATC
>JAAUYK010089612.1_pt1 | contig 11460 bp, 8 predicted proteins | sample 7278021 | NCBI WGS metagenome assembly JAAUYK01 (sample SAMN14350223, study PRJNA611818) | marine sediment metagenome | isolation source: surface marine sediment (1.8m) | place: French Polynesia: Moorea | collected 2018-08
ACCATTGGGCAACTTAAAACCTGTAGAAGAATCAAAAACTTCTCCTAATTGATTTTGTTGATTCCACAACCATAACTGGGCATTAATACTAGAATTTCTCTTCCCTGTTTCTCCTCCCGTTGGTGGCATAATAACTAATTCTCCTGTTGCAGTGCGTTCTAATCTTAAATCGCGATTTGTACTGCAAATTAAAGCAAATTGTTCATCAGTTAATTCGATAGTTGGTTGAAGATTTAAGGTAATCGCGGTCATGTTAAATATATCAGAAATATTTGGATTGATATAGGATTTTAACTGTCATCCTAATCGTTTCTCGATCAGTAACTTAAGTATATGACAGACTACCAACTACCTTATACTCAGATTTCTAGATGATGGTGCTGGGCATGGTGCGCCTTTGGGGGGTTTGGGGTTTTGGTGCGGAGTGTATTGGCTGGTCTCGCTACGCGAGTGCGAAGCAACGCATTTATTAAAGACAATGATTGTTCGATCTACTGACTGTTCATCATTCAGTATTAGATTAACTTGAGCGCAAAAAAGCGATCGCTCTTCTAAATTGTCAGCTATACTTTTTTTGGTTAACGATAGAATAGCTAAGTATCACTATCAGGTCAAAGCAGTTATACAAATAATATTGAGAAAATTTTAAATCATGCCCCTGCAAGAAGAGATTGAGAAAACCAGGCAAGAAATTCGGACAGATGGATATTCAATGTCTATTGGTGAGTGGATTAGCCTTTACCAGAATGAAGAAATTGATATTCATCCAGATTTTCAAAGGTTTTTTCGTTGGTCAGATCATCAAAAATCAACTTTCATCGAGTCAATTCTTTTAGGAATACCAATTCCCCCCATTTTTGTTAGTCAAAGAGATGATGGTGTTTGGGATGTTGTTGATGGTGTTCAGAGATTATCAACGATATATGAATTCGTGGGTATTTTAAAAACAGAAAATCGAGAACAAAATAAATCGACCGTAGCTTTGCAAAAAACCACCTACTTGCCTTCTTTAGAGGGAAAAAAGTGGGATGATCCAAACGATAAAGATAATTCTTTTACTCAAACACAACGTTTATTGATTAAGCGAGCAAAAATTGCAGTCAATATTGTGGAAAAAGAAAGTGATGAAATGGTTAAATACGAACTATTTCAGCGACTTAATACAGGAGGAGCAATTGCTACCCCTCAAGAAGTCAGAAATTGTATTCTTTTAATGTTGAATAAAGATTTATATGAATTAATGCGGTCACTTGCCAATCATGAATCATTCAGAAGTTGTATTGCTCTGAGTGATCGGCTTTATGAAGAGCAATATGATATGGAATTAGTATTACGTTTTATTCTTCTCTTTGATCAAGATGAGAAAAGTCTTGAAAAATTGGGTAGAGATGTTAGCGTTTTCCTGACAGATGGAATGCGTGAAATGGCTCTTAATAAAGAATTGGATTATAGCCATATAAAAGAAGCATTTACACAAACATTTGATACACTTAATGAAACTCTAGTTGATGATAGCTTTAGAAGATACAAACCCGACAAAAATAGATTTCTTGGAGGATTTTTACTATCAGCTTATGAAGTAATAGCGTTAGGAATTGGATTCCATTACAAAAATCCACCTCCGACAGAACAACTATCTGATCGCATCAAAAGCATTTGGTCAGATTCAACTTATCAAAAATGGTCGGGGGCAGGAGTAAATGCTGCAAGACGTTTACCTTATCTTATTCCTCTTGGTAGAAAGGTATTTTCTCTCTAATGAAGCTTAGAACTGCTGAACAATTAAGCGATAGGCTATCTAACGATCTTGCTTGGCGAAAAAAAGAGCTTTCAGAAGTTCAATCCTTGGTAGAAACTAAAAAATTTTCTTCTGCCAAACATAATGCCTTAATTCGGAGTGGAGTATGTCTTCTCTATGCTCATTGGGAAGGTTTTGTTAAATTAGCAGCAATCTCCTATCTAGAATACGTCAGAATGCAAAAACTTTGTTACGGAGAGCTGGCTAGTAATTTTTTGGCTCTGGCGATGAAAGAAAAGCTCAAAGAAGCGAAAGAGACCAATAAGCCTTCATTATATATACCTATTTGTGATTTTTTTTTGGAGGAATTAAATCAAAGATGTTCTCTCCCAAAAGATGCAATTTCCACTGCATCAAATCTCTCATCTGAAATTTTTAAAGAAATCACTCATACTCTGGGAATTGACTTTTCACCCTATTCTACAAAATCGGTATTAATAGATACTAAGCTTTTAAAAACAAGAAATGAAATTGCACATGGTGAATATTCAATATTTGATAAAGAAGAGTATATTGAGTTACACAGAGAAGTTATTGCCATGCTCGATCTCTTTCGTAACCAGATAGAAAATGCTGCTATTAACGAAGACTACAAGCGAAATCTACGGTAAGTAGAGCACTCGTCTACCAGAATCAAGGTAGTTGACTATTGAGCAACAAATTTGTTTTTCTGAGAGTTAGCGAAGGAAATTCGTTAGATAATCAAGTAAATATTAAAGTCATGATAACCAGTAACAATCCTGCTTGGTCAAAAGTCCTAGCGACCCCTGCAACAGAATTTCCTCTGACTCCTTTGTGTGTCATTTCGGGTTCTATTCCACCTCAGTTAACAGGCACTTTATATCGCAATGGTCCTGCAAGATTAGAAAGAGGAGGTCACAAAGTAGGACATTGGTTTGATGGCGATGGTGCAATTCTGGCTGTTCATTTTGCGAAGGGACAAGCAACAGCAGTGTATCGCTATGTACAAACCGAAGGCTATCAAGCAGAAACAGCAGCAGGGCGTTATTTGTATGCTAACTATGGCATGAGGGCCCCAGGAGGATTTTGGAATAATTGGCTCAAAGGAACCAAAAATAGCGCTAATACTTCCGTTCTACCTTTGGACGATCGCTTGTTGGCTCTTTGGGAAGGGGGCAAACCTCATGCTTTGGATTTACACACCCTAGAAACTAAAGGAATTGATAATTTCTCTGATACTCTTCAGGCTTCTTTTTCCGCTCATCCTAAGATAGATCCTGATACAGGAGAGATTTATAATTTTGGAGTAACATTAGGAAAACAAACCACCCTTCATTTATATAGATGTCATAAAACAGGAAAAATTATTAGGCAAAACTCGCTCAAATTATCGGGATGTCCTTTAATTCACGATTTTGTCTTAACTCAAAAGTATTTAGTCTTTTTAATTCCTCCAGTCAGAATCAATCTACTTCCCGTCCTCACGGGGACAAAATGTTTGAGTGATGCGGCAGAATGGCGTCCCCAATTGGGGACTCAAATCCTAATTTGCGATCGCGATACCCTATCAGTAGTCAGCCAAGAAACAACTGAACCTTGGTATCAATGGCATTTTACTAATGGCTATGTCGATCGAGATGGGGAAATTGCGATCGAGTTTGTTCACTATGATGACTTTACAACTAATCAATATCTCAAAGAAGTCGCTACAGGAAAGACTGAAACTGCCGCCAAAGGAAGATTATGGTCAATCAAAATTAATCCCCAAACAGGTCAAGTTACAGCAAGTAATCCATTACTAAATCGTCATTGTGAATTCCCTGTTGTGGCACCTCATCAAGTAGCAAAGCCCTGGCGTTATAGCTATTTTTCTACCCATCGAGAGGGTACGATTCCAGAACAAGAATTGTTGAACGCGATCGCCTGTTTTGATCGCCACACAGGAAATTTAACCCTTGCTGACATGGGAGAAAATATCTATCCTAGCGAACCTATTTATGTTCCCCAGCCTGATAATCTAGAAAGAGGATGGTTGCTTACCGTCGTTTATGATGGCAATACTGATAGTAGTGAAGTCAGAATTGATTATAGCGATCGCTTAAACGAAGAACCTCTTTGTCGTCTCGCTTTACCTAGCACTATCCCCCCCAGTTTTCACGGCATATGGAAGCCCTAGAAGAACTCAATTTACCAAAACGAGCTTAAAGCACCGCGGTATCCCAGTAGTAAAACTTTCTTCCATTGGGGATATAAATTAGATCAACTACCTTTGAATGTTCGTAGATGGCCTTGCCTATCATGTAACAATTAAAATGATAGAGATAGAAACGCAGCTTTAAATGTTGATGACGCAGAAAGCTGGGGTCTTACCCATTTGAGGACGAGTCCCAGCTTGTTCAATCACCATATTTGAAAGGTTGGGGCATCGACCTATGAACTAGATGATGTAAGACAATGAACAATTGCGATCACTGTTTGAATTCAGCATCCCCTTCCTGAGCTTGCGAAGGGAGGGGAATATGTCAACTAAATTAATCTTAGTTATTATTCTTTGCTTTAGTTTATTGCTCACACCTGTCTTAGCACAAGCTAACTCAAAAGAGGTAATAGCAATTGATGGGCGAGAACTTTTTGAAGTAGTTGGTATTGATTTATTTCCAGCAGAAGTTCGTGCTGATTGGATTAATTATCAGTTAAAAGCAGTAGTTAAATCCGAAGAAAAGCCCCAAATTACAATTGAAACCCGAAATAAACTTCCAATTCTTATTATTAATGATCGCTATCTTTTAACTGTCACAAAAAAGGATGCTCCCTCAAGAATTTCTCGTCAGGAACAGGCTGAAATTTGGGCAGATAAAATTACTAAAGCTGTAGAAAAATCTCAAAAAGAAAGAACTAAATCTTATCTGGTTCGCCGATTTTTTGTGGCCACGATGCTCTTGATTTTATTAGTCACTCTACATTGGTTTTTGGGCGCTATCTGGAAGCGATCTCATGCTTTTTGGTCAAGAATTTTCGATTTAGATCGCAATCATCCTGAATCCAACAGCAATAAAATATTGCAACTAGTTTTAAACTCTTCTTTATTATTAATTAGAATTAGCTTGTGGCTAGTTGTTTCTATTTATATTACTAATCTGTTCCCTGTCACGAGATCTTGGAGTTATCAGATTAGGGATCATTTGCTTGAGAGCTTTACTGTTTCTGTGATTTCTGTTGGTGAAAACTCTTTTTCACTTCTTGATTTTTTAATTTTAGCTGCTTTAGAAATTGCTCTATTTATCGTCGCCAGTAATCTAGCTAATTTCTTGCAGTTTCGAGTTTTAATCTTAAATCAAATTAATCAGAGACTTCGAGAAGTAATTGCTATTGTAGTCAAATATATTTTTATCTCTATTGGTACTATTGTTTTATTCCAAGCCTGGGGGTTCGATCTAAGTTCTTTAACTATTTTAGCTAGTGCTGTTGGTGTGGTAATTGCCCTTGGCTTTCAAGATATTGCCAAAAATTTTGGTAGTGGTTTAGTTTTATTGTTTGAACGTCCGATTGAAGTCGGTGATTTTATAGAAGTTAATAATTATATGGGGACAGTAGAAGATATTGGTCCTCGTAGTACCCGAATTAAAACTCTAGATCAAATCTCTATTATTGTGCCTAATTCTCGCTTACTCGAAAGTGAAGTAATTAATTGGAGTCATCACAACCCAGTTTCTCGCTTACATATCCCCGTTGGAGTTTCTTATAATTCAGAAGTGCAATTAGTCAAAACAGCCCTTCTAGAGGCAGCTCAGAAATGTTCGGAGGTTTTAACTTTTCCTACCCCTCAAGTATTATTTTTAGGTTTTGGCGATAGTGCCATTAACTTTGAATTATTAGTCTGGATTAAACAACCCCAGAAACAACCGATCATTAAAAGCGAACTCTATTTTGCGATCAGTGCATGCTTTGAAAATTATCAAATTGAAATTCCTTATCCCCAACAAGATTTACATTTACGTTCTAGTAAACTTCCTCTTCAATTATCAATTGAAGCCAATCATTTGAATGATGATGAAACTAGCTAAGTCAAATATTTTCTGACACCTTATCTTACGAAACTATTAATTGAGATTCATGCAATATATTTATCTTCACGGATTTGCTTCAAGTCCCCAATCCCATAAAGCCCAATATTTATCTAATCGCTTTGGAGAAAAGGGAATCAATCTTCAAGTCTTAGATCTCAATCAAAATGATTTTACTAATCTCACTTTAACCAGACAAATAAATCAAACAGTTGCTAACTTTACAGACTCAGATACTCCTATTACTTTAATTGGCTCAAGTTTTGGGGGATTAACTTCTGTTTGGGTAGGAGAGAAATACCCTCAAGTACAGCGTTTAGTCTTACTTGCTCCTGCATTTAATTTTACCTCCTATTGGTGTAATAAATTGGGAGAAGAGCAAATGCAACAGTGGAAAGAATCTGGTTTTCTATCGGTCTATCACTATAGAGAAGATAAACTATTACCCCTAAGTTATAGTTTTTGTTCAGATATTTATCAATATGAGCAATCTTTATTACAGAGAAAAATTCCTACTTTAATTCTTCACGGAAAACATGATGAAACTATCCCCATCCAAGCTAGTATTGACTATGCAAAACAACGTTTTTATGTTAAATTAATTACACTTGAAAGCGATCATAGTCTTGGCGACAAGATGGAGATAGTTTGGCAAGAAACTAAAAGTTTTTGCTCTATAAATTAAAGATTGAATCTAATAGCTTCCCTCTCTTACCCCTCTTCCCACACTACCCCCTCTCACCTAAGCCCGGAATTGATGAATACTGAATCGACGCTCTAGAGTTAACTAGTGCTGAACTACCGAAACGTTCATGGGTTAAAACTACTCAAATCAGAGCTATTTTCCTAACTAGAATTACCAAAAAATTAGCACAAGTATCTTCAGAACAAACGGATCAAATTATTGCAGGAATAAATGAAGTAATTGCCTGATCTATTTCTTTGTTATGATGCTGAAGTTCACGAAGTCAAATGAATCCTATTCAGCACCAGTTGAAACAAGTTCAGGTTCTTTAGTTTGGGCTAATTTTTCCTTATCTTGACGACGTTTTTTCGCGTAAAGTTGAATACTAGCAGCCATAGCAATCACTAAAGCAACGATTAACCAAGTAGTCAGATCTAAAGGAAGACTACTTTTAAATACAGCTAATAGTACAATTATTACCAATAAAATTGTCGGTGCTTCATTTAAAGCCCTAAATTGTTGTCCTGTCCATTTACATTCATCTTTTGCTAACTGATTCATAATTCTTTTGCAAAAGAAATGATAGCCAATTAAAACCGCTACCATCGCCAACTTGATGTGGAGCCAACCGGATTTGAGAACTTCTGGTTCAGTAGAAATTAAACCGATCGCACAGACTACAGTAACAATCATTCCAGGAGTAGTAATGATACTGTAGAGCCGTTTCTCCATTAATTCATATTGTTTTTTTAAGATAGTTTGAGCAGGTTCTGGTTCCAATCTCGCTTCTGCATGATAAACAAAAAGACGCACCAGATAAAACAACCCAGCAAACCAAACAACCACCCCAATAAGGTGAAATGCTTTAAACCAATAATAAGCCATAGATAAATCAGTATTTTCAAATATATATTGTTCTCTTCCAGAAAGTTTAGAGTTTTATGGCACTATCAAACCCAAGATGCAACAAAATTTTAGATCTTATAAATGAAAAAGCTAATAGCTTTTCTTCAAGGATAGTTAAATGAACTACCCCGTCGCCTTGCGATGGGGTTTCGACTCCCCATCAATCCTGCTGTGGAGCTTTTGACGCTTCATCTGTCCTAGTTGCTTCATCGAGCCAGTATGCTGACGCTTGCTAGTCGAGGAAGTAGAGCTCAAAACATCCACGTCTGAGAGGCTAGTCCCTAGCCCCTGTCTTGGTGCGCGTTCCCTTGCGGAGGAAAACTCCGCGGGGTCGCACCGCTTTTGATTATTGGTTGCAACATTGTACATAACCAAAACAGAGCCTCGATCTCTCTCGATTTCCGATCCACAATTATTGCAGACGTGATAACGATTAGATAAATTAGCCCATTCTTGGTGAACAACTCCACAATTAGGGCATCTCTGAGATGGTTTTACTTTACGAGTATTGAGAGACAACAACAAACCACCTTTGGCTTCAATTTTGTAGGCAATTTGTGAATTTAGAGCGCCAAAACCAACAGAAAGAATTGACTTATTGAGTCCGCTTTTCTGTTTCTTTCTTTTACTCCCTAGACTAGCTTTCCTGGTCATTCCTTTGGTATTTAGCTGTTCAGTAACGCCGATGTCATAACGACTAGCAATATCTGACGTTACTTTATGCTGCCAATCTTGGCGTTGTAAGGCAACTTTTCTTTGGAGCTTAGATACTTTCTTTCTGGCTTTTTTCCAACGATTAGAAGCTTTAATTCTTTTTTTTCTGTTGGGCGCACGTTTTCTCCGTAATGCCTTAGACTCTTGTTTGATTTTAGCTTCTGCTACTTTTGTAAAACGAGGATTCTGAATCTCTTGAAATTCTTGGCCATCATAACAAGTAATTGCTGTAGCCGTACCCAAATCAAAAGCAACTATGGAATTATATTCCAGAACTGAATTAGACCCAAAGGAGCAATTTTTATCTGGTATCTTGACCGTAATTGAAGCATACCACTGATTGAGGTTTGGTTTATAAACAATAGTTACTGTCGATACTTCTCCCCATTGTTTGGCTTGACCTCTCATTCTTAAACTAATACCTAAATCTCTGAGTATTAGTTTTCCATGTTTACCTAATGTTTCAACTCTATAACCAGATTTCCCTGGATAAGTCCAACCTGAATATTGTCTGATTGATTTGAATTTTGGGGGTTTCCTGAGACCTTGGAAAAAAGCATTGTAAGCTAAATCTACCCGTTTTACTGTTGCTTGTAATGTTTGGGAGTTCAGCTCGGCAAATTCAACCCATTCTTTCTTGAATTCTGGCAAACAATTTTGTTGCTCAAAATAATCAACAGATTTTTGATTTTTCCTCCACTCATAACGACGATGAGCAATACAAGCATTATATAAATAACAATGTAAGCATCTAGCCAGAAATAGCTTTTTCTCCTGTTGTTTATTGGGGTACAGTCTAAAGTTATAACGCCTAGTCGCCACTGGTCTATCTTTACTCGATTGCTCTAGAATTAGCTTACCACAACGGATGCTACGTAGTTTTTATTGGTCAGCCATTAATCCCCACCTTAAAGAAGGATGGAGAATTCTGTCTGACATTTTCGTTAAAACTTGACGAAACTCAAAAATATGTAATAAAACTAGCGGATGTCTAGTCAGGTTATAACTCCTCAATCATGCCATTACGTTTTCTGGGAAAAACTCTCTCTCTTGCTTTTGTATTCCTAGTTTTACCACAATTTGCGCCTTCGATTTCTTCCTCTCTCCTCTGTTCTTATTATCTTAAAGCAGCAGAAATTGAATCTTTTGGCAAAATTGGCAGAGATTCCCCCTCGGGAAAAAAGGGACAAGATGGGCGAGATAGCGACTCCCTCACTGTTTTTGCTGATGGCTCGCCTATGACTTTGGACTTGTCAGGAGAAAATGGTTTTCCTGGAGAAGATGGTCTTCCAGGTGGGGAAGCTCTTTGTAAAGAGCAACCAGAAGATGTAGAGGAAAATCTCCAAGCTTCTAATGGCGGTGATGGCGGGGATGGTGGTGATGGGGGAAAAGCCGGTAATGGTGGTTCTCTGACGATTTATACTACAGATAAAAGTTATCTTCAGCAGATATATGCGATCGCTGTTGGCGGAGACGGGGGAGCAGGAGGCAAAGGCGGATCGGGAGGAGAAGGCTGTAAATGTTCTGTCCCCTACTGGAACAAACAGACTTGTACGGGGAAACCTGGTAGCTCTAAATATAAATGTACCACCGCAGAGTTTGAATGTACCGATGGAGTCTCTGGCAGAACAGGTAGAGATGGTAGAGTCGGGAGAAACGGACGATTAGGGAATCTCACCGTGATTAACCTTGATAAATCCTTAGCTCCAGATCAACCTCAAGCAACCACTAGTATCGCAGAACTTAAAGATCGCGGTTTTACTGTCTCCAAAAACATCTGGGAAACCCGCAGTGGTGCTAGTGACTTGCTGGCTCCTGGATCGATTATTGCGGATCAATACCAGGAATTAGTAGCTCGTCACGAACATACAGTTTTGTTAGTTTGGGATGCTGCTCAACCAGTCAAAGATTTTGTGGATCAAAGAGTTACTCTCGCTTTGGCAGGAGAGAATGATGTTAATATCACTTTTCCTGAAGAATTATGGTTAGAAACCAGTGAGTTAAAACGGGATCAGATTACCGAAATATTTGTCTTTAATGCCATTTTAGAAAAAGATGCGAAGCGACTTAAAAGTAAAGGATTCTCAGGAGTAGGGGCAAATTTACAATTGGAATTAGTCGATAGAGCTAATAAATCCGACATTGTCAACACCAGTTTTTACCTTAAATATCGGGTGAGTAAATCCTCTTATGATGCGAGATTTCGTCGGGTTTCTGACTATAGAACTAAATATGAAGGAGAAGTTCCCTCAGATGCTATTATCCAGAATGGCGATCGCTTCACCTTAAACTTAGGTCAATTACCCATTCCTCCCCAATATCTTGAAGATGATACAGCCGTTGAATTACATTTAACCGCAAATCGTTCTTTTGGCGATCACTCTACGGTGCAAAAAATTACCGTCAGAGATATTTTGCAAAGGTAATTCTCGATCGAGATCCGCTTTATATGGATTAGTTATGTTCATTTTAGGCGTTGGTAATACCAAGGATGAAACCTTTTTGTGCTCCATTTCTCATTTTACATCCTACAATTTGACGTTAAGTGTGTTTTTTTAAAATTCGATCAATCATATCTTCTTATGAAATAATAGCTTTTTTCTCAAATTTTAACTAAAACTCTGTATAAGTTGTTACTTTTAAAAGTAAAAATTTCTGATATTGTCTGATATTATTTAAAGTATAAAGACTTCTGAAAAGTAATTTTTAGGTACTTAAAAACAGTCTTTAGCACCACCTCAATAATTGGATTATAAGTTCCATGATTTCGTTGAGATTGGTTAGGCATAAAGTATCAATGAGATCTGCTCAGAAATTTTTACTAAACTTGTTGTGAATTAAGCTAAAAAAATAGATAAAACCCTTGTCAATAAAGGCATCCAGCGACTTTTAAGCGCAGGTACCTGTAAGTCTTATCTGGCAAGCTTTTCAGCAGTTTTAAATTTTATTTCACAACAAGTCTACTTAGTCGATACTTTTTAAATTGACATAACTTTGGAGAAAGTAATTATGTTGTTGAAGAAAACTAATAACCTGATTTACCAAGATAGTGAAGTAGTGGGGGCAAGTATTGAAAATGATGAAGTAATGTTTGCTGAAGAATCACCAGCTCGAGAAGAGGAAACAATCGAGAGTTGGAAAATTTTACTAGTCGATGATGAACTAGCAATGCACAAGGTTACGCAACTAGCTTTGGCGGACTTGATTTTTGAAGGAAAAACACTAACCTTCCTCAATGCTTATTCAGGAGCACAAGCCAAAGCTTTAATCAAACAACATTCAGACACGGCGATGATTTTTCTCGATGTGATCATGGAAACGGAAGATGCTGG
>JAAUYK010179873.1_pt1 | contig 11457 bp, 11 predicted proteins | sample 7278021 | NCBI WGS metagenome assembly JAAUYK01 (sample SAMN14350223, study PRJNA611818) | marine sediment metagenome | isolation source: surface marine sediment (1.8m) | place: French Polynesia: Moorea | collected 2018-08
ATTAAGAAGCGTGTATGAGCTACACCTACTGATTCTTACCTGGAATCCCAGCTTTTGTACTATTCTCGCGTACTTCCTCGCCGCGAGCCTCGAGTCCTCCTCCGACTTTGCCCCTGTGCAGACCATTTTCCCCGATCCGAAGATAAGCGCGGTGGTCCTCGGCTCGCGGATCCTCATGATGACGGCGGCGAACCGCTTCGGGTTGTACTCGGCGTTCCTCGCGTGCAGCGCGATCTTCTTAAGGTCGAGCTTGCAGCCCAGACTGACCGTGGAGACTATGTTCTGCAGCTGGGGCACAATGCCCTGGTCCATGGAGTGGGGCGGCGCGAGGGCGGCAGACGAGAGCGGCGTCGCCGGGGAGGGGGGCGCGGGGCTGGCGCACGGCGCGTACACGTGACCCCCGCCCCCCACGGACGCCGACCCCCCTCCGATCGCCGCGGACAGCGAGGCCCCTCCTCCCCCCGCCGGGGTGGCGGCGCTCGAGTGCTGCGACGCCAGACCCGGCGCGGGGCTCGCCAGCAGGTTCTGCGGGGTGGCGCCGGAGCTGAGCAGGTTCTGCGGCGTGTAGTCCCCCCCGGGCGCGCCCCCGAAGCTGTAGGTCGGCGGCCGGTTCTGGTTCTGCGAGGACTGCGACTGCTGCAGGGCCTGCGCCTGAGGATTGATCATCTGGTCCTCGTCCATTGGGTGGTGGGGCGTCCCCAGGGAGGGGAACGACGGGGACAGCGCGTCCATGGTGGAGGCGGTGGAGGTGGATGCGAGGATTAAGGAATGGGCATCGACCGGTGGAGCAACGGGAGAAGCGCGTACGTTTTGCTATTGTGCAAATCGCCAAATCGTTTTGCTTTGCTTGCTGTCGCTGGCTCGCTGGTCGCTGCTGCGGTGTTCTCCTAGCTCGCCTCCTTTGCCACAGCACCTAGCTAGTAGCTACATCGAAGAAGAGTATGAGGCCGGAAACACGAGCGGGAAATTCGAACAGCAAGGGTAGACAATTTTCCGTCGTAGTTTCTACCTGTTGTTGAATCAACCAGGTAAAGGTAACCTTAATTAGGCTTACCTGAGTCAAGGTATATAGAGAGTACCTGAGTGCGAAAAAGCAGGTAAACGAATTCCTGTAGGAAGACAAAGGTAAAAGTAAACCTAATTGCGCACACGTACTTGTACTATAGAATGGCACAGGTAAAAACGTGCGCTGTCCTGGAGCACGCCTCATATCACACAGGTGTGAAGTATAACTAACATCCATGTAACATTTATTAAAATATTAACCTATACTGGTAGTTGTAGACCGGTAGTATGCGCGTTATATGGTGAATCACATTGGTGGAAGAAATGACATTTCGCGGGAGTGTCAGGAGGCACGCAGACCTCCCGTCGTCGTTCTCTATATAAAACCTGAGGCCTCCTCCGGGTACATGATTTTGACTACGACGTCGCCCATGCCGACGATGGCCCCGACGACGCCGGTGCCGATCAGCACGTAGTTGAACTTGACGTCGGTCGTCTTGCTGAAGAGGACCATGTGGCACGCGCCGGGCATGATGAAGGCGAGCAGGGTGCAGCAGGTGGCGCCGATGAGCGCCATCAGGACGGAGAACTTGGGCACGACGAGCACCGTGATGACGGTGCTGGCCACCAGGCCCAGCCTCAGCAGGTGGCCGAAGTAGGGCACGGGCGGCTTTCCGTCGGCGGCGCAGAGTCGCTCCTCCAGCAGCGTCGTCACCGGGAACATCATGATGGGGTAGGTGAAGAAGAGGGAGAAGCAGAGGCAGGCCTTGACCATGAGCGCCGCGTCGACGCCCGTGTCGTGCGGCAGGTTGAGCGTGATGATGTCCTTCGTCTCGGTGCCGAAGCTGAGGAAGCCGAAGCAGCCGAAGGAGGCGTACAGCACCGTTACGGAGATCACGGTGCCGACCAAGTACTTGGGGAACGAGGGCCGCAGCGACTCCGACACGGACTGCTCCAGGGAGAGGATCATGCCGGCCCCCTCGAAGCAGTAGATGGCGACGGAGAAGAAGAAGGGAAAGCCGGTGAGGGAGAACTCCTTCCTGTGCTCGGAGCTCGCCAGGTGGATGTTGGCGAAGTCGTACCAGAAGACCACCGCAAAGGCGAAGACGTTGGCGGCCTGGGCCGCGATGCTGAAGACGGCCAGGTTGGCCAGGTCGGGAATCAGCGTGAGGAAGTACGTGGGAGGGACGATGATGAACAGCCACTGGGTCTGGGTCACGCCGTGGATGACGGTCGCCAGGTTCTCTGATATGAATATTAGGTAGCCGCAGCAGAAGCCGACCTGCGACAGGAGGAGCGTGGTGTCTATGAGGAGACGTCCCTTGGAGCCGAAGGCTGCGTATCCAACGTCGCTGTACGTGATGCGCGTGGTCGGATGACTGCTCGCCACCGGCGCCTTGATCTCTACGTCCTTCTCGCTGGAATTGCTGCCGCCGCTGTCTTCTTCCTCGACGGCAAGCTGGACGTACTCCTTCCCGTTGGATACCTTTGCTCCCGGTGCGAGCGCGGTCTTCTTTGCGGCCGCGCCGTCGTTGTCGTGCGCTTTTGCGCCCTCCACCTTGTTCTTGCACTCGATCAGCAGCAGCATGGCCTTCACGGCGAGGTAGCAGGTGACGCCCATGACGAGGACGCCCTCCATGAGGCCGGCCTCCTTGAACGCGTAGGGGAGGCCGAGCACGCCGGCTCCGATGAACGAGATGAAGATGTTGGCCACCATCTTGACAACGGAGTTGCCGGCGTCGGCGCCCACCTCGACAGTCATCTTGGCAATACTGGATTCCTAAATGCTCGTTTGATAGGATGATGTGCTTGCAGGCGCAGTGTAGGCCCCGTGCTTCAACCTCAAATCAATCAGGTACTTGTTTCTAGTGGGGTGTAACAGTGATGCATAGTAGAGTAGTGGATGACGATCGTGGGATGGATGTAAGGGGGAAGAAGCTCTTCACGTGGTAGACATATGATTCCAGTTGAATGTACGTAGTTTCTCTTCTGAGCCTCTTTCTCCTTGCAAGTGATCGAGTGCGTGTCAAACACTTGTCGGCCTATATCGATCGCCTAGTATATATGTAGCTGCCTTTCGTCGATCTGGAGGAAGGGATTTAACGTGGAGACATCGCGGGCGGTCCGATCCGATCCGAGCTCCTTGCACATGTGGTCAGCGGTGAGTGACGGCAGCAGGAAGACGAGGTCTCACTTTCCCTTCAGGCTAATCCAGGAGAGGAGCGATGGGTCCGGGTTGTGGGGAAGGGAGGGCGAACGGCGCGGCGATCCCGGTGTGGAGTCCAACTCCTCGATCGGCGCGACACGTGTTTGTCGGGGCGGCGGCCGGCGATGCTTGAACTTCTACATGTTTGACGCAAATTATAGGACCTGCCGAAGTTGCTTTTCCCAGTCGCGACTCGCGAGGCCACCTGCTGCCGTCCACGTTCGCTGGGGCGTACAATTCCTTTCTGTTGTCCGTCTGCTCCCCGATCGCGCTCGCCTTCGGTCTCAATTTTTACCTGGGGTTTGTCGTTTGTCCCTGCCCTGCCTGACATAAGAGCCGCCGCTAGACTTGACTCTAGGTCTAGGACAACCAACCAGGCATAGCCGCATAGGCCGCACGCACAGCTGGTGAATCTGCCTGCCTGCCTGCCTGTCTGTCTCCCTCGGTGTTCTTTACCTTCCTGCCTGCCTGCCAGCCTTCCTGCCGAGCTCGGCTTCCCCTTCTGAGTTCTGATTATATTGGTTGCTGGCCTGGCTGGATCTGGTAGAAAGGAGAATAGAGAGGAGAGAGAGAGCGACAGCCAGGACTCAGGAGAGCCGAGATAATAGACCACGGGCCAGGCATCGATTAAGCGTACAGGCAATGTAAAGAATAGGCCCTGCTAGGTACGTATATCGTATATTTACGCGTCTATGAAAGTTATAACTAGCATCTGATTACAATTGAGAACAAGCTTAATTATAATAGCGAAGACGTGGTCCTCAAGCCACATTCAAGAAGAAGCCGATATGGCCGATATGATGTGCTCCGATCCGACGTTAGACTCGAGGCAAACTTGTGACGCAAGTCAAGTCGACTTCCTCCTTCTTTTGATTCGAGTCTGTCCGATTCTGCCTCGTTCTGCCTCTGCTTGTTGGCCGACAGCCTTGAAAACGTGTCCACTGACTCGGCGCGGCGCGGCGCGGCGGCCGGCGCACGCGCAAAAGAAACGCCCAGCTCAGGCGGCAGCTAAAGATTAGATGCCCCGCTCGCGACGCTCGCTCGCTCGAAGCTGAAGCGGCAACGCGCGCACGGCAAACCCGCACACGCGGCACCCGTCAGCCGTCACACACACAGGTCGAAGCCAGCCACTGCGTGGCCCTAGAGCCTAGAGGGAATAAGTGAAGGGAGGGGATCAAGCCAACCGACCGGTATCTAACTTCAGGCTACAAAGCCAGACAGGCCATTCCAAGCGCCAAAGCATCCGTCTGACGAGCACGAGCCCCTCGCTCAGCGCCTCCGAGTCCGACTCCGACCGTTCATTGGCCCGTTCGATCGCGTTCGTTCCTCCGTTGAGCGCGCGGTGTGCGGCGTGCGTGCACGCTGACTTATGGCATTCACTCCACTTTCATCATCCGACTCGCGGACCTGGAGCCCGGATCTGTTGCAGCGTGTGGACAACCACCTCAGGGAACACGCCTTCATCAACGGACACGACGAGCCGAGCAACGTCGACGCAAACGTCTTCGAGAGCATCGAGAAGAGCCAGAAAACTCTTTCCGACTTGACCCACGTGCGGCGCTGGTTCGACCACGTCGCATCCTATTCAAAGACAGGTTCGTGTCTCCTCAGTGTGTTCTCTTCAGGCAACTGCATGTACGGAAATTTACGGATGCAGCGTGTAGACGCTTTTTTTATTGTTTCTTCATGCGATACCCTGACCGCCTTGAGACTTCACTTGCGCGTCTGCGTAAAGCAGGTACGTTACCTGCGGCAGGTTCGACAGAAACTGTATTTTACCTGTGACAGGTTGATTACTCTAGCAGGTAAAATACCTGTCACGTACACGTATGATCCATTCACATGTGTTCTTGACTACATAATGTCAATCGAATGTTCTTGCATTGTAGTTGCATTAAAGTTACACCACTTTGCACGTTGCCTGATGAAATCACTTAATTTTCAGAGCGCCAGGCGTTCCCCCACAATTCCTCCGTCCCAGACCTCGAGTCGGCCTTGAGCAAGATGGTTGTCGGAGGCGAGCTGAGCATCCCCGAGAAGAAGAGCCTCATCACGAGGAACCTTCAGGAGTACCTCGGTGACGACCGCATCGAGGAGGTCCTCAAGACCAGGGACCTCAAGATCTACTGGGGCACTGCGACCACCGGCAAGCCCCACATTGGCTACTTCGTCCCCCTGTCTAAGGTGGCGGACTTCCTCGCGGCGGGATGCGAGGTGACCATCCTCTTCGCCGACCTCCACGCCTACCTGGACAACATGAAAGCGCCCTGGGAGCTGCTCAAGCTGAGGACCGAGTACTACGAGCACGTCATCAAGGCCATGCTGGAGAGCATCGGCGTGCCGCTCGAGAAGCTCAAGTTCGTCCGCGGCACCGAGTACCAGCTGTCCAAGGAGTACACGCTGGACGTGTACAGGCTGGCCTCGCTGGTGACGCAGCACGACGCAAAGAAGGCCGGCGCCGAGGTCGTGAAGCAGGTGGAGCACCCGCTGCTCTCCGGCCTCCTCTACCCCGGCCTGCAGGCCCTCGACGAGCAGTACCTGGGGTGCGACGCCCAGTTTGGCGGCGTCGACCAGAGGAAGATCTTCACCTATGCCGAGAAGTACCTGCCTCAGTTGGGCTACGCTAAGAGGGCTCACCTCATGAACCCCATGGTGCCTGGACTGCAGGGCTCCAAGATGTCTTCCTCGGAGGAGGACAGCAAGGTGGACCTGCTCGACACGGCAGCCGCGCTCAAGAAGAAGCTGAAGAAGGCGTTCTGCGAGCCGGGAAACGTGACGGACAACGGCATCCTCTCCTTCTGTAAGTACGTCATCTTCCCTGTGGTGATCAAGGACGAGGGCTTCCTTGTTGAGAGGCCGGAGAAGAACGGAGGCAACGTGACCTATGCAACCTACGACGACCTGGAGAAGGGCTTCGCCGGCCAGGATGTCCACCCCGGCGACCTTAAAGCCTCTGTGGAAAAGTATCTCAACCGTCTGCTAGATCCCATCAGGCAAAAGTTTCAGACGCCCGAGTTGCAAAAGCTGGTCACGCAGGCCTACCCTCCGCCCTCGAAGGTACGTCTCAATTGCCGTATCCCCCTGCATGTATCGTATTAATTTCAAAATCTTGCTTAGGTGAGGCGTGCCTCCGAGCGCCAGGCCGGCGAGGAGCTGTCCCCTCAGCGGCTGGACATCCGCATCGGGAAGATCGTCGAGGTCTCCCGGCACCCCGACGCCGAGGCGCTCTACGTCGAGAAGATCGACCTGGGCGAGACGGTGCCCAGGACCATCGTTTCCGGCCTCGTCAACTTCGTGCCCGAGGACCAGATGAAGGACCGCATGGTGGTCGTGCTCTGCAACCTAAAGCCGGCCAAGCTGAAGGGCATCGAGTCGCGCGGCATGGTCCTCTGCTCCTCCAGGGATGACCCCAAAGAGGTAGAGCCGCTCACCGCCCCAGAGGGCAGCGTCGCCGGAGACAAGGTTTTCGTCGAGGGCTACGAGGGAGGCACTCCGGACGAGCAGCTCAACCCGAAGAGGAAGGTCTGGGAGAAGATCGCCGTCGACCTGAAGACAAACGCGAACGACGGCAAGGCACAGTGGGCGGGCAACAACCTGATGACATCCAAGGGCGAGATCGTAGCCAAGACTGTGAAGGGGGCGCCAATCAAGTAACAACGAGTACATACGTAAATGATAGGAACGGACATACAAAGAAGACGTTTCGACAATAACCAGATGACGCGCGATTAGCAGTGTGCCGAGAATCATGCAGCAGATCGCTGCTTATAATCCTGCCTGCTGTGAATAATGGCCTTCTATTAATTCAGGCCAACGCGCTCGTGGTGACGGTGTCCACCTTTTTTACACAAAGGAGATAAAAGAGCTACCTATATACTACAGACATACGATACCTAAATGGCCATCATACTTTTTGTAAATATACGATAACGCCAATTTTGTACTCTCTTTATTCAGGTCGTATTATTAGCAGTAGATCGTCGCACCTTGCTTTCGTTCTTGGGGAGTCGGGGTAGGTCCGCGCGACTTGCTCAATCACTTTTGTTATCTGATCGAGATCGTATCTCGCGTGGCCGGCACCCAGCACGCTTTCGTCAAATATCACAGCTTCTCCTCCGCTCAGCCGCTTCCGAGCCACGTGCTCCAGGAGGTCGAGAAAGTCCGCCAGGTTCATGCCGTGATTGGCTCGAAGCAGACTCTGACAGGTGTCTTCCCACTCTGTCGGCGAGGAGTCGGCCTTACAGTCTGAGATCTCATTTTCGACGGCATTCAATTCTATGGACAATGCAACATAATTGAGCTGCTTAAATGAAATGAACTTGCAATTTACCTTGTTTCAGGACCTCGAAAACCATACCGATGTTCGCCCCGTTGAACCAATTGTGATTGATGGAAATTGTGTCCTCCAGATTCACGACTTGGTGATGCCACATAGAAGGGACGAAGATGATGTCGCCAGTCTCCTGGATAACCTCGTAGCTCTTCTCCACCAGATGAGCTTTCTTAAACTCTGTTCTATCTTTGGCCATGTCACAAGCTCGCACCTCGTTGACGTCATACACCAGGCGGCCCGTTTCATCCTTGAGATACGCCTCTTGCCCGGGGGGATAAAACACCCACTTCTTCTTGCCCGCCACGTTCGCGGACCAGCTGAACGATCCGAAGACGTCAGAGTGAAACGGCGTCCACGAGCCCTTCGGCCCGACGTAGACGAAGCGGTAGTCGCTGTCCGCATCCGCCGCGCCCTCGCGCTCGAGGTATTCGTTGAGCCAATCCGAACAGAAGTAGGCGGGAGTCTTGTAGGCCTTGTATGAAGGGTTCTCCTTGTGGAAGTGCCAGTCCTTCAGGTAGTAGCGGCCATCCCCACTCTTGAAGGAAGAGCAGAACTGGCCGAATGTCATCTGGACGCACTTCTGGGAGTTGAAATATTTTTCCCCGCAGTCGGAGACAGGCACCTCCGCCTCGGCCGGCACGACGCGTTCAGCGAGGAAGTCGAGGCTTGGTCGACCATCCTGATCCACCCAGTCCTTTCTGCAGGGCCAGTCACCGGTAGCGTCGCCCTTGATCAAGCAGGGAATGTTGGCGGCAATGAACCTTCTGAAGAACTCTGCGTACGAAATTGGCAAATCGATGACTGGAAACTCCTCCGGAAACGACTTCGCGCATTCAAGGACTTTTTCCTCTTCTGGCAAATCGATGAGCATCGCTGCAAAAGAGTCGTCTTCAATGTTAGAGTTAGACATATGTAGGAGGAACGTAGGTCCGTTCAACGAAGGCAAGGGAGAAGTTCTATTCCAGGGCACGTCTCCACTGTTAACAATGGTAGATCTGACAAATCAGGATCTCTGTGTGTATACGGTTGCAGTGCATATATAATAGTGTTCTTAACTCATGCTCAAAACTTAATCTTCATTCTTCATCAACTTATCCTCGGTGTTAGTCAAATCGTTCATTCTCATCTTGTCCTCCGTCAGCGCCCTCGACTCGTGCAGCAACACGGCCAGCTCGAGGCCCTGGCCGCGGGCAGCGCGCACAAAGCCGCTGTTGGCGCTTACGGTCACCACCCGAAGGTGGTCGCCGGTTCCGAATATGGCGCGCGAGCGGTCCTTGATCTTGCGGCACATAAACAGTCCGGCAAGTCTGGGCGACATGGCGTCAGGTACAACTTCAATCCGAGCGATCAGATCTCGGGCCCGCTCTCGCTCTCCGGGTCCGCCGAGTGTAGCGAGAATCTTCTCAAAGTCTCTCATGGCGGAGGCGCAGCACAAAAGCTTCTTGCCCTCGAACATTGCGTCCAGGACGGGTTTGACCGGCCTTTCCCTTTCCCATGTGGCTTGCTCCGTTAGGATCGGCTCCTTGAACGTGACGTTGGCGTGGCCGTTGGTCAGGGCGCTCACGTACGCGATCATGGCAGTTATGTCTAGGTTTAATCGAGTTGTATCACAGTCCAAAGCCGACGAGGAGCTGTCGACAACGTCGTCAAATTTTGCTGTAAGGAAGGATTACTTTGTAAGGTGGACCTGGCAAAGAAGTTATATAATGGCTGCCTACCGAGATGATCATCGTCACTGCCAAGGTCCTCAGATTCCGCCTCGGACAGTTCATCGTCCGTCGACGACTCTGAGAAGTATCCGGCCGGGTTGTCGCTGGGAACCACTTCCCCCTCCACGACGGCGCCCTTCCGCCTGATCCTATCTGCGAGCCTCTGCGAGACACCGCTGTGGAAGACGAACACGACGGTGGGCGGACGGAAGAGCTTTACGTTCTGGGCGGCGCACGCCAAAAATTCTGACACCTGGTCCATGAAGGACTTCTGTCCGAACTGGTTTCCTCCGCTCGAGTTCAGATCGAGCGCCTTTGGGTTACGCGCGATCACCTTGATCCACTTGGCCCCGTTCTCACCGACTACGTCCACGGTCACCTTCTTCTCCTCCTCGTCATCATACCTGATTGAACATGGCTTAACATTCTTTACTATACATTAACCTTAATCAAACCATCTACCTATTGACAATTAGTGGAAACGGCCTCAACACGTGCACGGCCCCATTCGTGTTCTTGAGCACCTCTACGACGGCGCTGAGGTTTTGCAGGTTGCTGCATTGCAGGTGCTCTTTCTTCAGCTTTGCAGATCCGGGCGGCACCGAGAATCGCTGCAGGAACTTCAGCTCCTGCCTGATCTTCTTCTCCAGCTTTGAGACGCCCGACACGGACTGCAGCTCGGGGGACGAGGCGAGGATGTCGAGGAGGGACTGGCCGAGGCTGATCTTGTCCGACAGCTGGGAGGACAGCGCGGCGGAGGACGACGAGGACGCCATGGAAACAAGCGCGGGAAGCATATATAGACTACATACATAGGTATTTACTTCCCTTTACGTCAGACAGATAGACAGCTGAGCTGCTGGTGAATACGGCGGGCCAATCAAAAGAGCTTCAAGCAAGTGTCTCCATGCCCACTTTTTCATCGTCGGCATCAACAGCGAAAAAGAATTCAATGGTCTATCTATCCTGAGCAGAGCAAAGTAGAGTAGGCGTTTCAGCACAATTCAATCGCCATGTCCCGGAAGTCGTGGCCCCGCGTGGTCGTCATCGGCGACTCGTTGACGCAGGGCGGATTCGGCAACGGCGGGTGGGTCGCGCAGCTCGCCGACAAGCTTCAGAGGCAGTGCGACGTCCTCAACAGGTAGATGCAGAACTCGATCGGTATCGATATCGGACACTAAGATATAATAACTGTAGGGGCTTCAACGGGTACACCACGCACACCTTAGGCCAGCTATGGGACGATGCGATCAACCGGAGCGACCTGCTCAGCGAAGACACCGTGGCCGCCACGCTCTTCCTCGGGGCCAACGACGCCAACCTCCTGGAGCAGAATCCGGTGCAACACGTTCCCCTCGAGACGTACAAGGTACATACGTATATCGGAAGCGGATCTATATTTTTGACTGAACCGCTTGGTCGGGTCCCATGCAATATTGCGCGTCTCAATCTTATTTGCGTGCTATCTAACATTATGCAGGCCAACTTGAGGAAGATGATCCTGTCCCTGTGCGACGGCCACCTGAGCAAGGACAGGCTGATTGTGATTCCCTCGCCTCCGAGCGATCCTCCGGCATGGAAGCAATTTCTCGAGAACAGGGACGGCGCCAAGCTGGACAAGGCACCAAAGTGCAAGGTACGCTTTCGTTTTCCGTCCAGTTAGCATATTATTTCATCGGCAACGTCATCTAGGAAACTGATCGCTTGTACTACGAAGCTAGCCGGTCCGTCGCTCGCGAGCTGGGCTGCGACACCCTCGACTTCTGGTCCGATCTGGACAGTCCTGAGATGTTTGTCGATGGCCTCCACTTATCTGCTAAGGGCAACGAAGTTCTATTCAGGTATGGGATCGATCGTTGGCCTAATGTTATACACGTACAGTACATAGTATTTTGTCTACATACTACATTCATAATTTTTAAGACACCTGTGGCCGCTGGTGGAGGCGAGGACGAAGCACCTGCCTTGGATGTTCCCGCAGTGGGGGGACCTGGGCGGTTGCAATTAACCAGTGAGGCTCCAAATATCTTGTAGTTATGAACGTGTACGTTCATTAAAGGCCCTGGTATGATTCCATACGAGAATTAATAAAGCAATTAACGTGAAATGGCATAAAACGAACACGTACGTATTAACCAGGAAATGAAGATTGCAGAGTCCTCTGCCGGTCTGTAAAGTGACTAATGTACCTGTCTGCTGCGTCG
>JAAUYK010207002.1_pt1 | contig 11456 bp, 11 predicted proteins | sample 7278021 | NCBI WGS metagenome assembly JAAUYK01 (sample SAMN14350223, study PRJNA611818) | marine sediment metagenome | isolation source: surface marine sediment (1.8m) | place: French Polynesia: Moorea | collected 2018-08
CAGGAAATGCACGCCACACTCCGCCAGCTTTTCCATATTGCCAGGCTCAAAGATCAACGACAGCGAGCCCATGGCAACATCTTCGCCCAGGATCTCAGTCACTTTGCCGACATTCACGCCGATCCCCGTGGTGCCCCACATGTAGTTGATCGAGTATTCGTTGCCCGGATCGTATTGGTCTGTGCGTGCTTCGACCACGTCCCACATGTTTTCCATGTTGGGCAGTTGCGCTTTGTCCAGCTTCTGGAACGCGCCCGCCGCGATCTGACGTTGCAGGAAGGTGCCCGAGGGGACAACCACGTCATAGCCCGACTGACCGGCTAACATTTTGGTTTCCAGCACTTCGTTTGAATCAAACACGTCATAGACCAGCTCAATCCCGGTCTCTTCTTCAAATTTGCTCAGCAGCTCTTCGTCGATATAGTCCGACCAGTTATATACCCGGACTTCTTGAGCTGACACGGCCGCGGTGGTCATGGCGAACACAGCGGTCAGTGACAAAAGTTTCATGTTCATGGAGTCACTCCCTAGATGCGCCGGAGCTTGCTGCGCCGGTTACATCAATTTGATCAAGTTTTGCCTAATGAGACAACAGGTTGTATGATTTCATGCAGAATTATTCCGCGCAAGGCACCACCACAGCAAAGGACAAGACCGCCGGTGAATGTGACCGATCCCGCCATATCTGATGCCCAAGAAAGCGGCACAAAGCCGCCTGCGCATCAGACGGTTTACCAAGAGCTGCGCTCGCTGATCCTGTTCGGAGAGCTTGCGCCAGGCGATGCGGTCACCATCCAAGGCCTTGTGGCGCGTCTGGGTGCTGGCATGACCCCCGTGCGCGAGGCCATCAGACGTTTGACCGCCGAAGGCGCATTAGACTTTCAAGGCAACCGGCGCGTCCGTGTTCCGACCCTGTCCGAAGGGCAACTGGATGAGATTGCCTTTCTCAGAAAAACTGTGGAGTCTCAATTGACTGAGCGCGCGGCAGCTTACGTGGACGCAGCGCTGATCGAACGTTTGTCACAGATTGATCAAGCGTTGGATGCTGCGATTTCAAATGGTGATGTGCAGGGGTATTTAACGGCGAATTACCAGTTTCACATGACCCTTTACGCGCGGGCCCATGCGCCAATTCTCTACAACATCGCAGATGGTCTCTGGCTGCGGTTCGGTCCGTCTCTGCGGGTCGTATGTGGCCGCTTTGGAACTGAAAACTTGCCAGACCGTCACAAGGAACTACTAAACGCCCTAAAATCAGGCGATGCCCAAGGCGCTGCGCGGGCCATGGCCGATGATGCAGCGCAGGGCATGGCGCAAATGGCGATGGTCGCGCGGACGGCAGGATGAACGGCCCGATTCGATTGACTCGGTAGAATTTGATCATATTCTCAGACCGTTCTTATAAACCAGGAGCGCGGGATGTCTCAGATCACCAACCATATGCCTACGGCAGAGCTGCAGGCGCTGGATTCCGGGCATCATATGCACCCTTTCACCGCGGGTGGAGAACTGGCCGAAAAAGGCCCGCGTGTGATCACTCGGGCCGAAGGTGTGTGGCTGAATGACAGTGACGGCAACCGCATCATCGATGCGATGGCAGGCCTTTGGTGTGTGAACATCGGCTATGGCCGCAGTGAACTGGCAGATGTGGCGGCGCGTCAGATGCGCGAGCTTCCGTATTACAACACGTTCTTCCAAACCACCCATGTGCCTGTGATCGCCCTCGCACAGAAGCTGGCAGAACTGGCACCTGGTGATCTGAACCACGTCTTTTTTGCGGGCTCCGGTTCAGAGGCGAACGATACGAATATCCGCATGGTTCGTACGTACTGGGCAACCAAGGGCAAGCCCACGAAAACCGTGATCATCTCGCGCAAAAACGCATATCATGGCTCGTCCGTGGGTTCCGGCTCTTTGGGTGGGATGACCGCGATGCACGAACAGGGCGGCATGCCGATCCCGGATGTGCATCACATCAATCAACCCAACTGGTGGTCCGAAGGCGGAGACATGACGCCCGAGGATTTTGGCCTCGCCCGCGCCCGCGAGCTGGAAGAGGCGATTTTGGAACTAGGCGAAGATCGAGTCGCGGCGTTTATTGCGGAACCCGTTCAAGGTGCGGGTGGCGTGATTGTCCCTCCCGACAGCTACTGGCCTGAGATTCAGCGTATCTGCGACAAATACGAGATCCTGTTGATCGCGGACGAGGTGATCTGCGGATTTGGTCGAACCGGCAACTGGTTTGGCTCACAAACCATGGGTATCCGACCTGACATCATGACGATCGCCAAAGGTTTGAGTTCGGGTTACCAGCCCATCGGTGGCTCAATCGTGTCGGATGAGGTGGCCGATGTGATCGGTCAGGGCGAGTTCAACCACGGCTATACGTACTCGGGTCATCCCGTAGCCTCTGCCGTAGCGTTAGAGAACCTGCGTATTCTCGAGGAAGAAGACGTGGTCGGCCACGTGCAACGCGTTGCGGCGCCCTATATGAAAGAGCAGTGGGACAGCCTGACCGAGCATCCAATGGTGGGTGAGGCCAAAATCGTTGGCATGATGGGCTCGATCGCGCTGACGCCTGACAAATCGTCCCGCGCCAAATTCGCCTCTGAGCCGGGGACGGTCGGGTATATCTGCCGCGAGCGGTGTTTTGCCAACAATCTGGTCATGCGCCATGTGGGCGACCGGATGATCATCTCACCCCCGTTGGTGATCCAGCCGGAAGAGATCGACATCCTGATGGCGCGGGCTCGCACAGCGCTAGATGAGGCGTACAGTCAGATCAAAGAAGACGGTCTTTGGGTCGCTGCCAGCTAAACGGTTTCTGACGCAGAAACGGGTAAGATTTTGACGCAAAATCTGCGTTCAGCATTGGCCGGAAACTGTGTCAGTTTCCCACCCCTTTTTGCGTCAAAAAGGCGCTTGCGCGTCATACAGTCTGTGCACGCACATACTACAGATAAGAACCCCGCCAATGGGCGGAGGTCTCATCATTTTGGCCGAGGTCTTTAGTCGAAGGCCGTCGCGCATGCTTTGCCCCAGCAGGGTTAGGTTCACCGCGCCTGACACGAGCTCCAGCACTTGAATTGCATAGAACGCAGCGTCCAATGTGCCTGCCTGCGCTTTCCACGCAAGAAACAGCGCGGAGGGCACCAACACACAGAGCCCGTTTGCCGCAATGACCCGCATCCGACGGGCTTTCGCGCCAATCAGCCCGCCAGTTCGCCCGCGCGCGAGGCGGAGGCCCGAGGCACCCACGGCGATCATCGCAGGGATCAGGACGAGCAACCCATAAGGTATGGCGGTTTTCACAGTCACGACCTGGGCATGTGTGCCGACCAGTTCCACGCCAAGCGTCGAGACCCAGAAGATCGCGATTGTCACAAACGCGACGCTGCCAGCCACGGGATGAAGAAGTCTAACCATGGGGTTTCTCCGTTTCTGGCCGTCTCAATCGGTGCGGATAATTGTGTAGAGAGCCGGGTTCGCCACCGTCCCTTGCGGTGGAGTGAAAACACCCGAGGCGCGCATGGCACTGGTTGCGTCTAAAAACGCCTCGACACTTTCCCAACGTGCAATGTTGATCAGCTCAAACCGCGCATCCGGTGTGATGGCCGCGTGAAGCGCCGTGTCGATATACCCAGGCTGCTGCGACAGGAAATCCCGTGCGTCCTCCCAGGCGGCAACGGTTGCATCGCGTTGGTCTTGGGGGACCTCAAAGGCATTTATCAGAACCACATCTGCCAGCCCGGTGTTGGGTAGGCTAAGCGCTAGCGTCAGGACGGTGGGAAGGAGGGTTTTTATGTCGCATCTCCATAGCATACTATGTTTAAGGATATTGTTATTGATAACTCCGACTCGCGGATGAAAGATGCATAGCATGCTATGGTAATGTTGTATAGCCTGCTATGTTGTGGGATAGAGAGGATATGTCTTTACCCCCTGATGCCTCCCCCGGATACCTGGTGAACCACCTGGCGCGCATCTTTGCGGCGGCACTTCAGGCGCGCATAAAACCTATGGGTTTGTCGACCGGGGTCTTTCCGGTGATGCTGCACCTTTGGCAAAAGGACGGGTTGACCCAACGAGATCTCGTCAATCGGGTCGATGTCGAACAGGCGACGATGGCGAACACCCTCGCGCGGATGGAGCGTGATGGACTGATCACCCGCCGGCCCGACCCCGAAGACGGACGGGTGCGCCGCATTTGGCTGACTGAACGCGGCCGTGGATTGCATATCGAGGCGACCGAAGCCGCCAGACAGGAAAATGAGAGCGTCCTTGCAGGCCTTCCGGCCAATGAACGCGACCAGCTTATCGTATTGCTGCGAAAAGCTATCAGGCTCAACGAAGCCGACTGACATCCAGATTAACGCACGCGATCCGCACCCACTTTCTCAAAACACCCCTTGTGGGCCGCAACGGCTCCCCCGGTATTCGCCACCAGGATGCAGTTCGCCCGTTGCTAAGCGATGCGAAACCGCGTTTTCTGAGGAAAAGTTATGAACGAATTTTCAGGTCTCTTATGCAACAGCGTTCGATTTTCGACAGGCTAAAGCGCAAATTACTGCGATGGAGTTTGAAACAGGAACACGACACCGGCGTTCATTTCATGACGTCCCGCGCAAGGCCAAAGATGGCGGAGTCTGTGGGACTGGGTCCAAAGGGGTCTCCGAGTTTTTCCGTCGTTCCTATCGTTCAGTCGGAACCGTCAGCCATTGTCATGCAAGGCCCCGTTGCTGAAGGAGACAATTTCACGCTTGAAACGCTCCGCATATACGCGGAAGCCTTGCCACAGGGCCATCTGATCCTGTCGACATGGCGCGACACGCCGCGGGCGTTTATTGATCAAGTTGCAGAGCTTGGTGTCGACGTCGTTCTCAACGACAAGCCGGACATCCCCGGGCCGTTCAACGTCAACATGCAGATCACCAGCGCGGCCGCAGGTGTAAGAAAGGCGATTGAGCATGGGGCGACGTGGATCTTGAAGACCCGCACCGATCAAAGGCTCTATCATCCTGTTGCGATCAGCGGCCTGGCGGCTCTTGCCAAGGCTCTTCCCCCATCTGGTACGGCGCGCGACACGCAGCGTTACCGAGTTTTTGGCGTTGGGTCCGGAACGCTCAAGTTCGCGCCTTATCACCTGTGCGACCAGACGGTCTTTGGCCATGCGGACGATATGCTCGCGTATTGGACTCCTCCTCTGCATGACGGCGATTTACCCGATGGTTGGCCGGAGACCACAGAGCGCCAATTCCTCGATGTGCCCATCGGTACGTTGTGTCGTCATGGCGCTGCTGAGACCTATCTGACCAGCCAATTCCTGTTGCGCATGGGACGTCAACTTGACTGGACCTTGGTCGACAGTTGGGCCGCTATGCGCGATCACTTTGGCACCATCGACCAAGGCTCCACCGACTTTTACTGGGTCAAGGGTCAGTCCTTTACCATGCGAGACGACCCGGTCGTCTATAGTGGTTTGACCAACCGGGCGGAATTCACGTTTCTTGACTGGATGCAGCTTTACAGCGGTCAGATCGAACCAGCCGCAGCCGCGCGTTTCGAGAACATTTTGTCAGAACGGTTCACCCCGTTTGACCCTGGTTACCCCTAGACAACAGACGGGCGCACGAACACCAACCGCGGTGGGGCGTCAACTCGGACGGCTTGCCGCGAGACCGTTTGGATCACAGCTGGTCATCCTTTTTGCTACCTCAACCCAGTCGCTCGCCTATTTGCCAGCATGCTTTTGCCTTAACTAAGCCGCATCTGTGGGCTAAGCTTACACAAGGCAGAAAAAAATAACAGGCACATGAAACGCAGTAACATCCTCGCCCATCGCGGGCTCTGGACGGATCCGGATGCGCGCAACAGCCGTGCAGCCCTGCGCGCTGCGCTGAGCCAGGGGTTTGGGGTCGAGACGGATTTCCGGGACTCCGAAGGACAGATTTTTGTGTCTCATGATCCGGTCCAGGGATCTGACCAAACCGTTTCAGCTATTGAGTTCTTCACAGATTACACAGAGCTTTCATCGGACGGTCGGCTTGCGCTGAACATCAAATCGGATGGGCTGCAGACCCCGCTCGAGGGTGCGCTGCGCCAGAGCTCTGTGCCCCTACGTGCTGTATATGCCTTTGATATGTCGGTGCCCGATACGTTGGGCTATATGCGGCGGGACTTTCCGTTTTATACCCGCGTGAGCGAATATGAGCCCGCGCCCCCATTCCTTGATCAGGCTCAGGGCATTTGGGTTGATGACTTTCTGGGAGACTTTCCCCAGGTCGCGAAAGCGGAGGAATACCTGAAGGCTGGATATCGCGTCGCGATCGTCTCGCCCGAATTACATGGGCGTGCTCCAGAAGGTGTGTGGGCGCAGATCAAATCGGCTGGAATTCACACTCACCCGAAGCTTGAACTGTGCACGGACCACCCGTTGCAAGCCTATGAGATGTTGGGACAGCAGTCATGATCAAGGCAATTCTATTTGATATGGACGGCGTGCTGATAGATGCGAAAGATTGGCACTATGACGCGCTCAATCGCGCATTGGGTCATTTTGGCTTTACGATCAGCCGAGACAGCCACCTGTCAACCTTTGACGGTTTACCCACGCGGCAGAAATTGGCAATTCTCACCAAGTCGCGCGGGCTGCCGGAAGGTCTTCACGAGTTTCTAAATGCGCTCAAACAGTCCTACACGATGGAGTTAAGCCATCAGCGCTGTAAGCCCACGTTTCATCATCAATTCGCGCTGTCTCGTCTGAAGACCGACGACTATAGCATTGCCGTATGCTCTAATTCCGTGCGTCAATCAGTGGAAGCCATGATGCAACTCGCCGGTTTGTCCCCTTTTATTGATACGATGCTGTCCAATGAAGACGTGTCAAAAGCCAAGCCGGATCCAGAAATGTACACCAGAGCGATGGAGATTCTGGGCGTCACGCCGACAGAGTGTCTGATCCTCGAAGACAATGATCACGGGCTCCAGGCTGCAGTAGCAAGCGGCGGGCATATTATGGAAATCGGGGTTCCAGCCGATGTCACCTACCAGGCAATCACGGCGCGGATCGCCGAGATTGAGCAAGGCTGAGGCGAGGAGGTAGCAATGCAGGTACTTGTCCCGATTTCGTCTCGAACGTCGTTTTTTCCGGTCGAGGAATACTTCTTCCCGAAACCTCTGATTGAGGTGGCGGGCCAACCGATGATTACCTTGGTGGTCTCTGCGCTGAAATCAGCGCTGGATGACCCCAAGTTCGTCTTCTCGGTTGAACGGGAAGAAGCGCGTCGGTTTTCCCTGTCGCAGATCCTGAAACTGGCGGCAGGCCAAGACGCCGTCATCGTCGAACGACTTGGCGCCACCTCGGGTGCGCTGTGCTCGTGCCTGTTGACGGCTGACGAACTGAATGCGTCTGAAGAGTTGTTGATCGTCAATAGCGACCAGATCATCACCGCCAACTTGGCAGCACATATAGCGCGGTTTCGCCAGTTGAAGGCCGATGCAGGCGTTGTCACCTTCGATGCGGTACATCCTCGGTGGTCCTATGTGGTGGATGATGGCGCCCATCAGGTGCAGCAGGCCTTTGAAAAGAAGGTGATGTCCCGCGATGCCATTGCAGGTGTCTATTACTTCAAAGAGGCCGGAACCTTCATCGAGGCAGCCAAACGCGCGATCCTGAATGACGCCAGTGAACAGGGACTTTACTTCATCAGCGCATCGCTGAACGAAACGATCCTGATGAACCGCTCCGTGGTGCATTCGCGCATTGAGGCGCGCGATTATCACAGTTTCTTCTCGCCTGAGCGGATCGCAGCTTTTGAGCGCTCCGAGGCGGCCGCAGCCATCCGCGACGGCCACGATATCGGGTCCAAGGTCAACGTGATCATCCCGGCAGCGGGTGAAGGAACGCGGTTCGCCAACGCGGCGTGGAAAAAGCCTAAGCCCTTCATCGATGTGGCGGGCGAGCCAATGCTGACGCACGTGGTGCGCAATGTGTCACCGCTGGGCGGAAAAACCTCCGTCTTATTGCGCAGAGACCACGCCGATGGTCACCCCGGTATCGTACAAACGTTGGAGACCGACGGGATCAGGATCATCCCCGTAGATCGCCTGACCGAGGGCACAGCCTCTACAGTGCTGCTTGCGCGGGATGTGTTTGACAATGAAAACCCGATGATGGTGGCGAATTCCGACCAGCTCGTCGACTTTGATGTGACGGATTTCGTGCGGGATTGCTTGGCCCGCGGCCTGGATGGTTCCATCCTTGTGTTCCGAGATCCGGACATGGACACCAAGTGGTCCTTCGCCAAGGTCAATGACCAGGGGCTGGTGACAGAGGTCGCCGAGAAAAAACCGATCTCGGATCTTGCGACGGTAGGCATCTATCTGTTCCGACGGGGAAGCGATTTTGTCGGTGCGGCGGCTGACATGATGGCCGCCAATGATCGCGTGAACGGGGAATTCTATACATGTCCCATCTACAACTACATGATCGCCAAAGGCGCGCGGATCGGGGCCTACGAAGTTGAGATGAGTGCCATGCATGGGCTGGGTACACCAGACGATCTGTCCGCGTATCTCAAACACACAGGCGCGCCCGCCTCCACGGACAGCCCAGACTGATGCTTGTCATCGTGCCATTGGCCGGACCGGATTTTGTCTTGCCCGATGGCACGGTAAAGGCGCTCCAACCGTTTGAGGGTGACCACCTGCTGCGCAAGGTTCTGACGTCTCGCCCTTGGGCCGGGCGCGTCCAGCCGGACAGATATGTCTTTGTTATGGCTGATAGAGAGGAAACGCGGTCGTTCGCGGCCTCCAGTCTGAAAGAGTGGTATCCCAGCGCGCGTGTGGTTTTTCTGTCTGATTTCACACGTGGCGCCGCACTAAGCGCGTTGAGTGGCATGGCGGCGTTTGCACGGGCTGACGAACCGGTCATCGTGGACCTTGCTGATATCCACTATGCGAGTGATCTCGATCCAGAAGCGCGCTTTGAACAGCAGCAAGACTGTGGCGGGATCGCTCTAACGTTTGAAAGTGAAAACCCCGTCTACAGTTACTTGCGCTGCGACGTAGACGGGGCATTCATCGAGGCTGCGGAGAAGCGGGTGATTTCTAAAACTGCATCCGCCGGAACCTATGTCTTTTCCGGGGCGCCTGTATTCCTGCGCGCGGTTGCACATGCAATGGAAAACGAGGCGACACAAACCTACAACGGGCTGTTTTTCGTTTGCCCGTTATTCAACGGTGTCAAAGCGCAAGGAAGAAGGGTGATCATTTCCCCCGTGCGTGACGTCATCGACGTGAAGTCAATTAGGCTGACCGCTGCGCGACACGAAACGTAACTTGAGGCGCGCAAGGCGCTGGGTTGGTGTCTGGAGCTTCTTTGTGATGTCGAAGATCTGCGGCTCTAAACAGGGACATTTACGGTTGGGTCTAGCGCACAATAGGGTGTGGATCTTGCCAGAGAGCGGATGCCCTCTGACAATGTTTGAATGCACCTGTCCGCGGCGCTGACCCAGTCTGATAGGCAGAGTGCCCGCCGTAGGCAGCTGGTTTAGTTTGACCAGCTCACTGCCGTCAGGTCCGTTGCTTGGGTCGGGGCGCTCGCCCAGAGCCCTTGCACACCCGCCTTGGCAACGGTGGGCAGTGCCAGCTGGAACAGATACCCGTTCACGTAGTCATCAGCGATGATACGCTGCGCCTGCTGCATCATTTCTGTGCGCATGTCCGGGTCTGCGGTTTTGTTCAACGTCGCGATGAGATCCTGGAACTCCTTGTTGTCATACTGGAAATAGTAATCTGGCCGCGCGTAAATACCGATGTCCATGGGTTCGGTATGGCTGACGATGGTCAGCGCAAAGTTCTTACCGCGGAACACGGTTTCCAGCCATTGAGCCCATTCGACATTGATGATCTCGGCTTTGATGCCGACCTCGGCCAATTGCGCAGCGATGATTTCGCCTCCACGGCGCGCGTAAGATGGGGGCGGCAGGTGGAGGGTCGTTTCAAAACCATCGGCTAGACCCGCTTCGGCGAGCAGAGCTTTTGCCTTTTCCGGGTCGTAAGCCGATTGACCCGTCAGATCGACATAGGCTGGGTTATGGGGGGCGAAATGTGTTCCAATGGGTGTGCCCAATCCAAACATAGCCCCGTCGATAATCGCTTGGCGGTCAATTGCATGGGCAACAGCTTGGCGGACAAGAACGTTGTCAAACGGCGCTTGTTTGTTGTTGGTCGACAGGATCGTCTCCCCTTCGCCAGCGACCACCAAGACTTGGAAGCGATTATCCGCCTCAAACTGCGGCATGTTTTCGGGTGCTGGATAGCCGATGAACGCGTCAATATCCTCGGCCATCATCGCCGCAAAGGCTGCCGTGGGGTCCGAGATGAATTGGAAGGTCGCGCTTTCCAACACAGCGGGCGTGCCCCAATAGTTTGGGTTTTTCTCCAACGTGATGCTGTCGCCTTGGGTCCAGCTGACAAATTTGAACGCGCCTGTGCCAATGGGGTTTTGCTTGATGTTCTCAATGCTCTCTGGCGCCACGATCACCGCATCGCCCCAGGCCAGATTGAACAACATGCTCCCGTTGGGCTCGGACAACGTCAGCTGCACGGTCAGTGGATCAATCACGGTCACGTCCGAGATCGCGGTATAAAGCGCTTTTTGCGCGTTCGCGCTCTCCTCGGCCAAAATCCGGTCGAGGCTGAACTTCACGTCCTCCGCATCCATCGTGGTGCCGTCGTGGAAGGTCACGCCGTCTTGCAGGGTGAAGGTATAGGTCAATCCGTCGTCCGAGATCTCCCAGCTTTCGGCAAGCCCTGGTACGATGGACCCATCGCTCATGAACCGGGTCAGCCCTTCGAACACGTTGGAATAGAGCACGCTGTCAATGGCACCCGCAGCGGCGCTTGTTGGGTCAAGATGCGGCGGCTCAAGCTGAAGGCCCACGGTGATGCTGGTTTGTTGCGCCTGCGCCGCGCCAAAGCTGGCGGCCAACGCGAAAGAAGCAGCCCAGGCAAGGCGGCTGGTCATAGCGGTCATGGTCAAAGTCTCCCTGACGGTTCCCTGCTGTCTCTAGACGGACAGCTCCTCAGCCCAGTGTTGGCAAAAGCGTCTCACCTTACAAGGGGGCAAATTGGATCACTTGTCCCAGGCGTTCAGGACGTCGGCGAGAGATACGTGGCCAGCATCGCCATGCGTTGGCGGATCCGACGGCGTGCCTGAAAAACGAGGGCAGGGGGCGGGTTGAATGATCCCCTCGGTGTCCACAAACGTGCCTCGGGCCTGGTTATGGGGGTAGTGCGGGGCTTCTTCCATCGACAGAACCGGAGCGTAGCAGGCGTCGACCTCTTCAAGAATGACCGACCATTCATCGCGCGTTTTCTCTAGAAACAAGCTGCGCAGGGCCTCTTGCATCGGGGCTTGGTCACTGGGAGCGTATTGTCTGCTGAAAACCGGG
>JAAUYK010213142.1_pt1 | contig 11456 bp, 7 predicted proteins | sample 7278021 | NCBI WGS metagenome assembly JAAUYK01 (sample SAMN14350223, study PRJNA611818) | marine sediment metagenome | isolation source: surface marine sediment (1.8m) | place: French Polynesia: Moorea | collected 2018-08
CCCAAAGAAAATCACGACTGCACTTACGTGTGAGTGTGACTCCCAAAAATTCGGAATGATATATGAGCCGGGTAATCTTGACTGACGTGAGCAGTGAGCACCTCACTTAAGTATCGTCGCAGAGCTTGGTACGTATTAGAATAGATCCATGATTCTTTCTTTCGTGACTCTGGCTCTCGTTTTTGCGTTGAACCCGGCCGGCCGTCCGGCGTCCGCTGTGGCGCCGTCCCGTTAATTGCACTTGCATGCCTGTTGGTGTGGACGGTGTCTGTGGAGTCAGCTGATTGAGGGAAAAGAGAAGTTATAGAGAAACTGATGGAGAGAGGCAGCAGTCGATCTGGCAGCTTTAATAGCATAGCTTTCAATCCTGTAGCTGGCATTTTGTTATTTGTACTGTTTTGGCAATAAGGACGATGGAATAAAGATGTACGTGATTTAGTAAAGATTGCGATGAGGCAGTCAGTTAATTGTATTACGTACGTATATGCGCTGGTCTTATAGTAAAATTGAACTGAACTAACATAACATCTGCCTACATGCATACAAGCAGAAGATTTGTTGACAATTCGGCGAGCCGCTCAGCCGCTGTGAAGTGTGAAGCCTGCATGCCATGCAGCGAAAGCGAATGGTCCACTCTCCATCCATCGCGAATCGGGTCGGGTGACGGATGTGACCTCTGCTGTGACCTCGATCTCCAGGTGATGCCATGTCGTGGTTGCACCTTTGCCGGACACGATCCAGCGTCAGGCGCCTGATTGGCGCTACTTCTACCGCGGGCAGTCTTCGTCCCGCCTCCTCCGTCCTCTTGAACAATGGGTACTCCACCCGTCGGCGCACCTACAAGTTCGACAAGGAAGAGACCGCGAGGATGAGGAGGCCGTCGGCAGGCGCAGCACTTCTATTGGTCAGTAAGATATTGACACATACTTGTGCATTCTGTCAAATCTGTCTCTCTACATGACTGAAGATATGTACGTACATATTCTTAATTGCAGCTAATCCCGGTGACGTTCCTAACTCTGGGCGTCTGGCAGACGAGGCGGAGAACGTGGAAGCTGAATCTGATCGCCGATCTGCGGGAAAAAACCACGGCCGAAGTCATACCACTGCCAACAGAGTAAGTGCGCACACTTAGTTTATAGATAGGAAATGAATGACTTCATGTTCCTCACCTCATCTTACTGGTCAGTCCTGCACAGGTGTCCGAGCTGGAGTACCGCCGCGTTCGTGTCCGCGGCCGCTTCGACCATTCGAAGGAGATCTACATCGGCCCCAAGTCTCAGATAAAAGCGAACGAGCAGGGCAATCTTTTCGGTTCGTCGGACAGCGCAGGCTTCTTCGTCGTCACCGCTCTTGACCGGTCGGACACCGACGCGGACGGACAGCGAATCCTCGTGAACCGGGGATGGGTGCCGAAGGCCCGCCTCAGTCCGCACACGCGCCAGGCCGGGCAGGTCGACGGTGAGGTGGAATTCGTCGGCATCGTGCGAAAGAACGAGACGAGGGAGGTGTTCACCCCGAAGAACCAGCCCGACGGGTCGGACAGGTGGCCCGTGAGAGACGTGAACGCGCTCGCACAGGTTCTGAGGGCGTCGCCCATCTTTGTGGATGCCGACGCCGACTCGACCGTGAAGGAGGGGCCCATCGGGGGACAAACGCGGGTCCATCTGAGAAACGACCATTTCTCCTACATGCTGACGTGGTGAGTGAGTGAGGCTGTTGGACTTGAATCTAGTAACGCTAGCTCTCGTCTCATTGCCTTTCAGGTATTCGCTGAGTGCCGCAACGTTTTACATGTGGCTTAAAAAGTTCTCGTTCATTAAGTAAAGTGTGCGATTTAATTGTCATGACCGCAGTATGTATTATTGATCTAGCTTTGTCATTGACAAAGCATGCGCTCACAGTTGCGTCCGGTTGTCAAGCTGTAAAAACGAATGTACTATGTATGCCGGATGGATCACAAATGCTGTCTAGTTAATTCGCCTTCGTCCTCGACGCCTCCGGCGATTCCGTGAGATAAAACCAATGCAGACTGAGGCTCTTGGTGAACTCCTTTTCGTCGACGGCGGCCTGGTTTGGGCCTCCTGCCGCCGCCGCTGCCGCTGCCGCCGCCGCCGCCGTCCCGGGCGTCACGTCGGAGTCAATAATCCTCAGGTCCCAGCCCTCGTCTTTGATCCGCGCGTAGATTCGCTTCAGGTCATTCTGCGGCCGACGGATGTCAAAGGAGGAGAGGTCTCCGAGCACTCGGAGCCTGGGCAGCTGGTCCATCAGTGCTTCCACGGCCTCCCGGTTCAGCTCGGGGCCGCGGAATATGACGAGTGTCTCGAGTCTCCTAAGCGACCCCTCCCATCGCCGCACGTCCTCCAACTTGAGCCCGGAGACCTGCAGCACCTTCATGCTCCTTAGATCGGCGGCCTCCTTCATGATGAAGTTGAACACTGAGCGGGGGAAGGAGGCGCAGCTAATCTCGACGTGCCTCAACTGCGTAAGCACCGGCTCTCCGTTGGCGAGGCAAGTGCGCGAGGTGGACACTGCGGACAGCGGAACCTCCTTCTGAATGATCAGGGACGACAAGTTGGGGCAGAATCTGACAATGTCCGTGAAGTCAAAGTTGGAGCACTGGATCTTGAGGCCTTTAAGCTGTGTGCCGATCAGCTGCAAGCACTTGGCCACGTCCTCCACCACTATGTTCTCCAGTGTGAGGAACTGTAAGTTTGTCCACTTTTTGAACACCTCCACGTTCATCTTCCTGACGTTGTTGCTGCCGAGAAACATGGTTCGTAGGTGCGGGCAACAGTTTGCGATCGTCTGCAGCTTCTGATCCGACGGTCCGCGATAGAAGATTTCCAGGAACTTTGTCTCGTGAGCCTGCTCATATCCAAAAACCTGCTTTAGCCCGGCGGCCGCAAATACGAGGTAACCGAGAGAGTAGAGGTTCGGGCACGTCTCCAGCACGACAGACGCGCCGTCGCCTTTCACCTTGGTGTTCTCCAACCTGAGCTTCTGCAGGGATTTGCAGACGGGAGACCTCTCCCACAGGAAGGAAGGCTCTTTGATCACCTCGTAGAAAGTCTTCTTCAGAATCAGGTAGTTTTGATTGCGGTTGATGCCGCCCGGCGGCCCGCCGCCGACGTGCCCCGCCAGGCCGCCACCCCCGCCGCCGCCTCCCCCGCCCGCAATGCCAGCGCCTCCGGGCAGCGATTCTTGCGGGTCGGGGATGGGCTTGTCAAAGTGTGGGTGTGGATATGCCCTCTGCGACCGTCGGGCAGAGCCCACGGTCTTCTCCTTGTTCCAGCACTCGATGAAGATCTGCTCTGGATCCTGGAAGAGGAGGCAAATGACGCCGAAGTCGGTGACCACGTCGGCGCCCGCAATGTCCAGCTCTTTTATGTTTGGACAGTTGGCGCCGATCACCTGCAGGAACATGTTGTTGGGCACGTTTCGCTTCAGCGTGAGGTGCGTCAGCCTCGCGCCGTTTTGGATCACGGGGTAGAGGGTGCTGCTGTAGCAGAGCTCCTTCGGGATGACGAGCTTGCGCAGATTGGGGCACTGCGAACCGACGATCTTCCACAGCGTCCGCGCCACCTCCTGCAACCGATCCGTGTCGGGCCACATCTTATTCTGGCTGAAGTCCAACACCTGCGTGTCTGAGTGTAGCACGAGCTCCAAAAGTTGCACGATGGGCGACTGTGAAAACGGCGCCTGGAAGTCGAAACTCCGACGCCTCAGGTTCAGCAGGAAGGAGTTCTCCCTGGACGGCTTTCCCACCGACGACAACGGCATCATCGGCGGGTCGCTTGGTGCCGCCGCCTCGAAAGCCGGCATGGCTGCCAGAGACATCGCTCCCGCTGCTGCGGCCGGCCCCGCGCCGCCGCCGCCGCCGCCGGTCCTCGCCAACATCTCGTCGATGGCGGCTATCAGACTGGGCAGGCTCTGTATGATCATGTCGATCATGTACTGCCTGACGATGTCGTGCAGGATGCCTCTCAGTGTCTGCCGCATGTGCTGCTGCAGCACGCCGATCAGACGGTCGGGAACGAGGCCATAGTGCCGCAGCAGCACTGACTTAGTTTCATACGACCTGCATAAAAGGAGTTGCGTACAGGATTAACTGCTTGATTATAGTACAAGTCGATCTCACCTAAGATGCTGAATGAGTGTGATCTCGTCGTAGAGGTAGCCGAGATAGACTCTCGTGCAAAGCTCCTCCAACTTTGGAGGCTTCAGTCGCAGCGGAGGAGGCATCTCGACCGGCTGAAAAAGAAGGGAGTACGTTCGATAACTCGAGATCCTTAGGACTAGTTGATTTTTTGGTTGGGTGCATTTTCGCTTCTTTTAACTAAGTTAGTCATACAGTATACTGTACAGCACAAAGGTAAGTACGCATTCGTACGCACTGCGTTTCATATAACTCGGGCATCTTGATCACCTTCTTTGTATCCGCAATTTCGATGGATTTCACTATACGTAGGTGCGATCGACCGTACGAGTCTATTAGGACTAGGAAGCCATTTACAACGGTTAACAATCTGGCTGGCTGGCAGGCAGCAGGGCGAATGTACCGCGATTCCGATAGAATAAGGCCACGGCTTTAAAAAACTTGGGGTTGGCAGATACTTTTCTAGACTAGTATTTGAATGGAGGTCTTCGGATCAAAGCATGCAGATTACAGGTACTTTTTTAACTGAATTATGGGAACGTGACTAGATTTGGTTGGTGGTCTGTCTGTTGGACACCATAGGTATAGGGTAGGAGACCCAGCTCGAGGCTATAAGTAGCACCAGAGTGTAAGAAGGAGGTGGTCTTGGAACTCGATCTCTCTCTCAATCAGGAGTCAGGACTAGGTTTCCGGATCCGATGAACACTTGAGGACGACGACGTAGAAATGGAAGTCAGCCAGTCAGTCAGTTTCCCATAAAGAGGAGGGGGATCATTCCGATGATACAGCCGAAGGCGACCCCGAGGGCACGGCCGGCGTTGGCCGCCACCCTGGACTGGGTCATGTGCAGCTGGACGTGAGTCAGGACTGGCGGCTTGGCTCCCAGCCGCGCGGCAAAAGACTCGACGTACCAGGCGGAGCCGATGCCGAACAGGTCGGAGATGGTGTTGCCGAGGGCGGCGGCCGCCATGGTCGATATGCCCAACGTGAGCCCGATGTGGTGGTCGATGTAGTCGCCGGCGAGGATCATGATGAAGTTATCCAGAAAGCCGAAGCCGATGAATGGAAGACCCTGGTGGAAGGCCAAGTGAGCGAGCTCGTTGAACGTGGGCACGCGCTCGTCCTCGGATACCTCCTCGTCGGCGACAGCGGTGGCCGCCGCCGTAGTAGCCTTCTCCTGCTGCCCTGCCGGAGAATCTTCTGCTAGAGACTCCGGGGACAGCTTGAACTGGAGCGCCCGGGAGAGGTTCTTTTTCTCCGCCGGAGTCAAGCTCTCCACCCACAGTTTGGCCTCTTTTTTGTTGTACAGGTTCACCTCCGAAGTGTCGACGACAATCGGGTCGTTATACTTGTTTCCTTTTTTTGCTTTGTTCCTGGAAGGCCAAGTGGGAGGTGGCGGCGGCGGCGGCGGCGCAGAGTCTCGAAGGGCTGAACTTACGCCAATGGGACGGACGATGAGGTCGCGGCGACAGTAGGAGGGGACGGAGCGCAGGCGCAGGTGCGGGACGGACACGCGCTGACAGAACACGGGGAACGGCGTCATGGCGGAAGAGCACAATAGGTAGGCTAGGTACGTGTACGATAACACGTCACACACGAGGGCGTTGTTTAAGTTCCCAAGTGATGCCTCCTCTTGGCCGTCAATCTATTCGTAGTTTACGTTGAACTTGGCCAGCCTCACGCTCATCTCTCAACCGTGAATGATGTTGATTCGGCAATTACTTTACGTGGCGACTATTCCGTTCTGTTCTGGCTATTAACTCGATCCTCTCTCTCTCCCTCTCTAATGGCGCCAACTCGAAAGCGAGCGATGACGTTTGTCGCGGACGGAGACACGCTGATCTTTCTCATTTGGCCTTGAAAATGAGCAGTCGGTCTTGTCTTTAGGCCGAGGAAGAGTTCTAACTGAAAAGATGTGGGTTGCACCAGGGCAGCTATATTCAGTCTTTCTGTCAGAGTCTTTGAACAGCCAGCACGCGGATGGGCAACAACTGTGGTGAAGCACGAACAGCGGCCGGCCGGCGGGATTCCGAACGATTGGAAGTTGAGCTGATTGCAGTCACTGAGCTGGTTCGTCGAATCGTCGTGAGTATAATAGCCAGGAGCTACTTCTGCTCAACATTAGAGATCTGACGTGGAACGAAACGGGATTTAAGGGCCTTGAGAGCCGCTCAGAATCTTGGGAACTTTATAGATCGGGAGAAAGGCGCATCGGCAACTGCTGGCCGGAGCGAATGTATGAGGGCCAGGAAGGATGGATGGGTGGCTAAGGGCTATGGGAGGATAGTTTGGTTGCAGAAAAGATGTCGGTCGGTCGGTCGGTGGACACAATGTTCTCGCCCCCGATGGACCGCCTGATCGACTCCGGCTTCGCGTCGGTCAAACGCTCCTTTGGCCCGTCCGCGTACGTCACTTAATTGAGACGCCAATTCACTCACTCCGATCGCTCGTGATCGGTGAAACTTATCTCATTGCTTTCGGTGTCTTTAATTTGCACTCGTTGCTTCACTTCACTTGCTTGCCACTTGCCGGAGTCAATCTATCACGTATCCCCGCCCCGCCCGCGAGGCGTCAACCGTGCATGTTCCTTCACTCGATCCGAGAGTCCGTCCGTCCGTCCGTCCGCGTCCGTCCGTCCGTCCGTCCATGCATCCGTCAGTTGGTGTGCTTTTCCTTTTCTTGCTCGTCTCGCTCCCTCCCTCCCTCTGCAGTCTGCACTCGTTCCGCGATCCTTGATCAGGAGGATCTGGTTCTGGCTCCGCTCGGGGTGTCGAGACTGTCGACGTCGATGTCGAGTTCAGTGTCGCTGTCGCTGTCGCTGGGTTCTGCAGTGCAGTGCAGTGCAGTGCAGTCTCTCCACTCCATCAGCGTCAGAGACAGACAGACAGACTGACAGAGTCACAGCTAGAGGTCAGAGCGAAAGCGATACGAATGACGAAACGAAACAGCTAAACCCTTGACGCAGACCTGGTAAGGCGAGGAACAACGTTACCACTAACGATAAAAAAAAGTTATAAGCATATGCGACAATATTCACTAAGTGTAGCCCACTATTGTCATATAACTAGCCTCAAACTATAATTTCAGGGTTAAAAAGGAATAGAAAACCTCCCAGTCTCCCAAAATAGCTTTCCTCCCCTCCAAAGACCGGATGATGTCTCGGGCGGACTCAGAAGCATAGACTAATGGGGCGTTTTCACGTACACATAGCTGTATGTACGTGCTCAAAACATTTTCATTGCCCCTCAGCCAGTTCCATCTGCAGAAGACAAATTCTCTGCTAAAAAGGAGACCGAGGTCAATCCTTTCCCACTGTCTGTCCGTCCCCTCATCTCATCTCGTGTGGATGTGGTGTGTGTTCTTGTCTCTCTCTGGCATTGCATTCCTCTGGTTGGCTTGGCTAATGGCTATGCTTGCTGCCGCCGCGATGAGGCGAGAGAGAGAGACGAGGAGAGCAGAGCAGAGCAGAGCGACGAGTGGAGAGAGACAGGATCGAGTGAGTGAGTGAGTGAAGGCGACTACTGACAGGAGAGAAGACTCAAGACAGTCGATCAGGAAGAAAATCAGTGGGATCGAGTGACTGCTTCTTAGGCCCTTTGGATTAGCAGCTTGCGCTCAATCGCAGATTCGCAGTACGAACATTACATAATTTTTACATTACACGTACATATAGTATCTCTCACTCTCAAGTCGCAAGTCTCAATCTCAAATTCTCAATGTTCCTCAGTCTGTGCTCCTCCTCGACGAGGACTCCAGACTAGCGGGCCCCATCCCATCACCGGCGCGGCGCGGCGGCTCCCAGCCTCCTACCTTCTGTCCTCTCAAGTGGGGATCAAGGTTGAGATCCGAGAGAGGGGTTACGTCGCGTCGGGGTGGAGGTTCCTCCTTCCCCCTGCCTGCCTTCCATTCCCTTCCTTTGCCGGTCGATCATGGCGTGATCCGGATATTGTGGAACGACCGATCGATCGATCGATCGATCGATCGATCGCTTGCATTGCTGGCTCTGTGGCCATGTCGCTGTTGCCGCGGCCGTCGGCGGCGGCCGGACAGACGTGGTTCCCGCCGGCCACGCAGCAGATGAGAGCGAGAAACGTCAAAGCAGTCACATTAAAAGGTAGGAGAACAAAGGCACAAATTGACTGACAATTTAACTGACGGGCGGGCAATAAATATACGGCTACTGCGTGTTTGCAGTGGACGACCTCCTTCGTGGCCGAGACGTCCGGCAGGGAGAGGTGCGGATGACGTGGAGGACAAAGTTCAAGAGGGAGGAAGGTGGCGTCGTCGTCTGGAAGAGCCCCCCGGCTCGATGGCAGCAGGGCGAGGAATGCGTCGCCTGGACGGACATTCAGTCGCCGAACTCGGGAATGCGCGGAGTCGTCATCGACGTCGAGCTGATCGAGAAGGAGGAGAAGATCCTGTTGCTGAGCAGGGCGGTCGTCTTCGGGGGCCTACCATGTCTCGGGCCGCACCAGACGAGAACCAACAGCGCTGGAAACCGCGCGGTCTTCTTCATACACGGCAACTATTTTGCCCTCGGCGACGGCGACGAGGACGACGAGTGGCCTCAAGTGGCCAGGTCCGTCTACCTGGGCGCCTTCGAGCCCCACCGCGTCCTCTCCAGCTACGGAACTGGCCTGCTGTCGCGGCTCCTGCGCGCGCACCGCGCGATGCACACCCGGTGCGTGACGAACGCGCATCTCAAGGAGAAGCTTCGATTGCGGGGCGTGACCGACGCGGCGCACATGGACCGAGACCGGCTGGCGGCCGAGGAGACCGCCGCGGCCACGGGCGACGGCGACCCGCCGCGATCCCTGCGGCAGCAGGTGTTCTCCACGCAGGTGAAGCGGCCCCTGACCCGGCTGAGAGAGATGCATTTGCGGGCGCGCGTCGAGCGCCTGCGGCTGCGCAACGAGCTCCACCGCAACGAGAGGGACCGACTGCAGGCAGAGGTGGACGACACGCGGCGAAGGATCGACGACATCAAGGTGAAGGTCAGCGACACGAACGTTGTCCTCATGAGCAAGATCCACGTCCTGTCCAAGGACAAGGCGACCTTCTCCCGCTGGGAGGAGCGCCTGGCGTCCAACGCCAAACACGTGACAATGCTGCGGGACGTGCTCGCCTCCTGCCAGCTGAACGTGTTGCACAGCTTCCAGTTCCTCTACCCGATCCAGGACTGCGACGAGGGCTGCGACGGCAAGGCGGCCACCATCCGCTGGATTTCGCTCCCGCGCGTCGAAGACGCCAAGAGCAGGTCGTCCTCGGAGATCATGCAAGCCGTGACGGCGGGATGGATTTCGGAGATGGTGGTCATCTTCGCCGCGGTTCTGGACGTCCCGCTCCGCTACCCGGTACGTCTGTTCGGCTCCAACAGCTCGATCGTCGACCACCGCCAGCCCGCCGCGATGGGCACCGACTTTCCACTGCACGTGAAGGGATCGGACGTGACCCGAGCAGAGTACGGGGTATTTCTCCTGCAGAAGAATCTCGCCCAACTGCGCTGGATCTGCGGCCTGCAGACCTCGGAGTTTAGGCTGTCCTTGAAGAACCTGTACGAACTCATGGTGCTCAAGGAGAAGCGAATGGTGCAGCCGGCACTGGCGGCGGCGGCAGTCATCGATTCGGCGGCGGCGGCGGAAGAATTCAGCTTGGCGCTCAGCCCTCCGCCGGGATGCTACAGGGGAGCGCCATCCGTGCAACAACACATTGCGACTTCGTCGCCCGTCAGGCGAGGGGTCGCCTCCTCCTTCTCCGCTGCCGAGACGCAGTCCAGCGCGTCGGCGTCGGCGTCGGCGGCCTCTTCCCCCGGCACCAGTTCGACTTCAACGGCAAAGTCCCGGAAGGGATCCATACCGTCTTCTTCGTCGAACGAGTCGGGGGCGAATGGTATTCATTCGACTAGTGCGGGACCAGAAACGGCCATTAAGGATGTCGCTGTTGACACAAATGGAAGCAAGGGTCAGAAGGCCAAGCCTGGCTCTTTGCCTGCTGCTTCCGCCGAACCTGACCCTGATGCCTTGTCGACGACGGCTGGCGGCGGCGGCGGCGATGCCGTGATGGCCGTTTCAACCTTCTGGGGCGATGTGCAGAGCCGCACAGAGGCTCTCTCGGCGACGAGGTCGTTCCAGAGACACAAGCCGGTCAGCAACCATCATTGATTTGGTCGCACACGGATCGAGCATCCTCTCTTTCTCCTTTTGTCCAACGCATACTGGAGTCATCGTGATATTTTACTAGAGCAATTACGGCGAACTTAACCGTGTTAGAAAGAGGGTTCTGTTGCCTGAAAATTCGATCATGGTAGTTTCATACGGTGCGCGAGTTGTGATCTGAAACCTTTCTATTCGCGCTTTGTTATACTAATTACTAAACATGTACTAGCTATTACGGATCCATCGCCAGTCGCATAATACATGAACTTTCCTTGGCTTTGTCTTTCTATTTTTCTCTGAGTTTTACTACGAGGTATAAACGATGTAATGCTGTATGTATTCCGGGGCAGGAAAATGTTCAATATCGAGTAGCTGCTCTTGCATGTCGGCACCAATGTCACACAATGCCATCCTGTTAAGGCAGTTCGTTCTCACGTCGCACTTTTCAAGTGCTGTTCCAACCGCATACTGAGGTGGTCCGCGGTGTGTGTCAATCTACCCATTCTGCTCATCTGACCCTCAACCTTGGCCTCGAGGTCGCCGATCCTTCGCAGCAGGTCAGCCTTTTCCGCCTCGATCGCCTCCGCCTTGGCCTCCTCCTTCTCCGCCTGCCGCCTGTATTCGTAGACGAGGATGCCGGCCGCCGTGGAGAGGATGATGAGCTCGGAGAGGAGCTGCGCGCCGGTCGCGATCGCCTTTTCCTCGTTCATCTTGGGGATCTCTGTGGCGCGGCCGAGGTCGAGCAGTCGCATTCGGATCCTCACGTCGAACCAGTGGAAGGACTGTGCCGCCGGCACGCAGATCCAGTCTCGGAAGAAGGCGCTCTCCCGGGCCCGTCTCGAGATCGCCGTCGCGATCGGCTTCGACACCTGACGGACGAGCAGGAAGCCCAGCTTGGCCAGGGGAAACGCGGCAACCATCACATACGTACACGTACCATCCGACGCACGCGTCTCGTGCGTGCGTAATTAATGTTGCGACTTGTGAAAGCTTACTGCGTAACTAGTGAACTGAAGTGTATCTTCAATTAGTCTGCTACTGCTGCAAGTGCAGGGCGAGGGAGGGAATCGACTCGAGCCGAAGTAGGCAGATGGCGCTGCGCGTAATGTTGTGACTGCTGAATGTTGGCAACATCTGATCGG
>JAAUYK010217245.1_pt1 | contig 11453 bp, 10 predicted proteins | sample 7278021 | NCBI WGS metagenome assembly JAAUYK01 (sample SAMN14350223, study PRJNA611818) | marine sediment metagenome | isolation source: surface marine sediment (1.8m) | place: French Polynesia: Moorea | collected 2018-08
AGATCTTTATAGGGTTTTTTGGTATCCCCAGCGCGGTCTAACAATCCAAGTAGTTGTGATATTTTTAAATCTGGGTTAGAGCTGTAGGCAAATTCTTGGTTCTTGGTAAATAATTGAAAGGCATCGTAATTGCCCAGATCTCCTGTCAAATTGAAGTATTTGTCCGCATAGGTTTTTAATTCATCGAGTTTCTCGTTTTTCAACGCAACACGGAGTTCATATTCATCGTTGATCTCACCGGCGAGACTGTCCATCTGATCCTGGTTATTGTCTAGTAATTGGTTCCAGATGAGGTCATTACTCAGGAACACCACATCCGTCACACGCTGTTCCATCTTGGAAATTAACAAAAATTTTGCCCCAACAAATATTCCGGTAATGGATAAAATTGGCAACAACAGCATGATAATCATTCGGTTTCTGAGTGACATAACAGGTCCCTAGGGGCGATTAAAGTTTAAATTTCTTAACGATTTGATTTGTTAAGTGATCACTTTCTATATATCGACCTCGCTATAAAATCTTTAAACTTTTTTTCACTGTATTTCCGTGTGAGCTCCACAAGTAAAAAATTACGTTTTAATATTTATTATTCAATAGGTTATATTATTTATTTAAAGTATTTTATTAGATACGTGTTCGGTTGAATCATTCATCAACCAGAAAAAGATGAATCCTGCATCCATCGAAAAGGATTATTTTGAGGGTGTTTGTAACTGCGAGACTAATTCGTTAACGACTTGTTTAACCGAAACCACCGAGTGAATGCCATCCACACTTTTACCCGCCTGCCAATATTCCGATTCGGCTGCGTTATCGCTTATGGCTTTTTTTAACCCCATGATAGAGCGTAAACTGAGATAAAGACGGGCAAGATGCTTAAAACGACGGGATTGCAGCATCCAACCCAGCACTCCCTGAGCTTTTAAATCTCGTTCACTCTTCATTTCCGGTTTAATAATGGAAACGGGTACGCCCGTCATTTTTTCAGTTAACGCGATATCGCTTTCATCAGCATTAATTATGGCTTTTTTATAACTATCACTGACCTTGCATTCATCAGTAGCGATAAACCGGGTACCTAATTGACAAGCCTGGTATCCAAGATCCAGCATGTCTTTGAGAGCCTCAGCAGTGGCCACCCCTCCTGCACAGACCAAGGGTTTATCAAAATCCAGGCACTGCTCAACCAATTCCTGCGGGCTTAATCCACCGCAATGACCACCCGCACGATTATTGACACAAATCAGTCCATCAACACCACAATCCACACCAATCTGTGCCCATTTACGTTCAGTAACATCGTGATAAACCTGACCACCGTAGCCATGGACCCTTTTAACCACCCAATCCGGTTTCCCCAGTGAAGTGATAAAAAACTTTACTCCCTGATCAAGGGCTATATCAATCCAGGTTGACATACGTTCGTGGTATTTACGTGATGATTTTTCGATCAACGCATTAAAACCAATTGGGTTTTGCGTTAAAGATTGAATGTAGCGAAGCCCTTCAAGGAAGTCATATCCATGAACATAAGTCAGAGAAAGTGGTTGTACGACCCCCAGTACACCAGCCTCTGATTGGGCGGCAACCAATTCAGGATTGCTGCATGGGTACATGGGACCGCCAATAATAGGGTATTCAACACCAGTGGATTCGAGAAATTGATTCATATCATGCAGAACTAAATACGTCACCGCTTAATGGTTTTGATTCCTGTCGAACAAGATTATATTAATAGTATCAGCAATCATAGAGATGGAGGTGCATATGACCGATCAAAAAGACAAGCTGTTACAAGCATTTAACCACATGATCGATGAAATCCATGCGGCAATGGAAAAAGCAGAAGAGAACTTGTCACCCACCATCGATGAGATGGTTCATAACGCGGAAAAGATGAGTAAAAAACTGTATGCCTTAACACAGGATGAAGCCAGGAGCATTTCAGCGCATGTTAAACGTGATATAGCCAATGCCCGTGAGTATTTTAAAACCGATGGTAAGGAGCTCAATCAATGGCTGAAGTTTGATATACAGCTCGTAGAGGACCGGTTTGCTGATTTTCTGGCTAAAGCCGCCGACAAGAACTGGTTGGATTTCCGTGCCTTCAAAGATCATCAGCAAAACACTTTGTATAAAACGGGTGAAATCTGCACTGCAGGCACCCTTCGTTGTTTAGATTGTGGACAGGAAATGACTTTCAAAAAGAACAGTCATATTCCGCCGTGCCCCAAGTGTCATAACACAAATTTTGAACGCGTGGTCAGTTAACCGATAACACCATAATCTAAACGGTTAGAGAAATTCGCAGAGCGCCGATGCGGCCTGCTCGGCACCATTTAAAGGCTGTTTCGGTTTTTTTGGTTGCGCCCACAATGAAGCCAAAGGCTTTGTAAAGTTACCTGTTAACCATTCTCCTTTACTGATTTCCAGTGCACGGGCATGTTGATCCAGCCATTGAGAGATCACCGGTTCATCAGGGAAGTGTCCCCTGCGGGTATAAACAAAAGGTAAATCATGAGCAGCAACCTCAATTGCCATACCATAACCCGGCTTTCCAATGACACCGTCAACAGAAGCAATAATATGCCGATAGGGCCAATGAGACAGACGCTCTATGGTGTGCAGGTGATCCATTGTGGGCAGCACCCGATCCACATGTATTAACCAATGAAAATCGCTTTGTTTCTGCATAGCTTCAACCGGTATTTGTTCACTACCGATGCCACCCAGGCTGCATAATACCAAGGGTCTCGTATCGTCATGATCAATGTCCAGTTCCTTGCGTATGCTTGAGTTTTTCTGCCCCGGAATGTACACCGGCGCTATCGGCTGAACCCGTTTGAAATTATCCCCTGTCAAGGCCGGTTCGGGTAAGAGCGCCAGAGTTGATTGCTCATAGGCCTCTTTAATGTGCTGATACCAAACCAGCACCTGGGTAGATTCCATATCGAAATAAGCTTTAACAATATGGTCCCAAGACAGTGATGCTAATGCGATGCCTGGAATATCCGCATGGGCAGCAGCGGCCAATGCCAGGTATGAAATATCAGACAATACAATATCCGCTCCCCAATCTCTCAGTTTGAGCGCTTCTTCTTTAACTTTTTCTTCGAAACGGTCATGAAAAACGGCATAGGCCTCTAAACTGGACATGAGATCCACATGCAGTGGATCAGGCTGAACCAAGCCGACATCCATTTGAATTTTTTCATGATCAAAATCAAGATTACCCAGCCGATCAGCAATAATAGCGCGATCAAGATCAGATTGAATGCGTAAAACCATGTTTTCATGGTGATGAGCCAATGCCTGTAATACCGCGACCGTCTGCGTTAAATGACCATAGCCATGTGCTGAGATGGCGACATTGATTCTTGGTGATGAAAAATCCATAGCTAGTGACTGAGAGGACGTCTGATTATGACGATATATTCAGGACGTTAAGTTAAATTCGATATCCATACCACATAACATCAACCTTTGCCTAAAAATTCCTGTATAGGTTAATCAGAAATTAAAACAGCGCGTTAAGTTTCTGAATAAAAGCTGATTTTTCCATCTATATTCAAATTACTCTTCTACAATTAAACCTATATTCAATAGGTTACATCGATTTTTACTTTTTTTATCGGGGTTGCATAGTTTATAAAGTTCACCCAGAATCATTGAACTTAAGATAGTTGAATGACCCTGATAATAGTACTCCTATAATACTAATGGGTTTATATTAGAATAAAAATATACCATCGAATTACCTGGATGATAGGTAACAATCTCATCCATCAACCGGACACCATTATGAATGACAATAATAAAACACGTAACCTGGGTAAGAACTTCTTAATTTTAATTGTTCTGGTATTTGCAGGTTTGGCCTGTGTGGGTATGGGCTTATTCATGTACAACATGGGCAACGACATGAGCACAATGACTAAAGCAGTCACCCAGATGACCGAAGATGTTCATTCCATGTCAAAAGACATGACCGGTATGGCGCAAAAAATGACGTTAATGGCTCAAAGCATGGTGGAAGGACAAGCCAGCATGGGTAAGGATTTTGCCCAGGTTGCAGGGGATATGCGCACCATGACCATGAGTATGCGCAACATGGGTAATGACATGGGCGCATTAGGAAACGATATTGGTACGATGAATAAAAATATGGCCGCCATGACACAAGCGATGAACCGTATGAGTGGAGATATGTCGGTGATGAACCAAAATATGGGACGAATGGCCTATGATATCAATCAATTCACCGAACCCGAAAAAATAATGGTGCCCTTTATGCGCTAACTCATTGATTCAAAAGCGATAATCAAATTATTTTACGTTCTGCCCGGTTATTGTCTTTGATCCAATAGAACCTGTAGGTAACGCTCATGTCCAACGAATACTTCCAAACGTATTTGTGACACTCTTATGCTTAAAATCATTACCCTGGGTTCGCTCTTGTTTTTACTCGGTTGCCAGTCATTGGGTATAAACTCACCCCCCCCCTCACAGATAAGAATACCCGTTGGAAGTACTATTACCTTAAATCAACCGCTAAAATTTCAAATTGGATACAGCCGCAGTTTTATTCAATTTGGCAAACCTGTTCAATCCAAGGAATTACGAGAGCGATACCCTTATTGCCAGTTTTATCGTTATGAACATCCTGACGACCTGGAGACAGAACGCAGCTTACAACCCGATACATTCACAGTGACTCGATCATATCGAGCAATGGACTACTTGCAATCAGGTAGTGGTCTAAATCCATTTACCTCTCAAGGTGAGGCGGGTGGACCTCCGGATGACAACGTTCTGGGTAACATCATGAAAATAAATTCAGCGCAACAACCTGAAATAGTAGAATTAAAATGTGCTGTATTAACCGAGCCAACTTTGCAAAACTATCTGACTACTGCTGAGATAGAAGAGGTTCTAGGCTCAATAGTGACGATCTCAGTGAAATAACTTCATAAAGAGGTACGTCTATTGGTCAATACATATTATTATAAAGTACTTTAAATTTATAATTTAAACTATTGTTTTAATTACTATTATATAAATAAAAGGAGCGGCGAACATGAAACCACGAAATACAATTATGAATTCAGTTTCAGACCGAATGGTTACATTCTGGGGGAGTGTACTGATGTTAATCATTCTGAGTCTGGGGCCCCTTAACCCAGTCTCGGCTGATACCGAAGATGATGTGGTCAAGGTCGTCTATCATGCGGATTTTGCAGATCCACGTCGTTTCTCTGCGATGCTGACCAGCATTAATAACATGGTCACCTATTACAATAATGAACTCATAGAATTTGACGTCCGTATTGTATTTGTGGCACACGGCATACGTTTTGTCACTGACGATAAACTCAACAATACCCCTTTCATGGCTGACGCGGCACTGGAAGAAAGACGGGATAACCTTAAAGGTCGATTGGTCAGTTTAAATGATGTGCATGAGGTGAAATTAGAACTCTGTGATATCACTCGCAGCCAGATCAACCTCCCCCAGGACAAGATATTCGAGGAAGTCGAAAGTGTACCTTCCGGGGTTGTGCGCATAGCCCAACTGCAAAGTGAAGGATTCTCTTACATCAAGGTGGAATAGACGATAACAGTTAAAACCTACAGTTCGTAGTTTTTACCCAACACCATATTGTGCTCTTCTTCCAGTGCTCGTTTTGCCGGATCTATTAGACCCGGCAAAACACGGCGCAGGCTTTTGTATAATTTTTCCCCACCAATATCGATGACATAACCCGTGATCCATTTATTGTCCTTTTCTCCCATCTGTTCACTAACGTGATCACCCAATATTCGCAGGAAGACAAAGCTGGGACCATCCATTCGGTTGAACTGGCAATGAGAGTATTCACCAAACCTCTGGTTAAGAATGTTCAGGAAAACGCGACTGTGATCACCTTCGCCATCCGTTTCCAGGCGGTTATCCAACAATATACCGGCCATGTGTAAACCCGCCGCAGTAATCAATTCATTACGTTGTTCCAGCTCAAATTGTTCATAGACCATACGGTCTACCAACTGTAGCAGGTAGGCGGCATATTCAGTTAATACATTGAGGCGCTGAGATTGGGTATCAGTCTGAAAACCTTCATTTTCCAGGTCTAACACGCCCTGGCCGGCAATCTGCCAGATATTAAAGCTGATAGCAGAGCCTATTTCTTCCAGGCTGCGGTCACGACCGCGCTGATTCCAGCCACCTTTTAATCTTGCCATATCAATCCAATCTCAAGTAGAAATTCTGGGTATCGAATGCTAGCATAAAATTCCTGAGTATTTTAGTAGGTTTTATGAGTGAATGCCTCTCAAGTTTTAACAACTGAACAGGCTCAATGGGTTGAGCAGGTTCAATATAATTGTGATATTTCTGATGCCAATCATGCTGGCAATTACACGCTTTGTATTTATCTTTTAAAGATGCGTGAGTATTTCCGCTGGATTCATGCCCTGGATTTTGAACAATCCTTAAATAGTGATGAGATGAGTCAATGGTTACGGGATAAAGAAGAAATCTGGGATCAGGTAATTGACGAAAACTTCAGGCCCATAAGGATTCAACACAATGAATACGATATATATGATACTGAGGGTATCAATGCCAGCATACAGTCTTCCAATCTTTTTTATCACGCTGGCATTGGACAAAAATCCGCACAACATTTTTTTATTGCAAACCTTGCGGATCACTACGAACATGAAGGTATAAAAATCAACGTTACCGGCACTGAGTTTGCGCGTGATTTAACTGCGCCACCTGCCTTATCCAACCAAAGTGAAATCATCGTCCGCCAGGAATCCCTGAAACGGATGTGCTGGGAGCGCTACCAGGAATGGCATTGGAGTCAATTAAAAAACCCGATGGGAACCGCGTTATCCTATTATCCATTTGCAGACTCAATTTCCGAGGCTTTACAGCTCATGGTGCATACCGAGCAGGATACTCTGATTTATCATGAAATCGGTGAAATGCAAATCAGTCAACAATGGGGCGAGCAATGGTCGGCCATGATGTTAAACCTGTTAGGGACTAAGGCTGAACTCTTAGCAAGGGCCGTCCGTGATCATCTTGCTGATTGCTTAAGTACCCTGCCCCGATTACTGGAAATCAACAATCCCGCCTCTATTCATTTCTACTTTGCCAACCTCACCCATATACGCAAAGACTTGTTTCCATCTGCGATGGAGGCCTATCAAAACTGGCAAAAAAGAAAACAAATCCAAGAACTTGAAAGTCTGACGGATAAGGCGGCTATTCACTGGGAAAAAACCTTGCAATCCCTGCTTGCAATTCATCATCGGAAACCCGAGAATTCCGCAGCCGAAATAGTTGCCCTGATTGAGGGCTCCCGATATTAATGACCCCATTAAAAACCATTCGCGAAGTCAAACCCCTATCCTTCATCTTTGAAAAACCGGATGCACTGCCGGGATTCCTGTGTGACAACATGGTTGAACGTTTTGAACAGGCCAAGGATGAACAGTACCTTGGGCGTATTGGCCAGACCTTTAATCAGGATCGTTCTATCAAGAAATCTACTGATCTTGTGGTCAGTGGAAAAGAACACTGGAAAGATGTAGACAATAATCTGTTCCGCTCATTGGGTATGGCCCTGCAGGAATTCAAACAAACCTATGAGTATTTTCAGGGACCCTTCAAGGACAATGGTTATGCTATTCAACGTACCGAGGTGGGCGAACATTATCATTGGCATATCGATGGCGGCAGTCATGATTTCAGTCAGCGCCAACTGGTCGCCGTATGGTATCTGAATGATGTCCCCGGACCGGGCGGCGAGACCGAATTCCTTTTTCAGGACATCAAGGTAAAACCCGAAAAAGGAAAACTCGTTCTATTCCCACCCTTCTGGACACATGAACATCGGGGCGTCACCCTTGAAAAGGGCGTTAAATATATTGCCACGACCTGGGTGGTCTTTGCCTGATTAATCCACTGCGGTTTGAAAAGACCGGTCGTCTACACGTCGTTGCCGTTGGAGAAAATAAACCAGTAAAAACAAAACAATAGCCGGTCCATACATCAGATGCTTCGGTGGACGGTCGGTTTTTGTTTGAATGGATTTCACTTCCCAATCAAAGTCGATACCGGCTTTTTCCGCGGCACTACCAAATACGACATTATCTACCAACCACTTGTCATCAGATTCTTTGAGTTCCAAACCCGCCTCAGTCAGACGTTCTTGAGGAGAAGCAGCTGCTGGCATTTGTAGCATGACTGTTTTATCAACCAGTTTGCCTTCAAGCGTTTCCCCGACCACGCGTAAGCGCAGTTGAGCATCCGTTTCAGTTTTATCTATGATTTTAAAGATCTGACTGGCCGAGCTTTCTTCCAAGGGTGGATAAATTTTATCCCACCAATAACCCGGTTGAAAAAATGTAAATGCAATGACCAGCAACAGAATACCCTCAAGTGCGGTATTCCTGACCAGGTAAAAGCCCTGGGTCGCCGCAGAAAATGCAATCATGCCTGCCATACAGCCCAGTGCCACAACCACAAAATGTATTGGGCCTGTGATACCGATCATGATCAGTTCAGTATTAAAAATAAACATGAACGGTAAAATCGCGGTTCGAATATCATAGGTAAAACCTTGAATACCGGTTCGAATCGGATCACCCTGTGAAATGGCTGCCGCAGCATAGGCGGCCAGGCCCACCGGAGGCGTATCATCGGCCAGTATACCGAAATAAAATACAAACAAGTGCACGGCGATTAAGGGTACGATCAAACCGTTAGCAGCCCCGAGACTGACAATAACCGGTGCCATCAACGTGGACACCACGATGTAATTGGCTGTTGTGGGTAAGCCCATGCCGAGGATCAAACTGATCATCGCGGTTAACAACAGCATCAAAATCAGATTACCACCGGAAATAAATTCAACAAACTCGGTCATGACCAGGCCCACGCCCGTGATGGTAACCGTACCCACCACGATACCCGCAGCGGCAGTCGCCACGCCAATGCCGATCATGTTACGGGCACCACTGACCATACCCTCGATGAGGTCAGAAAAGGCCTTCTTGTTTGCCTGGCTCAATTCGGTCTGATGCTGACTCCGGAAAAACACCTTCAACTGACGATGGGTCAGTACGACGAAAATCATGAACATGGCCGCCCAGAATGCAGACAGCCCGGGGGATAATCTTTCTACCGTTAAACTCCAGACCAATACGACAATGGGTAAAAGAAAATAGAGCCCGGATTTAACCGTGGGTCCCACTTCAGGCAATTCATTGATTTCGTGTGAAGTATCCAGATCAGGAAACAGCGAAGCATATTTAACCAGTCCAAGGTAAGCGATTATTAACACAATTGTAGCGATATAAGGTGTTGCGTCACCGGCTACTGATTTGGTCCAACCGAGACCATAGTAGATAATGCCTGATAAAATAATGATGCCCCCCACAATAAAAATGAAGGTCATCAGTTTTTGCAAGAAAGGCGATATGGTTCTACGTGGCAATCCCTGTAGATTGGCTTTCATTGCTTCCAAGTGCACGATGTAAACCAATGCTATGTAGGAAACAATAGCGGGCAGAAAAGCATGTTTGATGACCTCTATATAGCTGATACCTACATACTCGATCATCAGGAATGCGGCCGCACCCATAATGGGTGGGGTTAATTGTCCATTGGTTGATGAAGCCACCTCAACCGCACCGGCTTTTTCAGCAGGAAACCCCACTTTTTTCATCAGTGGTATCGTGAAGGTTCCGGTAGTGACCACGTTGGCGATTGAAGAGCCCGAAATCAAGCCTGTCATTGCTGAAGAAACAACGGCCGCCTTGGCAGGTCCGCCACGCATATGGCCTAATAGTGAAAAGGCTGTGCGAATAAAATAATTACCGGCACCCGCGTGTTCCAACATGGCGCCAAACAATACAAACATGAATACCATCGAGGTCGACACCCCTAGCGCCACACCAAACACACCTTCCGTGGATAACCAGTAATGTGACATCCCTTTATTTAAACTGGCGCCTTTATGAGCGATAACGTCAGGCATATAGGGTCCGGCGAAGGCATAAATCAAGAACACAGCCCCCACAACCATCAAGGGCGGTCCCAGGGCTCTACGCGTGGCTTCCAGTAGTAAGACGATCCCAACGATGGCGACCACCAGGTCCATTTGGGTCGGTAGCCCAGGGCGTTCTGATAGTTCCACGTAGAAGATATACAGATAGGCTGCACAAAAAGCGCCCACCAACCCCATAATCCAGTCCTGTATGGGTATACGGTCATGGGGTGAACTTTTAAAAGTGGGGAAAGCAAGAAACGACAGGAAAATCGCAAAAGTTAAATGGATGGAACGTGCCTCGGTGTCATTAATGACCAGCAGGCTGGCCAGAGTGGGAGAAAAATCTCTAATTGCGGCACTGAATAAAAAAGGTAACGGTGAGGCATACCATAATTGAAATAAGGACCAGAGTATGGGTATTACGATGAGAAACTTGGCGGGTATACCGGTAGGTCTTCGACCGCCGGTATCCACCTCGGCGATCATATCCTCGAGTTTATCTTCACTGACAACCTTGGCTGCACCCTTTTCGTTGGCCATAACCGTGTCCTCTCTGGGAATTTACATGTTATTTTTTTTATGACTGCTGACACTCTTAATCAGCAGTCATAAAAAAAGGGGGCAAAGGCCCCCTTTTTTGTGGTGAGCTTACATCAAGCCCGCTTCTTTGTAGTACTTGCTGGCACCATCATGAAGTGGCGCTGACAATCCATCCTTCACCATCTCAGACTTTTTCAGGTTGGCAAATGCAGGATGCAATTTTCTGAAGCTATCGAAATTTTCAAACACCGATTTAACCACATGATAAACCGTGTTTGCATCAGTAGCGGTAGACGAAACAAAAGTCGCACCGACACCAAAGGTCTGGGTATCGTCTGGATTGCCTCGGTACATGCCACCAGGAATGGTTGCTTTGCGGTAGAAGTCATTATCATTGACCAGCTTATCAACCGCAGGGCCCGTCACATTCACCAGTACCGTATCACAGGTTGTAGTGGCTTCCTTAATGGATCCACTGGGATGTCCCACGGTGAAAACCATGGCGTCAATCTTGTTGTCACACAAGGCTGAAGATTGTTCCGACGATTTCAATTCTGAAGTCAGTGAAAAAGTAGATTTATCCCATCCCATGGCTTTCATCAATACATCCATTGTGCCACGTTGGCCAGAACCCGGGTTACCAATGTTGACGCGCTTACCTTTGAGATCCATCAGGTTCTTGATACCGGAATCAGCACGAGCTACCACGGTAAATGGCTCTGGATGAACAGAAAATACGGCGCGTAAATCTTTGAAAGCACCGTTATCTTTAAATTTACTGGTACCATTATAAGCATGGTATTGCCAATCTGAATGGGCCACACCCATATCCAGGTCACCGGAACT